>JACCDW012033098.1_pt1 | contig 12137 bp, 20 predicted proteins | sample 7449781 | NCBI WGS metagenome assembly JACCDW01 (sample SAMN15323449, study PRJNA562643) | freshwater metagenome | isolation source: river surface water | place: USA:Blue River Watershed | collected 2017-08-18
AACTTCTTCAAGTTCAATACTAATTCTTGATTGAAGAAAGTTGTTCCATTATCTCTAGAAGAGTTAACAGTCTCAGTATATGTTGAATTTCCTTTTAATTGGTAGTAGTAAACGGTTGATCCTGACAATGAAGTCACTTCTCCGCTTCCGTTCTTTGTAAAGCTTCCAGTAGTGTAGTTTAAGAAGTAAACTCCTTGAATACCACCTATCGATTCTTTACAAACTTCATTTCTACCAGCTGATAAATTACATGGCATATCTGTTAAGTTTTAATTTTGTTAGTTATTAAAAAGGGTGAGTGTTTTTTACTCACCCTTTAATTAGTTTTTTTATTAGTAAGCTCCGTAGTATACGATATCTTGACCTACACCAAACTGAGTTCCAGCTGTGTATCTCATGATAATTCTGTAATTTTGAGAACCATCGATGTCTGCTAAGTCGATAACTTTAACTTGGTTGTAGTCAGATAATAAACCTGTTCCGAAGAATAAGTTTGATTTTTGAGCTGCAACGATTTTGTTGTCACTCATACCTGGACACATTACGATTTCAACACCATTGAAGTTCATTGGTTTTTCACCTACGTTCAATTGATTATTGAAACCATTAGCACCTAAACCTGATGCACCACCACCTGCTAAAGCTGCTTGGTAAGATTTTGCAACGTTTGTAGAAACATACATTAACAAATCTTGCTTACCATATACAGTCTTAGGAACTGTTAAGAATACACCATTCAATTTAGCGATTACGTTATCTGGAGTTACTGATCCAGAGATGATAGCTGAAGTACCACCAGAAACTCTTGCTGGTAATACTGCTGTTGCACCACCTGCTGCTACTGATGCAGAGAATGCTAACTCAAAACCACCGAATTGACCGTTAGTTGAGTTATTACCTTGCCAGATAGACTCTTCAGTTGCTTGTGCTACTACACCTCCAACATAACTCACCAAAAAATCATTAAATGACTTAGGGATTTCATCAAAAGCTGAAAATCCAAGTTGAAGTGCTTCCCAAGATGCAACAAATTCTTGTTTACATAATTGGATGTTTACTTGTAACTCTTTTGGAGTTAAGATTTGTTCAGAGATAGTCACTGAACCTGTGTTAGTTACGAAATCGCAAGATGCGTCGTTAACTAAGTTTGCTACTGCTAATTTTTGGATTACAGATTTGTACTTCACGTTTGGCATGATAGTTACTAATTTGTTGTCCAAAGTAGTTGCAGATAACAATGCTGCTGCAATATATCCTGAAGCTGCTTCACCTGCGTAGGTAGAGTTGCTGATTGTAGGATTTGCAAATTTTTGTAATTTGTTCATTGTTTTCCTTTAAATAGGGTTAATAATTAGTTATATAATTTTGATAAGAAGCTAGACTGTGCAGTTTTTACTTTCTTACCGTAATTTTGTTTTGTTTGTGCTGAAAATCTACTTACACCTTCTTCGATTGGAGCACCATCTAATTTTGGCAACTCTTCTTCTTCATCAGGCTCTGCAGACATCTTAATGCCTTCTTCTTCTTGAATTACTTCAGATGCTACTGGAGGAAACATTGCTTCCATCTTAGCTATCTTCTTTTCCATCTCTTCAATTCTGTAAGCCATGTCTTCCATTTTCTTACCTAATTCGATTTCGATTTCTTTATCTTCACCTTCTTCTTCCATAGACTTATCTTCGTCTGCAGGAATTGGCATTGCTTCTTCAGTTTCTTCTGCCATCTTTAATGTGCCAGATGTTACTGATCCTGGTTGTTCAGGTCTTTCGTTTACTTTTAATTCTTCGCCAGTTGCTTGTGGTATTGGTTTTACATCTACCATTTCTAACTCAACGTTTTCTCTTTCAACGATTTTACCATCTTCAGTTCTTACCTTGATTAAGTTTTCATTACCTTCTGTGTCTTTCAACATTAAGTCATGCATACCGTTTGGTGCTGGAGATTTTGTACCATCTTCTGATACTACGAATAGGTCTTCACCTACATCGAATGTTGCAGACTCAACAATAGTTCCATCTGCTAATTTTGCATAAGTTAATACCACCTCTTCTTTAGATAAAAGTGATAATATCTTATTTAATACATTTTTTGAAGTCATCTTAATTTGTTTTATACCTTATATAACAAAGGTTGTTTAAAAAATAGTTATTTTATATTATGTAAAATATCTTTGTGCGAATACTTTATTAATTTGTCTAATTTCTTTTGGTGTTAAAATTTTAGGATATTGTAAGAATGCCATAATACGTGCATTAGATGATAATCCTAATTGTGTAGTTTGTGTTCCACTTGTAGTTCTTACAATAGGTGTAGTATCTAATGATGATGAATTTGTATTTGTATATAAAACATGTCTGCTACTACTATCTGCACTTACAGCAAAAGTATTCCATCCATTTCTACCATTCAATGAGCCTGTTTCAAATTGTATTTGTCCGAAAACATCATCAGTTTTAACATTGCTACTATTTGCAATATTTACAAGCAAACGATTATTAGGATATATTATTTGTACTTCTATACTACTTGCACCTGCAGTCTTTGGAAAAAACTGATTTGCTCCACTTGATTGATTACCATTTGGTGCATATACTAAAACATTTGTTTGTTGTTCAGTAGATTTCCAATCCCATTGTAAATAGTTTGTACCTGCTCCATTATTTAAAGTTATAATAGTACCACCATTACCAGAATTATATGTTGGATAAAATGGTCCAGGATTAAAGAATGGAATAAAAGATGCAGTCACCGATGCAGCTGGACTAGTCGTTGCTGCATTAGATGCAGATAACGCTGAAGTATTTCCATAACTTACAGGATTACCAAAGTCAAATATTAAATCTGCTCCTGCAGGATATTCATACGGTCCAAAAAATACTCTCTCTCCAGCTCCTTTTACAAATGGTTGTGGTATCATATATTATACGAATGATTGAGCAGGGAATACATAAATTGTATTAGTATCCACTGCTGTAAATGAAATTATATCAATATTACCTGATGGTGATGCTGCGTAGAACGAACCTGAAGGTTGTTTTACATTAGAGTTAAATGATGCAGATGCACCAGTTGATGTATTGATTACTAATGTTGCAGTTAAACCTGGTTGTGGATTAGTTATATTTAATCTAGTCGAACCTGAAAGTGTTAATGTAAAATAGTTTGCTACACTCAAATCAATACTTGCAGTTTGTGCAGATATTGTTATTGCGTTTACATTTTGATAAACACTACCTGTTAATCTTAAACTACCTGAAATACTAGCTCCATTTGTTACACCTAAACTACCTGTTATACCTACTGGATATTGGAATGTTGTAGGTTTAAATACATACATGTCCGCACTACCAGTTCTTATAATAATTGCAGCATCACTTCCAGCTTGGTTTTGTCCACCTCCGAATAAACCACCAACAGTTTCAGGAGCAAATGAAGTATATGCGTTTGCTGCTACTGATACAATACTTGTATTTGTGTTAGTATCGGTTATGGTATATCCTGCGAAAACTCCTTCTGCGGAATATAAAGCAGGGTCTACAAAAGCAGTAATTCCTGGATACTGAGAACCTGAATTATTTAAATTAGATGCTAAAGTTATACTAGCATATTGACCTAATACATTTAGATTAGCACCATCAATTACTTGTCCTCCTACGAATGTGTTTGAACCAGTAGTTGCATAACTTCCGGTAAATGAACTTAATACATTTATACGTGAATTACTTGCACTAAAATCAGTTGCAACACTTTGTGAGAATGATTGTGTATAATCGTTAAATGATGAAGTAAATAATTTTTGATTTATATTACCTTGCAATACTGATGCTGATTGGTCTAATTCACCTTGCGTTGCATAACCACCACTTAAAGATGATGATAAGTTTAATAATTCAACTAATGATGCAGTTGCAGATAAGTTAAAACTATTTTGTGATTGACTAAATGCAGCAAATGTTGCATTACTTGCACTAAACGATGTTGCTACACTTGCACTAAAAACCGATTGAGATGCTGCTGTTGATGCAGTATAATCGTTAAATGAAGATGTGTTTACCTTTGCATTATCAGAAGTAAATGTTAAGGTTGCTATATTACCTTGTATATTTTGAACTAACGATGCAGAAAAGAATGTACCTGGTCCAACTAAATTAAAAATAGTTGATGTTCCCAATGTCACACCATTACTTCTGATTTGATTTATAGAAGCAGTGTATGTGTTAAAAGAAGAACTAAATGTGTCCAATCTTGTAATACTTGCACCTGTTGATTGTGTGAATGCATTAATACCACTATTGATTGTTAATTGAGATGCAGTAAATGCATTCAATTGAGTTAGTGATGGAGCAAAAGAAGATGTGTAAGTGTTTAATGCACCTATTGATACATTCCAACTACTACTATCATCATTATATCCTTCTTGCTCAACTAAAGAGTCAATCATATTTACATTGAATGCTCTTAGTATTGTAGGAGAAATATATCCTGTTGTATTATTAGGAAAAGAAGTAGAATTGTCTACCTTTAACGCTTGTTTAGATATTTCAGACATTTTATATTATTGTTTATTTTAATCAAATCCTTCATCAAAGCCAGGTCCAAAGCCACCTTGAATTGGTGCAGTTGACTCTATCTGTCCAATTCCTTGCTGTATTAAAGCACCTTTGCAACAACTAACTGAATATGTATTTTTGTGAATACATAAGCATGCTCTTCTGCTATTCTTTGGACTTGATAAACCTCTGGTTGGACCAATATATATACCGCTATTGTTCTCTCTATTTACAGAGTATCGCAAATTGCCACTTCTACTATTAGACCATATTCCACCTGCCATAATTAATCTTTATTGTAATAACAACAAACAAAGAATAAATAATTAGGTACCTGACTTTTTAAGTGCTTCTTTGTGTAGTAATTCTTCCAATTGGTTTTTATCTGATTGGAATGCAAGATATAATAAACATTTCTCTAATGGTAATTCAACTACTTCGTCAAATCTGAGTATGTTGTCTTGCGATAAGGTGACAAGAGTTGAGTAAGGTCCCCATTTCTTTCCAAAATTTGCTTGATGTCGTGAGGAATATCCATCTCCATCGTATAATTCAGGGTATCTTTCAGTAAGTCCATTGACAAATTGATAAAAAAAAACAATGCACCAAAGTGGATATCCATTCCTAACTCTAAAAACTTTTCTGAGTTATCACTACCATCATAGGTTTTAATTAGATACATTCCTTCTTTTTCCTGTATGATAGGTCTATATAACACACTCATTATCTTTGCCCAATTATCATCAATAGTAAATGTATCAAACTTTGTAATATCTAAATACGCACCATATGCCATTGTAGATAAGTTAGGTTCAAATCCATATGCTTGCCCATCTATGAATATCTTTCTTTGTAATTCATGCTCTTGCTTACCTATGAACTGATTTAATTTTCCTTTCAATAAGTTTAAATCACCAATACCAATTCCTTTTATCCATTCAGGTTGTAGTCCGCAGAAGTGCATAAGAGTAAGCATTGTCACAGCTTCTTCATCTTCTTTATAGTTCTCTACTTCTTTTAAATAAGCCAAATATCTTTTTAATGAGATTGTTTCCCAACTATTAGGCACTTTGATTTCTACTTCCATTTGTCAAAAAGTTTATTGTTAATATTAATTTTTTTACCTTTGCTTCTTCATTCTTTAACTTCGCATCCATCATTATAATCTGTGCACTCTTTTCATCTACTTGCTTTTGTAAATCTTGTGCATATAATATCAAATCTCTAATCTCATCTGCTGACCACATTTGCGGTCTTGTATCACTAAACTCTTGTTTCATATTAGTATCTTATGTTTCCGACTGTTATTGAATATCTACCTTTCTGTGTTGCTTTCTGAGATAACTTCATCATACAACAATATCTTGCAGCATCTATTAAGTGGTCTAATCCTCCTTCAGGTGTATCAGTTATATAACCATGCTTATCCGCAGAGTATTGGTAGGCATACATTTCGTTAATTAAATTCTGTGATGTTTTAAGTAGTTTAATATTGTAGTTTTGCATTACACCTATACCAAACTTAATACTATCTTTACCTTTTACTACTGGCTTAATATTAAATCCACTTCTGTATAATTCTTCTATTAGTCTTGGTTCTGCACTATCACCCCATATCTCTTCTGATTTTGTAATGTCCAATCTATTTAATCTATCTACAATATCTTTTGTCACAAGTCCTTTTTCGTATATAAGTTCTTCCAAAAAGATTGTATCAGAGTTTTTATACACAGCAACAAGTGCAGTAGGGTCTGAGCTAAAACCAAAGTCAATGCCAAACCCAACAAAATCGGCATCAATAGTATCCACAACATCAAATTTAAATATCGCTCTTTCATTCGGAGCAAACTCACCTTTACCATATATCTTCCAGTATTTAGGGTTTTTAATTTCTAATTCTTCAATTGCTTTAACCATTTCAATTGGCAAGAATGTATTATCTTTATAAGTTGTAATAAATCTTTCACAATCTTGCATCTGTCTTAACCAATGATAAGGTGATACTGTCGGATTGTATGCAAGTATTATTCTGCCTGTTGTTCTTATACTTAACTGAAAATAACTTTCTTCATCTATTTCCGATGCTTCATCAATAAAGAGAATATCGGATTTGATACCTCTTAACTTCTCTGCATCATCTGTTGAAATAAATTGTATAGTTGAATTATAATAGTTCCATATTCTATCAGTTGCATTGTAATCATCCTCTATCCAAATATCTAATGATTTAAGAATATCAATGAAATCTTTTATGACAGTTCTTTTAAGTGATGGTATTGTTTTTCTTACTACCGTCACATTTAATCCATCCCTTGCAATCATCTGAACTAATAACCATTGTAGGATTGCATAAGTCTTTCCACTTCTTGTTCCTCCTATATGTTGTGTAATTCTGCTTTTAGCATTCTCTATGTGCCCGTATGTGATTGTTGTTTGTATATCAATTGCTGTTGGCATCTTTGCTTTGTGTTATGTTTACTGCAATCTGATGTATCTTTTGTTCTATCTCTGCTCTCATTTCCGTTCTGCTCAGTTTAGGTAAATTAAATTCCAATAACTTAATACTCAAATCAACTGCAGCTTTCGGGTCCTCTTTCATCAACTTATCCATTATTGTTGGTAAATCATCCAACACTCTATTTGTTGCACGAGCAATAGATAACTTCATTTGTTCGGTGCTTCTATTAACTGCACCTACTGGTCTTCCCTTTGCTAACTTATGTCCTTTAACGAATGGCATATTAAATCTATATTATTTAAATATAAAACAACCTTGCTTCGGTTTTGTAGTTAATGCGAGGTAAGTATCTCCCATGCCAATACAATCGCAATGGTGAGGAGATATGCGATAATCAGAGGGTATATTGGGTCTATATCTTTATTCTTTCTTTCCATTCTTTTATTAGGGGTTTAACAAATATTAATTTAGGTTGGCTTTCTGTTATAATCATTCTTTGTCCAATTCCATTTTCATCTTTTGGTCCATACTTTCTAATTGCTGCTTCTATATCTTTCAATGCTAAAGGAGTTGCACCACTTCCACCACTTAACCAATGTTTGATAGGTGCTTTCTTTATACTCACACCTGATGTTTGTCCTACATGTATCCAATTATCTGCTAAATAAACTGCACCTCTTCTGTTTTCGTTTTTAAGAACATATGTTTCCATTAGTATCAAATCATCACCATATCTTTCTTTCCATCTCTTTTTGCCTTCTTCTCTTATCATCTTTAGGACTCTGCTACCTAAGTTCTTTATGCCAGTATTTGGTTTTAAACAAAATCTATAATTGTTTGCCATTTGATTAGATAGTTTTATTCTTTCCTCTTTTGTCCAACCTATCCAATTATCTCTATCCTTTACACATAATACACAACTACTTATTCCGATTGCACCTACCAATTCCATGCCATTCCAAATTAGCCAGTTAATCCTTCTTTGTGGAACTACTTTATACTTTACATATGAATGATACTGATTGATAAAATCTTTAAATATCTTTGTCTTTTCTGGTGTATTACATTCATCTAATATTATATCTGTATCTTTATATTCGAAAAATTTACTCATCTTTGCTTATTAATTCGTATCCATATAACTTAACTGCTTGTCCTTCTCCATCTAATATCCATAACATTCCGTAATCTTTATTGCCTGTATGTATCATTGTTTTATCTTTTATATAACTCCAGTCAAATTTAAATGTTACATATCCAATCTCAATCTTTGCATTATCGTTGTCAAAGTTCTTCATACTTCATTCTTGTATCTGGATATTTCTTCTTTGGGTCTGTTCCATTCTTTGGTTTTCTACCTGTTTTACCACTACCTGGCTCTAATGGTTTAACTGGCTGTCTTAAATCCGTACACCATAAGTAGATACCTGTTTCTATAATCTCTTTTAGAACTCTATCATAAAATGCATTCTTTTCTTCTCTTGTCCTACAATTATTTAATGCTTTTCTTAATCTTGTGTATCTTTTCTTTTGTTCATTCTTATTTAAAGGATAAGGTTTTTTCCTTTCATCTAATGTCATTCTACTTTGTGCACTTCTATGTTTTTTAGTACATTCAACACATAATTGATATTTCTTAACTGCATAATGTTTGTATTCTGTTCCGCATTGACTACATTCTTTTAATTCAAATTGTTTTGTTCTTTTCATCGAATGGGTTATCTATAACTTCTTTTAAATACCTTCTTATTTTCTTTACTGCTAAAAAGGTTGTTGATTTACTTATTTTTATTTTTCTTGCTACTTCATCTAATGTATCATCTGACATCCAATACAATTCAAATATCTTTGCTGCTGGCCACATTCTAGTTGTGGATAGTTTCTTTAGTTCATTGATTACTTCATCATGTGCTTTCTGAATTTGCATATCTTTTTCTTCATCATATGGTATATCTTCTTCATTACTCCATACTTCATCTACTAAGGTTGTCCGATTTAACTTTTTAGTTTTGTTGATAAATCTGCTATGTAGAAACTTAGATGCGTAAAATAGATTATAAGACCTTTCTCCCCAGAATAGTTTAGGATTACACTTCTCATGCAAATAAATGTAAAGTTCTTGTACTAAATCTTCACTCTCTTCTCTATTACGGGTAATCTTATTTGCTGAGTTTAACAACCACTTATGCGACTCTGCATGTAAGTTTATTAATCTTCTTTCACATTCACAACTACCTGTAATCATTACACTCTTTCTTTTACCCATTTATGAATATAATCAACTGCTCTTCTCCAATGTCCTGCAGATGAACCACAATTGCAAGGTTGAGTTTCGTTTTCACCTCTTAATTTATTAAAGGTTGCCCATATCCAATTTGTTTTATTATCAGGTAGATATGCTCCTAAGTTTAAAATAAATTCTGATATTTCTTTAAACTCTTCTTCTGTTAAAGGATGATATTTATTCTCCATCTTTATTTAAGGTTTTTAATTTAGGTAATTTCAATTCTGATTTAGTTGGTTCAGGCATCTTACCACCTGGATAAATAGGATTGTCCAAATTTAAGAATGGTTTGATTTGGTCAATGTAAGGATGTGTTCCTGCAAAGGTAAATCCCATACAACTTAAAATTAATACTAAATCATTCACCGATGTCAAACGTGAAAAATCAATTAAATATGCTGCGTTTGCATCGAATTGTTTTTCTGTTCCTGCTAATGTAAACTTTGTTTCTTCCATTTTGTTTTATTTTTATTTTATAATTTAATGCCTTCTTTACAACCACATAGTTCGTTAAGATAAATACGTCTAGCTTCGCAACCACAATCATCTCTATCAAAGAATTTTTTGGCTATAAACGACGCAATATCTTTCCCCCAACCCCCTGTGATTACATTGATTAATCCTTCTACTACGTTTCCTAATTTTATTATACACATATTATCTATATTTTATTCCTTGTCTAATTAATGCCTGCACAAATGCTTTCATTGTAAATCCGTGATGTTTACAATAATTTTTTAATGCTTGATGTAAATCTTTATCTAGCTGAAGCATTCCAAATTCTTTTTTAGGTTTATTTGCTTTCATTATTTTCTTATATTTAGTGAATTTCCTTTCTCTTTGAATGCCTGAATAAAACTACTTTCTATTTGTTTCAATGCTTCTCTATCAATAGTTTTGTCTTCGAATAAAACTTTTACTTTATGATTATCTACTCCCCATTTATCAAAACTATCGAATAAAAGTGGATGTATTGATTTACTAACTTTACCACTTAAAAATCTTCTGTACTTTACTTTATGTTCAATTATTCTAACTCCTAAATAAGTCTTAGTCATTCCAACATATACCGAATTATCAGGCGCAATGAGTGCGTACACTATGCCTGGCTTATCTGCTTTTCTCCATTTACAAATGATTTGATTTGCTCTTTTACGATTGTTTTCTTGCCACTTTGCGTGATGTTCAGGATTGATTTCAGTTCTGAATTTATGGTTATCTACTTTGTTGCATGCTTTACAACGATCCTGATAACCTCTCTTTGAATTAGTTCTTTTTGAGAATAGTGAGTAATCTTTAACCTCACCACATTTTTTACATTCTAACATATTTGCCATTTTGTTATTTCTAATATAAGAAAATTATTTGTAATTACCAAACTTTCTTTAGAATAAATATAAGAAAAAAAATAAAACGCAAAAAGAAGCCAGGGAGATGGCACTAACCCTGGCTTATATATTAGAAGTAAGACACTGATTATAGATTAAGAATAATTAAAGTATCAGCATTATTTAAGTCTTACTGAATTAATAACATTCAAGTTATCTTTTATATTTAAATTTCATCTGAAAATAAATTATTAAACTTATTCATAACTTCTTTACTTTCTTTATCTAAACTACCAGTTATAATTTCAGCTAAGTATTCTTGTCTTTCAGCTTTAGTTTTAATTAAATTATCATTTAAATTATCATTTACATTTACATCTTCATTTTCATTTTCCATACGATTAACATATGATTTTCTTATGTGTAATATATCTACATCATCTTTCTTTTTTCTATTGTTTCTTCTACTTTCAGTATAATTTTTTCTTTTAATTGCTTCTTGATACATTCTTTCATTGTAGTAAAATCCATCAGACTGTAATGGAAATCTATTTGCTACTTCAATATCTTCTTCATTTAATTTAGATTTTAAATCAGATAATGTAAGTTTACCTTTTTGGTGTTGTAAACAAAGTAAGTAAATATACTTTCCTCTTTGCTCATCAGTCATTGTTAATGTTCCTACTAAAAAATCTTGTGTGTAGAATAACACAGCTGGGTCTTTTGCCATAATTTAAATTTTTATTTTTATTAATATTTTAAATATACGAATAATATTTCATATCACCAAATATATGTTTAACATATCTTATTCATATAATATAAGTATGTAAAAGATAAATAAAACGAAAAATACGTGAAAAAGCGTGTTTTTTACCCCTAAAACCTAACTCATTGATAATCAACCAGTTATATAACTCGTTGAAAACCAGTATTTTATCGATTTTTCATAACTTATTGATTTTCAGTTAATTGCATAAATGGTTGATTTTGAACGTTTTATAACTGGTTGATAATCAACATATTATAAAATAGTTTAATAAATGTTTGGTAAAACCGAATATTTTTCGTATATTGTGTATACAATACCCAATTAAGGGAATTAATTATTAAACTTTAAAACTTAAAAAAATGGCACAAATTGTAGTAAAACTAAAAAGAGAAAACAAGCGATTTACTTATTCTACTTTGAACGATACAATCGTATTATCTAATCTAAAATTAAGAGGTGATATTATTACAGGAAAAGTAAAGCATTATCCAGAAGAAAATATTATTGATTTCACTTTTGGTGTAAAAGATTATCATGGAATTGATACGATTGATGATTGGACTAACGATAATATAGATGCACCTGAAATGAAAGGATTTGTATATATTAGAGAAGTTATGGAAAATTTATTAGAAAAGAAATTAGTAAATAAATAATATGATACATCCGTTAGAATGGGCACTTATCTTATCGGTAAGTGCTCTTTTATTTAGAAAAGAAATTAAACAATTATTAAAAAAATAAG
>JACCDW010068131.1_pt1 | contig 12136 bp, 5 predicted proteins | sample 7449781 | NCBI WGS metagenome assembly JACCDW01 (sample SAMN15323449, study PRJNA562643) | freshwater metagenome | isolation source: river surface water | place: USA:Blue River Watershed | collected 2017-08-18
AAAAGTAGAAAAAAAATACGGTAAATTTTTTTTCTTGTTGGGGCTTTTTACATTCTTATTTTTTGTTGTCGGATTTCTTTCCTTAAAACCACCTGAGTTTGATGACTGCTCAAAATTAAGTTCTGCTGAATGTTTGTGCCCTAAGGATAAGTCAAATATTGCTAAAAAGAACATCATTTTGGTCGACACTACCGATGCAGTACGTGGTGGCAAGTTTGATGATGTTGAGCAATTGATCAAAGTTTTTGCACAAGAAAGTAAACCACTTTTTGCTTGGATTGCTGATGCAAAGAGGGTAGACCAAACCGCCATCTACCTACTTTCTGATAAAGCGCCTGCGGATATGAGGCCCATAGCTTCATTTTGCAGTCTTCCACCTGAGGTCGCTTTATTTGCCAGTGATCTAACTGCGAAGCAAATTCGTGAATTGGAAAGTAAGGCAAATGAAAAACTTAAACTTGCATTTACTGAACTAACCAAATCAACTAATGCAAAAAGTTCGCCAATCATTGAGGCAATATCTTTAATTACAAGTAACGCTACCTATTGGAATCCTGGCAGCAATCTAATTTTGGTTTCTGACATGATTCAAAATAGTTCCGAGTGTGGATGGTTTGAGAATATGAATACTGCACCGTCGTTTACTTCGATTTCTAGTTCATGCAAAAGACGAGTTGATCAATTTGTAGAAAACGTCTTGCCTAATAAGGTGCATCCGTTAAAAACCAGTATTGCGATATGTACGTTGCCAAGATTAACTATAAAGCCTGGTCTCAATGAGTTTTGGCATAGATTGGTTCAAGATGGTCTGAAGTATGACTACATTTCCACTTGCGACCCGTTGCAGATCAAATCTAGATACAAAGATTTGAATTAATCTAATTGGAGAAAAATTTTGAAGCAAAAGGATGTCACGCCAGCTAGATTTTTCCTTACTTATATTGCATTCGGTATGCTGTCATTGCTGACAATCATTGCAGTATCTGTATATCTTCGAAATCAACAATATGACGTAACTTGGGCGCTTGCAATTTCTATTTTGGCTTCAAACTTTCTTGCTGTTTGGGGTTACGCAGCTGCAATTTTGAGACGCTCAGAATTACTTGCCGATCCAGAGGCTCCTGATCTTGCATACTATTTGGGATTCTCGTTAACAGTAGGTGCTCTTTCGTTTAGTTTTTTGGCAGACCTCGGTGCGCTTCAAGCGGCCAATCCACAACAGCAAGCTACTTTAAGAAGTGGATTAGTAAGCGGTTCGTTGGCGCAATTCGGTGCAGGCTTACTTGCAACATTGATTGGTTTAAGTTTCAAAATCTATTTGGCTTCACAGCAACATAGAACAAGTAATGATCCTAGTGAGATGTACAACCAGTTCCGAACGGAAGTTAGTTCATTCAGTTCTATGCTCAGAAATCTGAGCACAGAATTAACGACATCTATTAATCATGCTAGCTCAGAAATTCAAAATTCTGGACAGTTAGCACGAAATTCAATGATTGAAATGTCAGAAACTTTGGCGCGCGCAAGCCAAGCTATTTCAGTCAACATCACGCATGAAAGAATTGCAGCGCCTGTAGACAGATTTATTGCTGAACTTGAAAGTATTTCAACGCCTTTACAAACAGCAAATCAAGTTATTCTTGAGTTCAGTAAACAAACTAATGACGCTAACCTTTCTATCAAGGCCGCTGCTGCTGAATACTTGGCTGCTAGCCAGATTGTGCGTCAGTCTGCAACTTCTATTGATGTGTTTTCTAATTCAATTACTAAGTTGAACCCAGATCTTGAAGAGCTGAATCTCAAGCTTGGCGAGTTTTTGTCTGTGTGTAATTCTGGTACAACCAGCTTGAAGCTATTGACAGAAAACACTAATTTGACAGCCTCTGAAATCGAAAAAAATGCAAAAAAACTACAAGAATTACATCCAGTAGTGGGGGATTCAATAGAAAGATTAAAAGCTCTTGCTGCTGACATCAATCAAGTAAGTCAGAACACAAGGCTACTTTCAGGATGCGTATTGGAATTAGTCCAAGGAACGACAAATGCGAATAAGGTGAGTGGAGAGTTTGCTGCTGCCTTATCTGAAACAATGCAACACACAAACAATTTAGTATTAAAGCTTGATGACATGTCTGATGCTTGCATGAACGGATTAAGTTCTTTGCAGGATTTTCAACAAGCGGCAAATACCTCAGCTTTTACGGCAAATAGTTTTGCTCAGTCCTTACAGGCTTCAAGCCTGGTGGTGGCTTCGACAACATCAACTTTAACTACGTTCTCCGATTCAATCAGTAACTCAAACAACGAAGTATCTACATACACTCGTGAAGTCAACGTTGGAACGCAAGAATTTAGACAGAGCATTTCTAACTTTGTTACCGGTGCCAATGGTGCCAATCAGGCGATTGGCGTTTTTTCTGGAACATTAGATAGTACAAATAGGTTGACTTTGAGCCTTAACAATCAGTTAACTGGTTTAGCTTCTGCAGCAGATGGAGGTTTAAATTCACTCAACAATTTGGAGAATAGCATCCAATCAACGACTGAATTAGTTAGTGGGTTTGGAAGTACGCTCAAAGTTGCAACTGACTCGATAGATAAGGCAAATTCTCAAGTTAAAAATTTCAGTGAATCCGTTTCCACAAGTAACACTGAAGTTTCGAAATTAAGTAATTCAACTAACAGTTTGAATGTTGTAGCTGCCGCACAAATAAAAGTTGCCGATGAACATATTTTTCAATCTAATAAATTTATTGAAAACTATCAAAACATATTGAACAGTGTTGATCGTCAGCAACAGTTATTAGGTGAGCTAGAGTCTAGGCTGAACAGTCTCATAGGCAACATTACTAATCTTACAAGTAATAGTTTGAACAAGTAACTCATATCTAAAATTGAAATAAATGTTTGATACAAGAGGCGTCTCAAGAGAAAGGATTATTGGAATTTCCTTCGTGGATATTTTGATCCAAGCAGTTTTCCTGTTGCTGCTGATTTTGATTGTTGGTTATGTTGATCCAATTGAGAGTTTGAAAATAAAAGAATACGAGGACATAGGAAAAGATCTTTGCGTGAAGATTAAAAAGGACTCGCCAAAAGCATGCCGTGAATATGTTGAGAACACAAAAATTGGACCAGTTGGGAATAATGAATTCGGAAAAATCGGATCGGAAGTTTGCAAGAAGCTTGGCAAAAGTTCAGCTAAAGACTGTAGTGACGCATTAGATAAAGTCTATAGTTTATGGCCGTGTATTGAATCTAAGGATGGGGTTCGCTCACCCTGGATAGCGCGATGGGAAATAAATACTCTTACTTCAGCTAAATTTTTAGGGTTCTCTGATGAGTATTTAAAACACCTAAAGACACAAGAGGACACAAAGCGTATAGCCATGGTCAAAGCACTAGAGCCTATGCGCGGTTCACAAATGAGCGCTTTGGAAATTGAAGAAAAATTTGGTTTTGTTCGTGAAAAATTTTGTTTTCATGAAGTTTTAGAGTCAAGGTCTATAGCTGTTACAGATCAGCAAATCGCCTCGATTCGTTCTGCAATTTACAACTTAAGAAAAATCACAGGTAATTAATTTTCATAATTATTTTTGATTTAATGGACAAACCAACCCTAGACTACTACGCCCTTCACGCCAGTGAAGTAGCGCAGCGCTATGAGGTTGCTCCCAGTCCATTAGCCCACCGCTTCGCCGAATCCTTCTCCTCGGGCGGTCGCATCCTAGACATAGGCTGCGGCTCAGGTCGAGACCTAGCACAACTCCACAAACAAGGCTTCCAACCCTACGGTGTAGACGGCACCGAAGAGTTCGTTCAACTTGCCCAGATGCTTCACCCAGAACTCAAGGGCAGGGTGGTTCAAGGTTTGTTGCCTGACTTGCCCACTCCCTTTGGCGGTGAGTTTGATGGCGTTCTGTGTTGTGCCGTTCTCATGCACATTGATTCAACAGAGCTGTTTAACGCAGCCTTGTCTATCAAACGTTGCTTGAAGGTCAATGGCCGGTTGTTAATCTCTGTGCCCAGTCAACGGTCTGACACAGGAGAGGGTGAGCGCGATGCAAACGGCCGACTCTTTAAAACATATCCATCAGCCTACTTGCGCTTGATATTTGAGCGCTTGGGTTTTAGCCTCATAGATGAGTGGGGTAACTCAGATGCCATGACGCGCCAAGGCATTGAATGGGTGTCGTTGCTGTTTCAATTGAAGTCTGAAGCAAACACCAGGCCTATTGATCAAATTGAAGGTGTGCTGAATCACGATAAGAAGACAGCCACTTACAAGTTTGCGTTGTTTCGTGCACTTGCAGAGATTGCTACACAAAGCCCAAACAACGTTAAGTGGCTGGCCAATGGCAAAGTGGCTTTGCCGGTTAGGTATGTGGCAGAGAAGTGGCTGCAGTACTACTGGCCTCTGATTGAATCTAAAGTGTTTATGCCGCAGATCAATGCTGAGGCGCCAGACGCAGACAACTGGATTAAGTTCAGACGCAGCCTTGGTGCACTCATTAGCCTTTATGTGAGGGCAGGTGGCTACAGCGGGTTTCGGATTGAACGAAACAAAGGTGCCTTGTCAGCAGACAAACAAAAGCTGTTGAAACAAGTGATGTCAGACATTGCTTCTGCCATTGTGACTGGGCCTGTGAAGTACGCAGGTGGTGCCTTGGTTACTGGGCGAGTGTTTGACTATGACTCGGCTACTAAGAGTATTCTGATTCCGAATGACCTATGGATCGAATTGAGCCACTTAGGCTACTGGGTGAGTCAGGCCGTGATTCTTCAATGGGCAGAAAAGACTACTAGCTTGGGTAAAGGTATTGATGTGGGTTCTGTGGTGGGGTTGCTTCTTGATAAAGAAGATATTCGGAGTACTGCTGAGGCAAGAAGAATATTTTCTAAGCTACCCAACTTGGAATGTGTTTGGACTGGCGTTAGCTTGAAAGACAACTTTGAAGTTGATCACGTCATTCCGTTTGACCTATGGCATAACAATGACGCTTGGAATTTGTTACCAGCCTCTAGGCAAGCAAATAGTAAGAAGTCAAACAAGTTACCTTCTGCAACATTACTAAATAAACGCAAGGACAGTATTGTTGGTTACTGGGAGACCCTTAAATCACTTGAGGATCTTAAATTCTCTAAGGAATCTGAAACTTTGCTAGAGTTGCCAATAGTGAATTGGCAGAATTCATTATTCGGTCAAATGACCGCTGCAATTGAGATGACTGCTTTGCAGCGTGGAGTAGCACGGTTTAATATCTAATTTATTAAGTAATTTTATTAATTTCAATTTTCAAAAGGGCAATCTAATGGACAACTTTAATAATGACCGGACTGTAAATATTCAAATTTTACTGAGTCAATTTTATAAAGTAGCTGATTTTCAAAGAGACTATGTGTGGGAAGAGGATGATATTGCTCAACTTGCAAATGATATTATTGATAGTATGAGTGAAAACCAGGAAAAATATTTCCTTGGTGCAATAGTCTTAACTGATGGTGATGGAAAGTACTTAATTGTTGATGGTCAGCAGCGCATTACAACATTAACTATTTTTATTGCTGCTTTAAAATATAAGTTAAAAACTATTGATGTAAATTTATCTGAATTCCTAAATAAATATATTGTTGATCAGAAGCTTACTGGAATTTCAATAGAAAAAAGTCCTAGACTATTTTTTGATGAGTCTTCCGCTGATGTTGCAATCTCTAAAATGTTTGATTGTAAAGAGTTGCCTTCTGAAAATGAATCTGATACTGATACAGCTAAAAATATTATTGCTGGATTCAATTATTTGGTGAATTATTTATCTGGTGAAAATATTGATTTGAGGAAATTGACGCAATATTTGTTGAACAATGTTGTATTGTTGCCTTATATTACAAATAATATGAGGCAGGCATTAACTGTTTTTGAAACATTAAATTCAAAAGGTCGTTCGTTAACTCCAATTGATTTGCTGAAAAATGCATTGTTTACGCACGAGCCAGAGTCAAACTGGGAATCATTGAAAGAGCAATGGGTAAAGTTTAAAACAACACTTGATGGTATTAGAGAGTCTGAGAAGCGGTTTTTAAAATACTATATTCTCGTCAATCATAACCAGAGAGTGCCTGAAGGCGAGGTGTTTGATTGGATTACAAATCCAAAAAATACGACTATGTCAGATAGTCCATTTAAATTTTTGGATCATATTCAAAATTTTGCTGAGTCATACAGCTATGTAATTAATAACAAGGCGCCTGATGGTACGGAAAATAAGAAAATTCAAAACATTCGATATTTGGCAGAAAAAGGTAGGCAGTTTTTCCCATTATTAATTAGTCTGAAAAAGCTAAGTAATTCAAGTGATAGTTACGAAAGAATTTTAAATTCAATTGAATCTTTACTTTTTTCTTACTCAATCATGCGTGCCTACACAGGGGCAATCGAAAGTACTTTTTCTGAATGGACTAAGAAGTTGAATGGGGCCCATTCAGAAGATGAAATTAAATCATTTATCGATAATGAAGTAGTTCCTGAAGTAAAGAGAATGGGTAAGCAGGCTTATGAAAAAATTTGCGTTTTAACTGAAAAAGATATTGCCAGAAAGAAACTCCAATTTCTATTGTTAAGAATAGATATTGAACTAAACGTTATTGCTGGTGGGGCATACAAGGCTATTGTTGAATATAATAATTTTGAAATTGAACATATTATCCCTAAAAAATATGATGCTGTAATTGTAGATAGTTTGAGTCCGGAGGCTCACGCAGGTCTTGTCTTTAAATTAGGAAATTTAACTATATTAGAGAAGCCACTAAATCGTTCAATTAAAAATAGTTCAATTTCTGATAAAAAACGTACTTATGAGAATAGTGCCTATTTATTATGCAAAGCAAGCGTTCAAACTGTTAGAGGCCAAAATACTTTGGCCAAAGCCAATTCTTTAGTTCATAAAATTGGCGATATGGATACTGATGATGTTCTGAAAAGACAAAAGAACTTGGCAGATATGTATTCAATGATTTACGGTTGGGATATTGAATCTTCAAGCTAGATTTGTAATTTTCTAAATCCGCATTGTTGGGGTCAGCAACTACTTGGCTCGGCCAGAGTTGCATTAGACGAAATGTCTATGCAACTGCAGCTGCAAATTCGGTTAATAAATCACCAGATAGTGGGTATGCTAATTTCCAAATTATTTCCATCGGCATTTCGGATTCATGGCGGATATATGTTGCAGATCCTAAGAAATAAAAGGATCGTTCATTATTGTTGATTCTTGAAAACAGCATAACTTTGGATCCACGCTTTACGTGATTTCTGTATCTTTGTCCTGTGTTGCTTTCAGCCCTTGTGCCTGCTTGGCTTTCCCAATGAATTAAGTCACGGCTAATTGCATAGTCTCGATATCTAGTAGTTGGTGAAAAGTGACCACTGGTCTTGTCCAAGGTAAACACCATCAGGTCTGCTTTGGCTTCATTGGCCCAAAGCACACCTTCACGCCATGTTGGTGTTCTGGCGTTATTGCCAACACCAAAAGCAGCCAGGATCTCAATTCGCGTATACCTTGCATGAATTGAAAGTGGTACGTCTGAAAGCTGGTCTACAGTTTTTGCAAGATGCGAAACCCGTGTTGTCAGATATTCAAAAAGTGCACTCAATTCTTTTAAGACTTGAGGGTTTTGCCAGAGCAACTCTATGCACTCCTCAAGGCTTGCGTCTCTGCCAACCACTTGATCGACTAGGGAAGCGATGAGCATTCGCAAATAGCGCTTGTCCTTGATGGACAAGTTTGCAATATCGGGTGCAGTGTCTGAATCTACCAATAGCTTGTAGGTTGCTAGGCGATCAGGGTCGTCTACGTGTAGAAGCCTTCCAACCGCGCGAAGCAATAGCTCTTCATTTGGCCCTGGTTCTAGTGTGCTCAGGCCAGCGTCCCTTTTTAGTTCAGTCCAACTTTTGCTGCTGGTATAAATATCTTCTAAATCTAAACCTGTTTCGTTGAGGAATTCTGCAATTGAGACCTCGGTATTGTTTGCTGCCAAAAGTCGTAGTTCTTGAACTTTAGCCATCCACCTATTGGGTACAGACTGCTTGATACTGTTCAACACGATTTCGCTAGCTACTCTGTCTAGCTCCATATGGCAGCCTGCAGGCAAGTAGGGAAAGTTGTCTTTAACTTGTTGTTCTACTTGCTTTCTGGTGCCGCCCAGTAGAGCGCGCAGCTTCACGTCAAATCTAAAGTCTTGGTGCTGCCTGCCAACAAAGTCTAAAACCGTGCATACAGATTTATTGTCGTGTTTTCTGAGGCCGCGCCCCAGTTGTTGCAAGAAGAGGGTGGGGCTTTCTGTGGGGCGAAGCATGAAGAGGGTGTCCACCGAGGGAACATCTACGCCTTCATTGAACAAATCAACTGAAAAGATCACATTGACTTCTTTGTTGGCCAATTTTTGCAGCGCAGTTTTGCGTTCCTCTGCTGGTGTGTCTGACCAAATAGCCAATGACTTGATGCCCACTTCGTTAAAACGTTTGGCCATAAATTGGGCGTGAACAATGCTGACACAAAATCCTAATGCTCTAATTTGATGTACATCACCTATGCGGTTGATGACTTCTTGAATGACTGTTTTAGCCCACGAGTCGTTGCCTGTGTAGACATTGGTCAAGGCTTCGATGTCGTATCCGGTACCGCGCTTAAAAGGTAACAGGGATAAATCTTGGCCGTCATGAATACCGAAATAAGCAAATGGCACCAAACGGTGCCTGTCAATGGCATCCCACAGTCTTAGCTCTGCAGCTATGCGGCCATCGAAGTATTCAAAGATGGACAGATCGTCTGATCGCTCTGGTGTTGCGGTAAGGCCTAGTAGCTCGATGGGGGTTAGGTGGTTCAGAACTTTTCTGTATGAGTTTGCAGCGGCATGGTGAAACTCATCGATGATGACAACATCGAAGTGATCAGGTTCTAAATTGTCCAAGCCTGCTGCATTCAGGCTTTGAATAGATGCAAAAACGTGTTCAAAGCGAGTGGGTTTATGGCCATCTACCCACATTTCTCCAAACTGATGGTCTCGCATGGCATGCCTAAAGGTGGCCATGGATTGATCCAGAATTTCTTTGCGATGAGCTACAAAGAGCAGGCGTGCTCTTGGCAGCCTGGCTTTCAGTCTTGCGTAATCAATTGCCGCCATAACTGTTTTGCCTGTGCCAGTGGCCGATACCAAAAGGTTTCTGTGGTGGCCTTGCTGTCTGGCCAACTCTATTTGTTCAAGCAGCCTTTCTTGAAAGGGCTCTGGCCTAATTTCAATGGGGCTTAGGAAAATTTGGGGGCCGTTGTTTACGTTACGTTGGGTGCGCTCGTCAAATTGCTCTCGGTTGTAGGGTACAAAGTCGCCACTGTTCCAGTAGCTTTCAAAGACGGCGTCTACTTTGTTAACCACGTCCGGGTTGCGGGAGCCAGAGAATCTGGCGTTCCATTCCAAACCCACGACTTGGGCAGAGTGTGTGAGGTTGGATGAGCCTATGAATGCGGTGGAGAAACCAGAGTTACGTTTGAATAGCCAAGCCTTGGCGTGAAGCCTGGTGTTGGACTCGTCGTAGGAGACTTTAATTTCTGCGCCTATGCTGGCAAGCAGGTCTAAGGCTGCTGCTTCTGTGGAGCCGGTGTATGTGGTGGTCAATACTCTGAGTGATCTGCCTGATTCGCAATGAAAGCGTAGGGCGTCCATCATGGGCCTGATGCCACTTTTTCTGATGAAGGCCATGACCAAGTCGATGCGCTCGGCTGATGGAATTTCGCTAATGATTTGACTGCCGATGCGGGGTTCGCCATTGGCGTTGGTTAAAAGCGTTGTGTCGAGTAGGTCTATTAATGGTGCTTGTATTTGGTCTACCGAGCCATCTGGTTTCTTGCCATCGATGGCTTTCAGCATTCTTGGGGGTAGTGACAGCTTTTCTGTCAGTAGGTCGTTGGCGGGTGTGGAGTCGACCAGGAGTTGAATTAGTTTTTGAGTCAGTTCACCGCCGACTTCTATTCGTTTGTCTTTGCCGAGTGATGCGATGGCGGTTTCAATCACCTTTGCCAAATGCATGGCCAGTCGGTCGGGTGCTTCTTCTACGTGCAAGTCTGAATGGCGCGCTGTGAGGCGGGCGTCTAGTTCTTGCAATTGCTGAACCAGAGATTCGGTTAGCAATGACTGGTAAAGGCCACGGTCAATTTCATTCATTTGCACAGTCTATTTCAGTTTGACTGGGGTTTCAAAGGTTTTGGGAGGCTCATTTTTAGTGAGCTAGTGCGCCTTACATTGAGTTACTTGTTGGGTTAGTTTGCTGGTGAATTCTTTGTTGCAGTCGTATAGTTGTCTCAGGGTTAAGGAATAGTCTTAAGACTAATCGTTTGACTATGTCTTAAATAAGGCTTTATTCGATATGCGTTCCCCTAGGTACCTCACCAAATCCCGCTTCAAACTAGCCGCAGAGTGCCCCACCAAGCTCTTCTACACCGGCAAGCCGCACCTCTACCGAAACCTCAAGCAAGAAGACGGCTTCCTGGCCATGCTGGCCGATGGGGGCTACCAGGTGGGCGAGTTGGCCAAGTGTTTCTATCCCGCTGGCATTGAAATTTCTTCCCTCAACAGCGCAGAAGCCGAAGCGCAAACCCAAGCCTTGTTAAAGCAAGACCAAGTGGTGTTGTTTGAGCCTGCCATTCGCTTCAACGACTATTTGGTGCGCGTCGACATTTTGGTCAAAGACGGCAATCACTTTCAACTCATTGAGGTCAAGGCCAAGTCTTACAACTCAAGCGCCCCAGAAATTGTGGGTGCCCGTGGCGACTTGCTGTCCGATATGCGCCCCTACATTGAAGACGTGGCCTTTCAAGCGTTTGTGCTGCGGTCTTTGTTGCCTCAGGCCACGGTCAAGTGTTTTTTGATGATGCCCGACAAGTCGGTGCGGGCGCCTGTGAGTGGCTTGAATCAGTTGTTCAAGATAGAGCGTGCCAATGGACGCTCTAAGGTAAGGGCCAGTGCGCAGGCGCAGCAAGCGGTGCAAGCGGCGGGCGTCAAAGCTTTGCTGGCCTTGGTGCCGGTGGACGAGTATGTGCACATGGTGATGCAAGACGGGGTGAAGAGCCTAGGCGTGAAGGAGCCGCTGCCCGATTTGGCGGCCAGGTGGGCTGCGGCCTACAAGGCGGACCAGAAGATCGAGCCCAGTCCGGGCAGTCAGTGTGGCAAGTGTGAATTTAAAACCCGCCCGGGCGATACGCTGCAAAGTGGTTTCTATGAATGTTGGGGTAAGGCTTATGGCTTGTCGCCTTCGCAAATTGACGAGGGTACGGTGTTGGACATTTATGACTTTAGGGGCAAGGACAAGTTGATTCGTGATGGGCGGGTTCGCTTGGATCCTAAAGTGGTGGGCACGGATGCCATCAAGGTGAAGGACGAGGGCCCGCACCTCAGTCTGTCGGAGCGGCAGTGGATGCAAGTGAACGGCATTCCCGCCGCAGAGAACCTGGGTGGCATTTGGTTGGCCGATGGGGTGATGCGGGAGGCGATGCGCACTTGGCAGTATCCGTATCACTTCATCGATTTTGAAACCAGCACGGTGGCCATTCCGTTTCATGCGGGCATGCGGCCTTATGAGGCGGTGGCGTTTCAGTTTTCTCACCACGTGATGCAGGCCGATGGTTCTGTGGCGCATGTAGGAGAGTTTTTGTTAACCGATCCGGTGGTGTTTTCCAACTTTGAGTTTGCGCGGGCGCTTAAGGCGGAGTTGGAGGGGGATGGGGGCACGGTGTTTATGTGGAGCCCGCATGAGAATACGATTTTGAACAAGATTGTGGATCAGTTGACGGTGGTGGTGGAGGGGGGGAGTTATGGGGTGGCTGGATTGCCTGCGCCGGCGGATGCTGCTGAGTTGATTGAGTTTTTGTCGTCGCTGGTAAAGGGCGGCAGTCGGGCGATGGTGGATTTGTGTGCGCTAAGTAAGAAGGCGTATTTTGCGGAAGGCATTAAGGGCAGCAGTTCGATTAAGAAGGTGTTGCCTTCTTTGATGAAGCGGTCTGCTTTGTTGAAAGCGTTGTATAGCGGGAAGGTTTATGGGGCGAGTGGGGGTGTGCAGGGGGCTGGTGTGGGTGCTGTGACTGGTGCT
>JACCDW010281408.1_pt1 | contig 12136 bp, 8 predicted proteins | sample 7449781 | NCBI WGS metagenome assembly JACCDW01 (sample SAMN15323449, study PRJNA562643) | freshwater metagenome | isolation source: river surface water | place: USA:Blue River Watershed | collected 2017-08-18
ACCATTGAGGTTGCGAAAAACAAGGTTTTTGAAGGAGATAAAACTGTGAATGAAATTGCTTACGAATTGGGGTTTAAATATCCACAGCATTTTACGAGGTTGTTTAAAGAAAAAGTTGGCTATACGCCAAGTGAATTTAAAAACTTGAATTAAAGAAGAGTGATTTCAGACTATCTTGTTTTGGTATTTTTTCTTGAAACTCAATATTTGACCATGAATGTACATGATAGTTGACCAGTAAAAATTGTATTATTTTATTTTAAAGTAAGAATAAAGAAAGTTTAGACCAATTTTATTTCAACTCTCTTCCTATGAAAAAAATATTTTCTTTTACTCAACTGTTAGTGGTATTAACCTCTATTCTTGTTAAAGCTCAGTTTGGCCCACCAACAGGCGAACCTGATGTAATAAACAAACGATGGCACGCTCAGTGGATTTCGGTGCCAAATGCAACTCCTGAAGGCTATGGCGTGTATTTGTTCCGCAAAACTATAGACTTGGCCGCAAAACCAGCCAATTATAAAATTCATGTTTCGGCTGATAATAGGTACAAACTTTATATAAACGAAAGATTGGTTTCTTTGGGGCCAGCTCGTGGTGATATTGCACATTGGAACTACGAAACTATGGATATTGCAAGCTATTTGAAGGCAGGAAAAAACATAATTGCCGCTCAAGTTTGGAATGAGGGCGAGTTTAAACCTGAAGCTCAAATCTCTTTCAAAACAGGTTTTGTTTTACAAGGAAATACCTCAGCCGAGAAAGATATAAATACCAATAATACATGGTTGTGTGAGAGAGATAATAGTTTTGCTCCTTTACCTTTTAGAACCAGAGGTTATTACGTAGCTGGTCCAGGTGAAATTAGAAATTTTGGTATAAGTCCCAAAAATTGGTATTCAATGGAGTTCGATGATAAAAATTGGCAAAAAGCAAGGCCAGTTGGAGGTGCAGTTCCAAAAAATATACTCGGAGCTTTCGGAACAATGAGCGGCTGGATGTTGGTTCCATCTATTCTTCCACAAATGGAATTGAAAGATGAACGATTAGCCAAAACTGTAAGTAGTGAGGGTTTAAATTCTTTACCTGTTGATTTCCCAGCCAAAAAATCAGACTTACTTATACCTGCAAATTCAAAAGTAAATATCATTTTAGACCAAAGCTACCTTACCAATGCCTTCCCGAATCTGGAGTTTAGTGGTGGAAAAAACGCAACTATTTCATTGAGATATGCAGAGGCACTTTTTGACAAAACATCAAAGGGAAATAGAAACGAAACCAAAGGTAAAACCTTCATAGGTCGTGCCGATAGTCTTATTTCTGATGGAAGCAATAATCAGAAATTTACCAGTCTTGCGTATCGTACTTATCGTTATTTGCAAATTACGGTTATTACACAAAATGAAGCCATTACCCTAAACGATATTTACGGGACTTTCACAGGATACCCGTTTAAGATGAATGCTCAATTAGCTGCCAATAAGCCAGAAATGGATAAAATCCTTGAAATTGGTTGGCGAACAGCTCGCCTTTGTGCCTATGAAACTTATATGGACTGTCCCTACTATGAGCAGTTACAATACATTGGTGATGGCAAAATTCAGGCATTAGTCTCGCTTTTTAATAGCGGTGACGATAGATTGGTGAAGAACGCAATCAATCTGATGGACTTCTCTCGTACACCCGAGGGCGTTACCCTTAGCCGACATCCATCTTACACGCCACAATTTATTCCTACTTTTTCTCTTTGGTACATTGGAATGTTGCAAGATTATGCTCGATATGGTGCTGATATTGAGTTCGTTAAAAGTAAACTCAGCGGAACACGTCAGATTTTAAGTTATTTCAAAAGCTATCAACAAGCCGATGGCCGACTAAAAAATACACCACAATGGATGTTTACGGATTGGGTAGATAATGCCAAAAATTGGACTGCGGGGGCTGGTCCAATGAGTACCAATGGTACATCAGCAGTGCTTGATTTACAGCTACTTTGGGCGTATCAAGTAGCGGTCTATTTAGAAACTAATCTCGGCAATACGGCATTTGCAACTCAATATGCAACTGAAATTGCTACTTTGAAAAAAGCAATTCGAGCTAAATATTGGGACAGTACAAAACAATTATTTGCCGACCGAGAAGAAAAAGATGAGTTTTCGCAGCATACTAATTCACTGGCTATTTTGACTGGTTTAGCAACGGCATCTGAAGCCTCCCAAATTGCTAATCAACTGATTACCAATAAGCAATTATCTCCAGCGTCTATATATTTCAAGTATTATTTACATCAAGCATTAATAAAAGCTGGCAAAGGAGATGATTATTTAAACTGGTTGGACAAATGGCGTGAAAATATTAGTATGGGTCTTACTACTTGGGCAGAAACCTCAGATGTAGATAAAACTCGCTCCGACTGCCACGCATGGGGTTCGAGTCCAAATATTGAGTTTTATCGCACTATTCTCGGTATTGATAGTGATGGTTTGGCGTTTTCGAAAGTTAAAATCGAGCCACATTTAGGTCAAATTCAAGATATTAGTGGGGCAATTCCTCATCCAAAAGGAAACATCTCGGCAAGCTATAAATTAGAAAATGGCAAGTGGAAAATTCAAATTGAGTTACCTAAAACAATTACTGGAAAATTAGTCTGGAAGGGCAAAACGATTGCTTTGAAAGAGGGTGTAAATCAATTCAACATTTAGAAAAATAAGACTATGAAAAGAAGAGATTTTTTAAACAAAACTGCCCTTTCAGTAGCAGGTTTGACCATTGCCAATAATGCTTTTTCCAATTCATTGATTGAGGAATATATAGTTGTCGACACTAATTTTGGTAAAATAAAAGGTCAGCGGATAAATAATGTAAATATATTTAAAGGTATTCCGTATGCGGGGAAAACATCGGGAGAAAGACGATTCCGTCGTCCTGCTCCTTTAGAACCGTGGACAGGTACTCGGGATGCCCTTGAATTGGGAGCTCCAGCCATTCAGAATCCAAGAAGAAATGAGCCTGCACCATCAGAAGATTGCCTTTTCTTGAATGTTTGGACACCTGCCAATGATGGCAAAAAACGTGCGGTTATGTTTTATAACCATGGCGGTGGATTTGTGATAGGTTCGGGTGGCTCTGGCGGACAAGATGGAGCCAATTTAGCTCGAAATTTTGATGTGGTAGTGGTAGAAACCAATCATCGTTTAGGCTTATTAGGCTTTTTATACCTCGACGAAATCGGTGGAAAAGATTACGAAGGCTCGGGTAATAATGGCATGTTGGATATTGTAGAAGGGTTGAAATGGGTAAATAAAAATATTGCAAACTTTGGTGGCGACCCTAATAACGTTATGATTTGGGGAGAATCGGGTGGTGGTGCAAAAACTTCATGTTTATATGCAATGCCTTCGGCTGCACCGTATTTCAATAAAGCGTCAATAGAAAGTGGTCCTGGTGTTCGAATGACTCCGAAAGAAGTGGCACAAGAAACTACTTTACAACTTTTGAAAGAACTCGATATTGATGTGAAAGATTGGAAAAAAATATTGGATGTTCCTGCTTCAAAATTATTAGAAATACAAGGAAAATTACCGATGGTAGCTCCTTTTGTAGAGAAAAACAAAAATCAAGGATTTATGCGGAGAAATTATGGTGGTTTTGGGCCAGTAGTTGATGGAAAAGCACTTCCAATAAATCCATTTGACCCAACTGCTCCACAAATTTCTAAAAACAAGCCGCTTTTGGTAGGCTGGAATGAAGATGAATGGGCGTTTTTTGCTTGGGAAAGAAAAGAAACAGATTTTGTAAAATATGATTTTGATGCCCTACACAAAAAATTTGAAACAACATACGGAGAGCAAACAAAAAAAATAATTGATACTTACCGAAAAACAAGGCCAAATGCCTCGCCAGCAGATATTTACATTGCTATTTCGTCTATCACTATGATGGGGCTTGGTTCGGTAGACATTGCCGAGAAAAAGTCAAAACAGGGTGGGGCGAATGTTTATCTATACAATTTTGGGTACAAATCAGAAATGAAAATTCCAGGAACGGACTATGAAATGGGTACGCCACACGCCATGGATATTTCATTCAAATTCAATAACGAAACGGCAGATAAACCAAGCTTCTTTGGCGGGAATAGACCAGAAAAAGCCATTGCTTCACATAATTTTGCTGAGTTATGGACAAATTTTGCCAAAACTGGAAAGCCTTTCGCCAAAAATGCCCCAGAATGGCCAGCATTCAATCTCAAAGATAGACCAACCATGCGTATTGATACCAAATTGGAGGTAATTAATTATAGATTTAAAGAAGAATTGAATGTTTGGAGAGAAGTTGGCAGACTTTAAAAACCATCTACCACCAATAAATGAATTGAAAACAATATTTAATTATAAATGCAAACAGTAAAATTAAATAACGGCATCGAAATGCCAATTTTGGGCTTTGGAGTATTCCAGATTCCCGATGCCAACGAATGTGAAAAATGTGTAGTTGATGCCATCGAAGTGGGTTATCGGTCAATTGATACAGCGGCATCGTACCAGAATGAGCAAGCAGTAGGCAATGCTATCAAAAATAGTGGAATTGATAGAAAAGAATTATTTATTACGACAAAACTTTGGGTGCAAGATAACGGCTACGAAAATACAAAAAAAGCCTTTCAAAAATCGCTTGACCGTTTGCAACTCGACTATTTGGATTTATATCTCATTCATCAACCTTATGGCGATGTTTTCGGCTCATGGTGTGCCATGGAGGAATTATATGAAGCAGGTAAAGTAAGAGCGATTGGCGTTTCAAATTTTCAGCCTGACCGTGTGATGGATTTGATAATGTTCAATAAGATAGTTCCTGCCGTCAATCAAGTAGAAACACATCCATTTCAACAACAAGTTGATAATCAAACATTTTTGCAAGAAAATAACGTTCAAATCGAATCTTGGGGGCCATTTGCCGAAGGTAAAAACGATATTTTCAAGAATGAATTATTGGTTTCGCTGGCATCTAAATACAATAAAAGTGTCGCTCAAATTATCTTGCGATGGCTTACTCAGCGTGGAGTAGTTGTAATACCAAAATCGGTTCGTAAAGAGAGAATGGCTGAAAACTTTAATAGCTTAGATTTTGAAATCGAAGCAGATGACATGGGAATTATCAAAACTCTTGATACCAAAACCAGTCTATTTTTTGACCACCGAAACCCTGAGATAATTAAGTGGATGGCTTCGAGAACGTTAGATATTTGATTTCTGACTTATTTGATATTTCCTCCTACATTTAAACCACTTGGCACTGTTTTCGGTATTGACCTATCAAATCTTTCATCGGTTAGGGCTTCAATAAATGCTTTAATTGCAGTTCGTGAAGTATTATTTGGCCTTAAAGCTGTGGCAAGTGGGTCTATTTTAGGGTTTGGTACATTGGGATTCTGTGATTTTGAGTTTAAAATTAAATTGTAAAAATCAAAAACCTCATCCAACGTTTTAAACATGCCACTGTGCATATATGGTGCTGTCAATTTTACATTTCGCAGACTCATTGTACGAAACGCATAAGTACCATTGCCGTTATCCGATTCGCTTGCCTTTGGATTATCAGGCACTGAAAGTACGTGTAATTTATAATCAGAAAACATATTTCCTGTATGGCATCTTCCACAGCCGTTTATCTGAAAAAAACTCATGCCTTGAATCTGTAAATCTGTCATTGCGGATGTTTCGCCACGCATATAACGGTCGTAAGGAGCATTCATCGCTGTTAAAGAACGTTCAAAAGCAGCAATTGCCTTTGCAAGATTTAGAGATGTTATCGGTTGTGACTGATTACCAAAGACAGCTGCAAACAAAGTTTGGTATTCTTTGATATTTCTTAACCGAGCCAGTACGCTATCAATGGCAACAGCCTCTGGATAAGTATCTGCACGCATTTCTATGCTTGATTCAATTGGTATCAAGGCTTGTTCTTCCAAACTTTTGGCTCGTGAGTCCCAAAACATAGGGGCATTTGTAGAATCATACTTACCATTTTCGTCCATGCCATTAAAAGCGGTGTTGAGTATGGTCTGAGATTTTCTTTTGGTGAATGAAGTCGTAAGAAATCTTCGATTAGGGCCTAAACCCACTCCATCAACACCGATTGATAAATCACGACCATCGGCATAAGCAAAATCAGGATGATGACAAGTTGCACAAGCCACATCTTTTTTGCCCGATAATATAGGGTCATAAAAAAGTAGTTTTCCCAAATACTGAATCGTAATTGGAGTTTCTTTATCAGCATTATTATCAAGTGTTTCTTGCGGAATAGTTAACACTTCTTCTTTTTTGCAAGCAAAGAATACCGAAACAGAAAAACTAATTAAAGCAAAAACTAAAAGTTTTTTATTCATAGGTTCAGCAATTTAGTTAAAAGTTGAACGCACCTGATTTGTGAATAATATTGTTTTTTATGAAATAGAAAATGTGATTTTGAAAAACAAAAATCAAAATAAAATAACATTTTTATAACAAAATCCAAACGGATATGAGTGATTTTAATAGAAAAACAGAGTCCTTTATATACACTCTGTTTTTCTGAATTTTATCAAAAGCATTTTTTATTTAAACCCAAACTTTTTTAGTCCTTCACGGCTTATTTTAATGGCTTCCAAAGGCTGCATACCATCAAAAACTTGGTCTTGCTCTACGATGTAATATTTCATGCCTGAAAGCTTTTTGTTTTTGAGAATTCGAGCAAAATCAATAGTTCCGTTGCCTACTGGTGCAAAACGGCCTTCCTTGTCCATATCTTTTACATGCCAAATTTTGAAACGACCTGGATACTTTTGGAAGTAAGCCACTGGGTCAACACCAGCCTTCGTTACCCAGTATAAATCCATTTGGAAATTTACATATTTAGGGTCTAATTTTTCTAATAAATAATCTATCGGTATCACACCGTCTTTATTTGCCTGAAACTCAAAATCATGGTTATGATAAAGAAATTCTAAACCTGCCGCATTAGCTTTTTGAGCAATTGTATTCAGAATTTCAGCCAATCTTTCCATAGTTCCTTCCATCCCTAATTTTCTTGTTTTTGGGTCAAATTTGAACATTCCCATTGGAGGAACTGGGGCAATAAAATACTTAAAGCCTGCTGCTTTTACATCAGCTACAAGTTTATCGGCGTTGTCGAGTGTCATGCTACCCATGTGTACTGAAATGGGTTTTAGACCTAAATTTTTGGTGTATGATTTGAACTCGTCAGGAGTCAAGCCATAAAACTTGCCATCTTTATAGTCAACCGCCTCAATGTATTTATAGCCTAAATCAGCCACCTCTTTAAGTGTCGCTTTTGGGTCTTTACCCATTTCATTTCTGACGGTGTAGAGGGTCATTCCACCCCATTTTTTTTGAGCAAATAAACTTGAATTGAAAGATAGCAAAAGAACTGCTACCATGATTTTTGAATAGAAATTGATTTTCATTGTTAATACTTGAATTGAAACTTTGTTATTTATTTTTGATTTTAGGCAAATTACGGTATAATATTTAATATTCAGTTTTTTAGACAGATACCAATTTTTATTCGACGTTTTGAAGAATTGAGAATAAAAAAGATAACAACTCTTTATTATTTCTTATGCTTATGAATTTGACCAATATTTACTTCAATTTCAAACTTACGGGGTCCCAATGAATTATTTTCTTTTTGAGATAACTTTCATTACAAGCTAAAGCTGGAGCGGCAGCTCTGAAACCAAATTCGGCATCTTCAATTACTGATTTACCTCTTCGTATCGAATCAAAGAAATTTGTAAAGTGGTCGAGATGGTCATCGTACCCTGAAGGAGCTTTAAAAATAATATCTTCTTTAGTTGGTCTTTTTCGTTGTTCGGGTGTCCATTTGGCATTGTATTCTTTGGTCATTTCATCTTGCATACTTTTCGAGAAAGTAAACAATGAATCATATCCACCAAAACCTGGAGCTTCGGGCATTAGGCTGTGTTTTAGAGTAATATTATTTCCTTGTACTTGAATTACCCCTTCAGAACCAACCAATTGAATAACTTCTTGTCCACCAGTTCCACTTATAAAATTAACTTGTAAGGTCATCTGAAAGGCAGGATGCTCAGGACTATCAGGGTATTGCATCACTCCCGACATAACATCAGGTAGGTTTCTTCCATCTTTCCAATAACTAAACTGCCCTGTACTATAAATACTTTCAGGTCCTTTTGAGTTGGTAATAAAATGTGAACCACTCAGTAAATGAATAAATAAATCGCCTGCAACACCTGTTCCAACCTCTTTAAATGCTCTCCACCAAAAGAATTTTTTAGCATCAAAAGCCATTTTATCAGTAACTTCAATAAATCTATCCCAGTTGGTTGTCATAGCATCGGCATCTTTCGGAATGGTGTATTCCCACGCTCCTATAGAACTTTGGCGGTCATATACTGCATTTACCATATTAAGCTTACCAATTTCGCCAGCCGCTAATAATTCTTTGGCTTTGGCATAACCAATACTACTGACACGTTGGCTTCCCACTTGAAATACCTTACCAGCTTTTTTTGCTGCTGCCAATACGGGATTTCCCTCCGAAATTTTATAAATCATCGGTTTTTCGCAATATACATGTTTTCCTTTAGCAAGGGCATCAATAGCTATGCGGGCATGCCAAACATCGTGTGTACAAATCAACACGGTATCAATATCTTCTCGGTCTAAAATATCCTTATAATTTGTAGTCGTAAAAAGGTCTTTTCCATACTGTTCTTTGGCATTTTCTATTCTTCCTGTGTATAAATCGCAGATACCTGCCAACTCAACCCCTGGCACTTTTAGAGCTGTTCGTAAATCAAAATGACCCTGAACGCCATAACCAATTACACCTATTCGGATTTTGTCGTTTGCCGAAACTTTTCGGTCATATTGCAAGATTCGCTCTTCTGCTTTGGCTTGATTAGCTAATGAAGCAAATGGCGATGAAGCTGCCACCAAACTGGTAGCACCTATTTGTTGCAAGAATTTTCTTCTTGAAGCAGAATTGTCGTTTTTCATTTTAATCGAATTTTTAGGATTGAATTATCATTTTATTGCATAGCTAACAAAGGCAATTTTCTTACTATCGGCACTCCACGACGGGACATTGATTGTTCCTTGACCACCAAAGAAGACAGGTGTTAAGTCTTTAATTTCTTTGGTTTTAATATCCATTAAACGAAGTTTTACCTGTTTCCCAAATAAATGGGCTTGTTTTTCGTCAGATTGATAAGAGATATATGCAATCCATTTTCCATCAGGCGATGGATGTGCGAACCAATTTGAATTTTCATCAAATGTCAATTGCTCTGGATTTGAACCATCGGCGTTCATTCTCCAAATTTGCATACGTCCTGTTCGATATGAATTGAAATAAATGTATTTTCCGTCGGGCGAATAATCTGGACCATCATCTAAGCCTTCTGTGGTAGTCAGTCTTTTTTCTTTACCACCTTCTACACCAATTGTATAAATATCATAATTGCCATTGCGTTCTCCACAATAAGCCAATGTTTTACCATCGGCACTCCAACCGTGCCAAAACGACATTACTTCTGAGGTTATTCTTCGAGGTTCTCCACCACCAATCGGCAATACATAAATAGCTGATTTATAGCGTTTTTTAGACGTATCATCTTTGGCTACATTGCTAATTGCTAACCACTTTTTATCGGGCGAAATGCCGTGGTCATTGTTATTTGACTGTGCAAAACCTGTATTGAGCAAGTTTAATTTTTTAGAAAAAACATCAAGCGTATAAAGTTTACCGTAACTATTCAAAATCAAATAATTGTCGGGATGCCAGTTTGGGGCTTCAAAATGTTTGTTGGTACTCAAAATGGTCTCAATTCTCCCGTTCGTAATATCTACCGTTTGAATATAACTGGTGGTATCCGTTTTGGGCTTTTCGGGTTTATAGCCATGTGCCGACTGTCCTACTAATTTCCATTGATTATTTATTTTTTCTAATAGTCGTATCTCTTTTGTAAGGTTTTCGCTGCCGTCTTTTCCTATCGAAACCTCATCATGGCTCACCCAAGCAGTATTGCCACTGATGCTCATTTTATAGTTTGAATGAATCGAAAAACCGCCATTTCCTACCATACTGGCAGGTGGATTTATCATTATTGAGGTAGATAAATCCAAACTTCTTCCATCTGCGGTAGAAATTAAAATACGACCATTGGGACGTACAGCCCAACAGTCTGCATGACCTTTTATGTCGCCCAAACGCCAAGTAGCTCCTTCTTTTTCTAATAACCGAACAATGGCAAGCGAGTCTTTTTGAAATTGCCCAAAAGTGTTGATTAACACAAATGATAGGACAAAGGATAGTAAATATTTTTGCATGATTTTGGGGTTAAAATAAACATTTAGAAATCAAAGGTATTGATATTTTTTTTATTATCTAAAAAAAAGATAATAAAATTTATTTTTATTTTTTCGTTGAATAATCATATTTCACCAAACATAAAAATTCAAGCATTAACCTTACCTTTGTGATTCGAGAAAATTTTAGAGCTAATGAAGAAATTTGGTATAGAAAATTATATTTCAAACCTTTCGATAGATTGTGTAATATTTGGATATGAAAAAAAAGAGTTGAAAGTTTTGATTTCAAAATCAAAATTTGGCACTGATATTTGGAATTTACCAGGTGGCTACATCATAAAAAACGAAGGAATTGATAGAGCAGCAAGCCGAATTTTAAAGGAGCGAACAAGCCTTGAAAATATTTATTTAGAGCAATTTAGGGTTTTTGGAGACGAAAACAGAATAGTTGCTAGCAAATTTAGGAATTTACTCTTGACCGAACTTAGCCAAAAATATAGTGTTGCAGAGGCCGAATGGATAACCAGCAGATTTATTTGTATTGGGTTTTATGCTTTGGTTGAAATAAGTAAAGTAACGCCACAAATAGGTGAACTTGACGAATATCTTGAATGGCGAAGTATCAAAGATATTCCCGAAATGATTCATGACCACAACGAAATTTTGAATTTTGCACTCGAAGCACTTCGCCAAAACCTTGACCAAAAGCTAATTGGATTTAATCTGCTACCCGAAACTTTCACAATGCGTGAAGTACAAGAATTATACGAAGCGGTTTATGACAAACAATTCGCAATGAATAATTTTCAAAAGAAAATCTTGGAATTGAACGTACTCGAACGCCTTGAAAAGAAATTCACAGGGGCTCAAAATAAAGCTCCGTTTTTGTATAGGTTTAAAAGAAGTTGAAGAATGACAATGATACGTTTTTTTTAATTGATATGATAAAAATATCAGAAACGCTGAAAAAAGATAATTGAGGGTTTTAAATCTCTATTTGAACATAGGAAAATACAACACTTGGCAGACATGGAAATCATCAAAACCCTTGACACCAAAACCAGTATCTACTTCGACCACCGTAACCTTGAAATAATTAAGTGGATGGCTTTGAGGAAATTAGATATTTAAAGTGCATATCCAAATTCCACAAAGTAGCTTGAATATTACTTAATCTTAGAATACTATCTATATTTCATAATCTCTTAATTCTTCTTCAAATCTTTCTGTCAATTTAACCTTTCAATTTTTATGAATTAGGTTTTATTGAAATCATTGTTTTATGCAAATAGCCCTACGGAAGCAGGGCTATTGAGTGGTTAAATTTTAGAAAATAGGTAAAATGGTTATTTAATCAATATGCGACTTAAAGAAATTCGATAAGTATTTGATAGAGCGTTATTTAGTTTGTTAGGTATTAGATATGATAAATTAAATCCAAAGTTTTTAAACTTGCCACCTAAACCAAGCGTGAAGTACTTTATATCTCCCTTTAGCCTATTTTGAGCATAATAACCAGCACGTGCGTACAGAAATTCACGAAACTGAAATTCAGTACCAAAAGAAAAAGTAATTTCTCTCATAGTTTCACGCAAACCGTCTGGTGCAGTACCCCATGATTGAAAAATTGTGCCAATGCCTGTAATGTTTTCTTCATTTATATCTGCAATCACTTCATTATTTATATTTCTAACCGATGGGGTCGGCACGAGCAGCTTATTTGCATCAATAGTAAACATCAAAACATTTTGTTTCTTCCCCAAAATAAAGTTTTGTGC
>JACCDW010926498.1_pt1 | contig 12132 bp, 10 predicted proteins | sample 7449781 | NCBI WGS metagenome assembly JACCDW01 (sample SAMN15323449, study PRJNA562643) | freshwater metagenome | isolation source: river surface water | place: USA:Blue River Watershed | collected 2017-08-18
AAACCACATGTCTCGCACCCGGACATTGTGGCATTCCTGAAGCTCAATTACCCAAAGAAATGCAAAAACAAACGAGCTGCCAACCTGGTTCAGGCTGTTGTTAAAAAAAACGCAAGCATGAAAAACCGTAAACTCAACTTTGTCGATCGCTTTTTAACCCTTTGGATTTTTTTAGCCATGGGTATAGGAGTTGTACTGGGAAACATTTTTCCGAATTTTGATCATTGGCTGAATCAATTTGCCGTTGGAACGACAAATATTCCATTGGCCATAGGGTTGATCATCATGATGGTCCCTCCATTAGTAAAGGTCGATTTCAAAAAAATCCCAATTGTCTTTCAAAACAGGAAGATACTCTTTCTTTCTTTGCTGATTACTTGGGTTGTAGGGCCCTTTTTGATGTTTTTGCTGGCGCTTGCTTTTCTTCAAAACGAGCCAGAGTACCTAACCGGACTCATTATCATTGGTTTGGCACCTTGTATTGCTATGGTGATTGTCTGGAATGAACTCGCGGGCGGAAGCCGAGAACTAGCGGCTGGTTTGGTGGGCGTCAATAGTTTGTTGCAAGTTTTCTTTTTCAGTGCTTACGCTTGGTTTTATTTGGAAATCATGTTGCCATTGTTTGGTTTTGACTCGATTCAAATTGATTTAAGTTTTTGGGAAGTAGCCAAAACGGTAGGAATATACCTCGGTTTGCCTTTTGGGATGGCTGTAATTTTGCGCTACTGGATTTCAAGTAAAAAAGGAGAAACTTATCTCAATACACAATTTATCCCGCGAATTTCTCCTTTCACGCTCTATGCGCTACTCTTTACCATCGTTGTGATGTTCAGCTTAAAAGGCCAGCTCATTGCGGCACTGCCTTTTGATGTGCTCAAGGTAGCACTACCATTGGTTATTTTCTTTCTGATCATGTTCTTTTTGATGTTCTTCGTTGCCAAATGGCAAGGTGCAACATACCAAGAAACCGCAACGGTTGCGTTTACGGCAGCCGGTAATAACTTTGAATTGGCTATTGCAGTGGCCATCGGCGTCTTCGGACTCAACTCTGGGCAAGCCTTTGCGGGTGTGATTGGCCCTTTAGTTGAGGTTCCAGCGCTTATTTTATTAGTAAAGGCTAGTTTATCTCTCAAAAAATATTTCTAATGATCAAGAAGAACATTTTGGTGCTTTGCACCGGAAACAGTTGCAGAAGCCAATTGGCAGAAGGTTATTTGCGTCACTTTCATGGAGAAGTTGCAAATATTTATAGTGCTGGAATAGAAACGCATGGCGTCAATCCGAGAGCAATTCAAACCATGTCAGAGGATGGAATTGATATTTCAGCACACACCTCGAATCATGTCGATGAATACCTACACATCCCTTTTGACCTCGTGCTTACCGTTTGCGACCACGCCAGCGAGCGTTGCCCTATTTTTCCGAGCTCGGCCAAGCGCATCCATCACAACTTTTCTGATCCGGCCAAGGCGACAGGGTCAGAAGAAGAGATTCGGGCTAAATTTGCAGCAGTACGTGATGAAATCAAGCGTTTTTGCGCTGAACTAACGGTTTAGGCCCTTGGTTTCCAATTTCTTCGAGTGGAATACGGTGTATGACATCTAGTTGCCGGTATTCAGTAGGCGAGAGGCCCGTGATTTTCTTGAACTGATTGGAAAGATGCGCAATGCTACTGTAATGCATTTTATACGAGATCTCCGATAAATTCATCTCACCATATAGCAAGAGTTCTTTGATGCGTTCAATTTTGTGAATGATGATGAATTGTTGGATGGTCATGTTGTTTTCAGTTCTGAAAACATTCGACAAATAGGTGTAATTCAAGTTCGTTTTTTCACTGAGATAAACAGAGAAATTGGTTTTTATGTGCTCATCGGAATAATGAATCATTTGAATAATGACCAGTTTGATGCGCTCAGACAGCAACATTTTGGCATCGCTGATCAAGTCGAGACCTACTTGCTTGAGTTTGTACTGAAAATCGAGTTCTTGAATCATACTCAAGTTTTGCTCAAATGTGACTTCTCCGAGTTCGATGACCTCAAACGGAATGCCCATATCTATTAGAATACCCGATACTTGGTTGATGCATCGATTACTCACCATGTTTTTGATGTGTTTTTTCATAAAGCGATGTTATATTGCTAATTTATACCGCCTAACGCAAACGGCTCTTGTATCTTTTTGGAAATGGTTTACATCTATATTTGAAAAATGTACATCAGTGCAGATGAAAAGGAACTTCATTTAACACGTGCTCATCCGCAGCTGAAAAAGTGGACCATTCATGTTTGCCAACACGTTGGTAAATCTCTGCATGCAGACCAAAGTCAATCAGCAGTTGCGCCCGAAAATCTTTAACGGTTAAACTTGGATCAAAGACGAATAATCCTTCTTTACCGTTGATGCTGCAATCTGCTATCAAGTCTTTTGTGCCTTTTGCCAATTTGGTGTGACGCAAGTGCGCATGCTTAGCATGATCGTGAGGAGCCGCTGGTTTGTAGTAAAGGCTGAGCATTAAATCCGGAAAAAATGTACTAAAGTCTGCGCTAAGCGCTTGTACTTTTCTGTGTTTGTAGATCTCTAAATGAATCATGGTAAAGAGTTTGGTAGGTTGGATACTTATTGATTTGGAGAATAGGAGTGAGTTGTTGAAGATGGGATTCAATTTTATTGCGCGCCAGCAGATACGTGACCGTAGATTCAGCACCCTGATTGATATTGACTCCGTGTGCTTCAATACCGTCTAGGCAACCACCTGATACTGGATTGTAAACAATTTGATTCAAGCTATTTTTTCCGAGATACCAATCAAATGCCTGTTTCATTTGCAGAAGGTACGTCTTTAATTTGGTACATTCATAGAAACTTGAAAGCGCTAGAATCGTGTAAGCAACATCGATGGGTTGCTGACCATTCGTTGCTTTCTGCATCCCTGGCTCGTACCAAGTTTGATTGGAAATAACACCAAAATACTGATCCTCAAACAAGAGCTTGAGTAGGTAAGTAAAACTTTCTTGTGCAATCTGTTGTTGTTTTTGATTAAAGGTGGCTTGGGCTGCCAACAAAAGTGCTTCAGGCAGAACAGCATTCGCATAAGTAAGTTTGGCTTCAAACCAATGGTGTTCGTCTTTTTGATGTGCCAAATACCCGAACTCCAAGCGTTGAGCCATTTCGCTGATCAAATCCAACATTTCTTTACTTTTGGTCGCCTTGTAATAGCCAAGCAATCCTTTGATGGCAAAAGCCATGGCGCGTGGCGATTCAATAAGTGAAAGCATGGGCAGGCTTTTCTCAAGAAGCAGTTTGGTGCTTTTGAAGTACAACGGATCAAACATTTGTTGATTTGCTGCAAGCGTTCCCAATGCCCATATTGCCCGACCATTGGCATCATCGAGGTTTTCAAAACCATTCTGCGGCGTTGGACTGCCGTTGTAATCGAGGTAGTTTATAAAGCGACCACTCTCTAGTTGCATGCGTTCTATGAATTCAAAATGTATGCGGATATTCTTTAAAATACTGTAATCTGGTTGGATGGCGTAGTACTCAATGAGTGCGATGAGGGCACGCGCATTGTCGTCGAGTGTATAACCCGATTCGAGTTGCGGTTGTTCCGATTTACAAAATTGCAGCAAGCCCATTGAGGTGGTGCAATTTTTAAGGTGACTCAAATTGTATTTAGGCAATTCGAAAAAACTATTTTTTTTCTTTTGCTGATTGATTTGTTCGAAGAGCTGCATGTATTTCAAAGCCACGTTTGGCCAAGCAGAGGCTTTGCTTTGTTGAAAGGCTGCTTGCTGCATGTTTTCGTGCTTGGATTTGTTTTCCATGATCTGCGTTATGGCTTCCGCCATTTGTAAAGGCGAATTGAAATCGACCAACAAACCTGCAGCACCAAGCGCATCTTTGGCCTGAGGAATAGGTGTCGACACAATAGGGCAGCCACAGGCCATGGCATAGGCAAAAGTGCCGCTCACTGCCTGATTCGGATCAATAGACGTAAACAAATAAATATCTGTAGCTTGAAGGTAGTCTTCGAGGAGTTCTTTGTCGACAAAAGCATCTACAAAACGGACATTTTCAGTTAAGTCAAGCTGGGCTATGAGTTCTTTGAGCGACGCCCTATAGCTTTCTCCTTCTAGCTGTGCCACTTCTGGATGCGTTTTACCTAGAATGACATAACAGCAATTCGGAATTGATTCTTTGATGTGTGACAAAGCGAAGAGTGCGGTTTCGATGCTCTTACCTCTGCTCAACAAACCAAATGTAGTAAACACCTTTTGAGTCCCTAGACCCAATTTGATCTTGAGTTGCTGGGTGTTTTTTTGAGCGACTAATGCCGTTCCGTGGGCAATGACAACGCATTTATTATCTGGACATAAATACGCTTTCATTAAGAGCTCAGCACTTGCTTTGGTCATACACACCACACTACTCGCATATTGAATCAATTCATTGACTACCTCAAAACGGGCAACACAAGGTTGTGGCAAAACCGTATGAAAATTAAGGATCACAGGTGTTTGATTTGCTTTTAAAAATAGGAGCAAGTCTTTTCCAAAATCTCCGCCAAAGAGGCCAAACTCATGTGCAATCAGTATGGCATCGTACTCCTTTTTTACGTTCAAGACACGAGCTAAATCCAAATAGGCGTCTCGTTGGTCTACCTTGAGACGATACCTCACTTCTGTCGGATATGAGAAAAGAGCTGAGCTGTTTTCAAGAGCGCAATAATCTACTCGGCAGTTGTGGCCAAATTTCTCTACTAGGCCTTGCCTCAAATCATTGCTATAGGTAGCAAGGCCGCATTCTCTCGGAAGGCAGCTACTCATCAATAAAATTCTAAATGGGGCGTGATCAAGCTTCATAAATTTCGTTTGTTGGATTTTTTAATAACTCCGCAAGGAGTTCAGCCTTGGAAAAATAAGCACAGGCAATGCAGGTGTCTGCCGCACCGTAATAGACATAGACGGTATCTTCTTGCTCGACAAATGCGGTTGGAAACACAACGTTATCGACATTTCCAAAGCACTCGTATGCTGTTGTAGGCTCCAGAACCGCATAGGGAAGTTCGGCCAAGATGAGGCTTGGTTCATTTATATCGAGGAGCGCTACATGTACTTTGTAGACGATTTGCTCATCGACCTCATAAGCAGCGTGATAAATCACGAGCCAACCTACTGCGGTCTCGATCGGAGGGCAGCCGGCACCTTCGTAAATGGAGCCGTAGGTGCGCGAATTCAAGAGCAGCGGTATATTCACTTTTGGCAGGCCACGATGACGCCAGAAATCGGCATTGATGTGCTCGATCTCGCGAACGGAGGTAAGTAAAATATGGGGTTTAATGCGGTGCATAAAATAAATTTTGCCATGGATTCTTCGCGGAAAAAAAACCAAATTTTTATCCCATTGAATTTTCTTTTGTTCAGTTATTGGATCTAACGCTTTTATGAGATGAGGCACAATAATGCGCTTGCCAAAAAAGTGTTCTAAATCGTTACTGAAAAGAACAGAGCCTAGTGCGGTTTGCCCATCAAAAGCGGTGTAACTCAAAAAGAACAGGTGCTCGATTTTTACGATTCGCGGGTCTTCCATTCCAGAACTTTCTGCAGCGGTATCGCCTTGAAGCAATGCTTGTGGATGACGAAATTTCACCAGTAAAGGCGTTTCAAGTTGACAGTAACCAATACACGACTTGCCATCAGGCGCTACTGCTCTGTAAAACATGTGTATGAAGCCGTTGTGAACAATGACAGCCGGATTCAACACGCCTTTCTTTTCAAAATTAAGTTCGGTTGTTTGCAGCACAATTCCTGCGCGCTTGAAGCATATCATACCTGGCCATCTATCCCTCTATAAATGATTGAGTGAATGATCCATCAGAGCAGATTGCCGAATGTCCTGCCTTACTTTTTGGACATCTTGACGCTGATCAGTTGGGCCTTCCTTGGCGAGCCATCTTTCCATGAGCTGATCCAGCACCAAATGAATAGCGCTTTTTGCAACCGGAGATTGGACCCCCATCTGATCGGTTATTTTATCCCAGAGTGGCGTGAAATTTCTTGCTTGAGCGTTTTGATCGGAGATTGGCTGCTTGATTAAAGAACCTAAAAAACCTGAAATCACATGACTTGGTGTGAAAACATTTGAAATCTTAGAAATTCCTTCCTTGAGCTGAAACTCTTGCTCTTTTTGAAGTTGGTAAAGCAAGTCGAGTTGATCTTGTATTGCAGCGGTATTTTTCATGTGCTTTCCGTTGAGGGTTACTTATAAACTATCGTGGTACATCCTTCTGAGCAGCTGTGTTTCAAATAAAGAACGCAAGAACTTAGCCAGGTACAACTGTACAAAAAGCGTTGTAAATCCAATTGCAGCAGCTACAATCGCAAAACCAATTGCTTTGTCTGCAACAACCTCTGCGATATAAAAAGAAAGGGCCATACTCGAGAGCAGCGTGAATAATAGCACAAAACCCCACAACATCAGTTGCCATATCAGGTGAGCGCTCATTTGTACTGTTCGCTTCAAAACTTCTAATTTGGCGATTTCAGTGGTCGTCTTGAGGTATTGTTTGAGTTGATCCGCGAATTCATTAATGGGTTGTTCTGGTTTCATAGTGCTGTTTTTTTAAGGTTTAAAAAACCAGCACAAGCGCTGGTCTAAATGGGTAAAAGGCTCCATGCAGCTACCTTTCCTTGGATTTACGCGTCCCGATTGTGTGCTAACTCACGGTAGCTGCATTTCGCCTTTTAAACCTTGCTAAACTTTTTCGGCATAAGCTTCTTTCTCCGCATTGAAACCGAGGTTATGCGAAAGATCTGCTGCCATTTTTTTAGCGCTGCCGGAGAGTTTGTGGCGTGTAACACTTCCTTTGTCAGGTGCAAAGAGCACGCCCATTAGAGCGCCAACTGCCGCACTTGCAATCGCAACGGTTACATAGGTTGAGGTGTTTGATTTTGGAGTTTCCATGTTTGATAATTTTTAAAATGAATACTGAACTAATTATTAATAAATCAAATTTACAATGCATTGATATATATGTATTTATATAATTTTAACTAAAGTTTATATTTAATTAATATGCACTCCAAGCAGCATCGGCCACTAAGACTTCGCCATTGATCATCGAAGACTCTTCGCTGGCCAAGAACAACACGATCTCTGCAATCTCTTTTGGCTTGCCAATTCTCGGATTGAGCTGCAGTCCTGCAATCAATAATTCATTCATGTCTTTTGACACCCGCGAATAATCAATGGAATCACTGATGTGCGTTTCAATCGCACCAGGTGCAACTGCATTGCAGCGAATGCCCTGCTCAGCATATAAGTAACCTGTATTTTTGGTCAGGCCATTGAGCGCAAATTTACTTGCGGTATACGCGGCTCCAGCACGCGCTCCTTGAATGCCGCCAATAGAGCTGATATTGATGATGTTTCCGTGCTTATGATGTAAAAAATGTGGAATCAATAAACGCATTAACATAAACGGACCTCTCAAATTGACATTCATGATGCGGTCCCATTGCGAATTAGTGACATTTGCGACTGCCTCAAAATTATCCATGACACCCGCATTATTGACTAAAATGTCAATGTGACCGTGTTCTTTGATGGCTTGACTAATAAGAGTCTCAAGTTCTCTTTCTTTGGTAATATCACACTGAATGACATGAAGTCTCAGGCCTTTTTTGGGAGCTTCATTTTTGAGCGCATCCAAAGCGCTTGAATTGATATCTGCGGCAATGACAACTGCGTCCTCCTCTAAAAAACGGTAACAGACGTCTCTTCCAATTCCCGATGCTGCTCCGGTTACTAAAGCGATTTTTGAATTTAATTTTCCCATCTGACTTGTTGGTATGAGTGAATAGTTTGTGAAATCATCTATCACAAAGGTGTAGTAAATTTAAAGTGTGTCACTTACGGCATTTTCTGAAAAGTTTACATAATTCACACCTTTTATTTTCCTAAAAATTAGGCGCTTTCATGCAAGCTAGACCTTTGTCAAACACCATAATTTGGCCCGATGAAAAACCCATCAATCAACGAAGGACTGACACAAGCGCAAGTAACTTCACAACGGGCGCTATACGGCTCCAATCATTTTGAAAAATCCAAAACTGCTTTTTGGAAGAGAGCGCTCAAAAGTGCCAGCGAACCCATGTTACTCTTGTTATTGGCCTGCGCTATTATTTACTTATTCATCGGAGACCTTTGGTCTGGATTTGTCTTTTTGGGCTGGACTACTTTGGTTTTATTGAGCTCGTTTTATCGCAATTACCGCACGGCTCATGTGCTGGCCGCCCTAGAGCAATTTGCACAACCTCACAGCATGGTGATTCGGGACGGTAAGCAACAGCAAATCAAGCGCAGCGAAATTGTCGTGTCGGATTGTGTTTTATTGAAAGAAGGTACGCGCATTCCGGCAGATGGCTTTTTGATCAGTGGAACTTATCTAAAGGTGGATGAATCTATGCTGACTGGCGAAGCACTTGCCATTGAAAAAACGCTCAGCGCAAAAGAACTTTCTGGCGGCACTATGGTCGTGAAGGGAGAGGGCATCATGCAGGTGAGTGCCGTTGGAAAAGCGGCAGCACTTGGAAAAATCAGCGGGCTACTCGAGTCCAACAAAAACAACCGTCTCAGTTCCTTACAAAAATCAATTAAAGCTTTTATTGCTTGGGCTTTTGTACTCGCACTTTCTGTAGCCGCGTTCATCGTGCTCATTTTTGCGCTTACCCGCGGCTCTATTCTACAAGCCATCCTCAACGGACTCTCTACTGCAATGGCCATTTTACCTGAGGAATTCCCGATGGTACTTACTTTATTTATGAGTTTGGCTGCATGGCGCTTGGCTCAAAAAAATGTACTCACCACAAGAATCGCAGTGCTGGAAAGTTTGGGCTCTACTACGGTTTTATGCACTGACAAAACAGGTACCCTTACACAAAATAAAATGACCGTCAGCCAGTTGATTCCAGTAACAACTGATCAAAAAAAAGAACTCGAACAAACCGCTCGGTTAGCCACGCCAATGTTTAGCCACGATGCGATGGAAGAAGCCATTCGACTACAATTTCCTTTGAACCCAACAATGTCAAACTTAAAGATTCGGCAAAATTATCCGATGAGCAGTTCTTGTTTTGCAATGGCTTACCTCTATGAAGAAAGCCATTTAGAGCATCAGGTATATTGTAAAGGAGCTCCTGAGGCCATTCTTGAACTTTGTAAAACCGAACCTAGCGCACAACAGAAGTGGCTGTCTTTACTGGATGAATTGGCAGAAAAAGGTTTGCGGCTTTTGGGCTTCGCGCGAGCTGTTCACCGACAAAAACAGGTACCAGAGCAATTAGCAGGCTTTCACTTCGAATTAATGGGTTTCATTGGTTTTGAAGATCCAATAAGAAGAGGAGTCGCAACGGTAGTCAAAAAACTCAGAAGGGCAGGAGTTCGCTTGGTCATGATCACGGGTGATTACCCCGTTACAGCCAAATCAATTGCACGCAAAGCGGGTTTTACTGAGCCCCTAACGCTCGTTAATTGTCAAACACTGCCGCTGCAGACAACTTCTCTGGCCAACGTGGCCATTCAAGACACGTCTATTTTTTCGCGTATTTTGCCCGCTCAAAAACTAGAATTAGTGCGCTTGTTGCAACAAAAAGGAGAAGTTGTAGCAATGATCGGCGACGGTATCAATGACGCACCAGCGCTGCAAGTAGCTGATGTAGGCATAGCCATGGGTGAGAAAGGAGCCGACGTCGCACGCGAAGCCGCTTCGCTGGTGCTGCTCAAAGATCAGTTCACAGAAATTTATCACGCCATTGAAATGGGCCGGCAACTCATTGGCAAAATTCAAAATGCGCTGCTTTATATCATTGCCATTCACGTGCCCATAGTTGGGCTTTGTGTGCTCCCGGCATTATTTTCATCGCTGCCCATTTTTCTGATGCCGTTTCACATTGCATTTCTAGAACTCATCATTGACCCTGCATGTGCATTTGCGTTCGAGCAAGCACCTGCGGATAAAGATGTCATGCGCAAAGCACCCATCAAGCTCAATAAGCGACTCCTAACCAAACGACAAATGTTCAAGAGCTTTGGCTATGGCATCACCATTTTTCTGGGCATTTGTACGAGCTATCTCTACAGTACCTATCAGCATCAATCAGCTGCTCAGCAACGTTTATTGTGCTTTGCGCTACTGGTTTTGAGCAATTTGATACTCATCCTACACTCACTCTCCAGAAGCACAAGTAAGTGGGAGGTCCTAAAAGCAACAGGATGGACCACGAGATCCATCCTGTTATTGAGTTTGATTGCTTTATTTTTAGTGTTGGCCCTGCCTTCTTTTAGATTGGCATTTGGCTTTGAACTACCCAATCTATGGAGCAGCCTAGCGACCAGCCTGAACTTAATTGCAATTGCATTTGTATTGAAATGGCTGAACTAGCTATTTCTATTTCAATTCAAAACGGTCTGCCATCATGACTTTATCCCAGGCGGAAATAAAATCTTTGATGAACTTTTCTTTCGCGTCTGAGCTACCATAAACCTCGGCGATGGCACGCAATTCGGAGTTCGAGCCGTAAATTAAGTCAGCGCGTGTTGCTGTGTAAACCACCGCACCCGTTTTGCGATCGCGACCTTCAAAAAGCTCTTGATTTGCGTCTACGGGCTTCCATACAATGCTCATATCGAGCAAATTGATAAAGAAATCATTATTGAGCGTCCCAACACTTTTGGTAAATACGCCTTTATTGGAGTCATCGAAATTGGTGCCCAAAACGCGCATACCACCAATCAAAACCGTCATTTCAGGAGCGGTAAGACCAAGCAATTGTGCTTTGTCTACCATGAGTTCTTCTGTGGTGAACGTATATTGCGCTTTCTTGTAGTTCCTGAATGCATCGGCCATTGGCTCTAACACCGCAAATGAATTGACATCCGTTTGCGCCTGTGTGGCGTCCATGCGTCCTGGCGTAAATGGCACGACTACATTAACACCCGCATTTTTAGCCGCTTGTTCGAGTGCCGCAGCTCCGCCCAATACAATAAGGTCTGCCATGGAGACTTTTTTGGCGCCGCCTTTTGCATTGAAATCTCTTTGAATTTGAGCATAAACTGCCAATACTTTAGTCAATTGCGCTGGGTTGTTTACCGCCCATGAGCGCTGTGGCTCAAGTGCAATCCGTGCACCATTGGCGCCACCTCTTCGATCGGAGTCGCGGTAGGTAGAAGCGGAAGCCCATGCAGTCTCAACCAGTTCACTTACTGTCAAACCAGACTTCAATATTTGTGCTTTTAAATTGCTGATGTCAGCTGCATCTATCACTGCGTGGTTCAAGACCGGAATAGGATCTTGCCAAATCAGCGCTTCTTTTGGGGCTTCAGGGCCTACATAACGCGTAATGGGGCCCATGTCGCGGTGGGTGAGCTTGAACCAAGCTTTTGCAAATGCTTCTTCAAAAGCTTTTGGATCTTCCATGAATTTTTTGGAAATAGGACCGTAGATCGGGTCAAAGCGCAAGGCGAGGTCGGTAGTGAGCATGGTAGGCTTGTGCTTTACGTTCGGATCAAAAGCGTCTGGGATGATTTTATCCTCTGTTTTGGCGACCCATTGTTTGGCACCAGCAGGGCTGGTTGTAAGCTCCCATTCGTAGCCAAATAAAATCTGAAAATAGGAGTGTGTCCAACGCGCAGGTTCGGTGGTCCAGGTTACTTCTAGTCCTGATGTAATAGCATCTTTTCCTTTTCCGCTTTTGTAGCTTGAGGTCCAGCCGAAGCCTTGCTCTTCAATAGCGGCGCCCTCCGGCTCTTTTCCTACAAGCGAGGCAGGGCCTGCACCATGCGTCTTGCCAAAAGTGTGTCCGCCGGCAATCAAGGCAACAGTTTCTTCATCGTTCATACCCATGCGACCGAAAGTTTCGCGGATATCTTTAGCAGAAGCTAAAGGGTCAGGATTTCCATTTGGTCCTTCTGGATTGACATAAATGAGTCCCATCTGAACAGCAGCTAAAGGGTTTTCCAACTTGCGGCCATCGCTGTAGCGCTGGTCATCTAAAAATTTGGTTTCTTTTCCCCAATAGATGTCTTGTTCGGGTTCCCAAACATCGGCGCGGCCGGCCGAGAAACCAT
>JACCDW010766718.1_pt1 | contig 12131 bp, 24 predicted proteins | sample 7449781 | NCBI WGS metagenome assembly JACCDW01 (sample SAMN15323449, study PRJNA562643) | freshwater metagenome | isolation source: river surface water | place: USA:Blue River Watershed | collected 2017-08-18
AATATACAGTTCTCCCACTTGTCCAGGTTGAGTGGCTATTTCCATTATGTAGCCGCCATTGGCACCATGCACGGAAATGTTAATCTTTTGGTTGGGAAATTTTTTTGTGTAGGCGTCGGACATGCTGTATGGCCCTAGATCAATTGTTCCTGCACCGCCACCTAAAGTATAAGAGTGCGAACTTGAACTCATAGTTTCATTTGCTCCAGCATAATTGCCTGTGCCACTTGCTTGGCAAAGTCTTGGTCTTCGTGAATCATATATAACGTACCGTCGGTGCGGTCGGTTTTTTGATTGTATACACGAGATTCAAGAATATGACCACCCACTGCTTTGTACAAACAAAAGTTCATACCATTCTGCGATGGTCTGTCGTGGTCTCGTTCTACCACAGTGGCTCGCTGCAATCTAATTTCATCTTCGTTGTTTAACCAACCACGGATTTTTCTTTTTAACCATCTCATTGCGGTTTCTCCTCTTCATAACACAATGTTTTCATCATTTCGAACTTGTCATGCAAATCTTTTAAACCAGGATGTCGGTCCATAAGATCTTTTAATTTTTGTTCTTCTAGCATTTTTTTGTGTGCCCACTCTATTGCTTCTTTACTGGTCATACCTAGATCAATTGTAACATGACTGTTTATTCCATACCAAGATATGCCATCGTACACTTCCATTTGCTGTGAATTTTGATTGTACCGCACCATACCTGCACTCACAGCACCTGGACTAATAGGAGGAACACTTGGGTTGCCCCCTATTACTGCAATATGCTGAGAACCGCTGCTTAAAGTTTTAATCATATATATTCTGCCAACAAAATTGAAACTGTAAATCCAATCATTAAATATACTACGGCATGTACCAGTTGATCAATGCCGATCCACATCCAGAATTGATCTGAATCAGTACTCAATCTAACTGTAGCTCTACGGTGAACCAAATCCATGGTGTAATGCAATACCGAATCGAACACAGCCAACATCACACAAGCCTGTATACCTAAAAAGTGCATGAGTATTACATAGGTCAATACACCATGAAGACCGGCATGTTGTAATCCGCCCAATCTACCAAGGTGTCCTTTGTCTTTGATCATTCTATCACTTTGCCAACAGAAGTCTGCCAGAAAGTGTTTAACAAATAGCAAGGCTAGTATTAGCCAAGTTGTCATTGACCTAGAGTCTCCCACATCAATTCATTGTCTTTTACATTAGCAACAAGTTTAATTTGTCCTTTTGCAATTGCCATATTAATAGTTTGTTGTACATAACCGGGGCAAGTGTTTGTATATTCAACACTGGCACGAGGAGCAATCGTTAAGCCATTGTTTATATAAAAACCGGGCTCGTCCTGTCTAATTGTGCGAATATTCGATTCGTGTGCTGTATATTTCATTTAAATGATAGATAAAGAAATGCACCAAGTAAGCTACCAAACAAACCGCCAAATCCTAAAAATCGCCAGGCTACTGCGGTTATCATACCTTGAAACAGGATCCAAAGTTGCAAGTCAAGTAGTGTAATCATTCGGGATACTCCGCACTTAACAATTCAGCATAATTTGACGAATGTTCACTAAGTCTGTTAAGTTCATACTTGCCACAGAACTTTAAGAATTGTGCTCCTACCATTGGACGACTCCGCTTCACAGCACCCTCTTTTACAGTTTGGTTGATCTTCTCTTTGATGTCTGCGGGCTGTGCAGCGAGATCCACTAGAGTTACATTACGATTGTAATCATCTAGAACTCGATGTTCCACACCGTTATGATCTGTCCACCGCTGGAGCATGAGGTTGTTCCAATCAAATCCCTTTTTATCTCGGTCAGCAAAAGCTTCAGTGAGACCAACTTTATTCTTGCTACCTTTCGTTCTAACACCAGGGTATGCGGAAAAAACATTATCCGTTGGATCGCCGCGCATGCACTTCTCAAACAGGATCCATTTCGGATCAGGTATGACTTTGGGAGCCTTGGTTTTCTTGTCAATGACCAGTTTACCTTTCTTGTCAAAGATACCTTCTAGAGTGTGCAGCTCGTCGGCAACACCATTATATTGTTGTACATTCGGCGCCAACAGTTGGTGAAAGTCGGTATCGGAAGAAACAATAATATGACTGTCATTGGGATGGTTCCAGATCCAACCAGAGATAAGATCATCTGCTTCGAGCTCGCTGTGTTGGAGCACGGTGCAATTAGTTTTTTCAGCAAGAAAAGTCTTAAGGTTATCGAAAGCTTCCCAAAAAAGTCGGTCCTCTTCGGCTTCCGCCTCCGTGAGAGCCGCCCTTGCGACTGCCCTATTCTTTTTATATGGTTCATAGAAATCTTTGCGCCAGCTCCGTCCCTCCAAACAGAATACGACATGATCGGCTTTTTGATCACGCCATGCTTTATTAACCGACGCCAAGGTAACATGGATAGCGAATCCTAACCTATCCCAAGTGTCTGATTGACGGCTGGCTGAATGGCGGGCACGAAAGAATGTGTTTGCGGTGTCTACAATTAGATATCTCATGCATTAATAGTAGCATATTATAACAGCTTGGTCAAGTGCGGCAAAAGAAATTCTGCCCATTTTCTATGTGCATCTGCTCCAAAATGGTAAGATTTATTTGACTTAAATCCTTGATCGGTTAGCCATTGCCAATAGGTAAATTTTTGTTCGTATGGATTAATATAACAGTTGCGCCAATTTTTTTTTGGTTGGGCATGAAAATCGCTGTAACAGTTAAAAAACAAATGAGGAATCGAAAGATCCAAAAGTTCTTGATGAAAGGAAAAAATTTCCCTATGGGCATTTTGTTCACAAAGATTCCAATCAATATTAATAATATAATCTTTATAACGATTTTTTATTTCTTCGGGCCAATCGTGCCCGACACCTCCACCGTTCACTTGCCAATATACATCATCGTATAACCATTCTTCTCTTTCCCAAGTAGCCCACCCAATAATAAGCAAATCTGGTTTGTTGTCTTTGAGGTAGTCTTGGGTGGTTCTAATAATTCTAGAATTTGAACTGGCCGATTCAGCATCACAATGTAATATTGCACCTAGACTATTTGCTATGTTACACCCGTAGCTGACTCGTTCATTATCAGGATGCGGTACTCGACCTAATCCATAATATAGAGGATCGTCCTGGGCAAAACAATAAGAATTTACAGCTTCGGCGGCAGCACTATGACTGTCTCCGTTTACATAAAGAATCATGAAATTTCAGTTCTTCCATTTCCTAAATCATTGCGATCTACTCTACGTGGTCTTGCATCAACCGGCTGATTAGCTTCCCATTGTTCAAAATTTTCATTTAGGATATTACGGCAAACACTTTGAAACCAACGGTCCACAATTTCGGCTTCGGTATCTTCTTTCTTTTGCATGTAGCCTGCTTTAACCAGTCTTGCAATAAAGATTTCATTCCAGTCAAGTTCGAATGCACCATTGCCCACATCGTCGGCATCAAGATCGATACTGACTACACTAACATAAGGTTCGCCAGCCTCTGTAGCTAATTCTTTAGCAGTTTTTGCTTTAACCTTAGTTTTTGGTTTTTCTTCTTTAACTTCTGGTTTCTTTTTTAACCAATCAAACATCAGTTTTCCCCCATTTAATTTTAAGCCAAATTCGTTCGTGTATATAATAATCAACACTTAATAGTATATGCAATACTGTTGCGAATCCAGTCGCTGAACCAATATCACTGGTAAACAAATAAGTCCAAAATATAGTAAATAACCATGCAGTTATTCTATATGTGAACATTCTTGTTATTGTTCTTAATCTAGTTTCTACCATCAGGTCCCCCATTCATTTTTAAAAAGTGGCACTTGCAATCTATCGCTGTACCGTAATCCGTGTTTCATTGCAGCCAACGCCACTGCTCGATTATTAAGTGAATATACACTTTCAACACCGCCTACAGGCATTAGATATACTGATCCGCGAAATCCTGCATTACGATATTGTTCAACTGCCTTAAGTGCATCTTTAACATCCTCTTCTGTAGCTACAACTAACTTGAGATAGGTGTGACCAATTTTTTCATATTGGCATACAACTTCGGGCTTGATGGCATCATGCCATGACTCGCCACTAGCTGGTAGTTTAGCACTTACACTAAATGTAATTTCTCTTGTAAAGTTAACTCCGGGCATCTGCCATTGTATCAAGTAATCTTCAAATTCATCTGTTAGCGGCTGAGTACCGTTAGTTTCAAAAGTGATTTCTTTTAACTTACGCATACGCGGGTGATTCAGCAAGTCTGGGTATTGTTTCTGCCAGCCCAGTAATGGTTCACCTCCTGTTATAACAAGATGTTCTTCCTTCCATTTACTATGTGGAAGAATTTCCATAATGCGTTCTACAATGGCATCAGATGTTAGCATAGGACTAAGGTCCTTAAATGCTGGGTGCCAGCTTGCGTAACTATCACACCCTGTGCTGACTAGCGGAAGTTCTTCATATTTTTGAAATGACTTAATTTTTGTATGCGTGTATGCGATTTCATTGGCTTCTGTACTCAGTTCACCTCTAGGCATACCAAATCCAGCACATTTAAAATTACATCCAAATGTGCGTAAGAATACACTAGGCACACCCATATAGCGACCTTCGCCTTGTATACTATAAAATAATTCTGCTACCTTAATTTTACTCATTAATTAATCCATCCACCTGAAATTGGAAAACATTGACCTATAAAAAAATTAGATTCTGAACTTGCTAAAAACACTGCTAATGATGTACATTCATCTGCATTGGCCAATCGATTTGCTGGAATCAATGACAAATGTTCTTTAAATTTATTTTGTATTTTAAATGATTCTGGATAGAAAAAAGGATTATCTATCCATCCTTGTGCTATTGCATTTACCTGGATATTACACTCTGCTAATTCTATTCCAACCGATTGAGTCCATGCAATCTGAGCTCCTCTTGCTGCTGCATACCCAGATCCAGCATTTGGTACAGGTATATTTTTTAAGCCAGCTATACTACTCATAACTACAATTTTTCCATGGCCCTTATGTTTCATCTTTGGAACTATCTTTTTAGATAATCGATGTAAGGGATCAACCATGTATCTAAATTGATTAAGCCAATCAATATCCGATGTGTCTTCAATAACATTTGTAATACTTGGTGCTATTAAATTAGCAATTAAAATATCAATTTCTCTATTATTAATTATATTTTCAACTGCGGTATTAGTAATAGGCGGCCTTGGGTCAGCAATAACCTCAGCATCATAAAAACGAAACGCTTCACACAAAGCCGGTCCCATGAAATCCTCGCTTTGTGTAATTAGAACACGTTTACCTTTTAAACTATCTCCTATGCGTTGCATTATTCTAATCCAAAATGTTGTTTAATTGCCAACTCATTTACATGTGCAGATTTTGGATAGAAGAATCCCCTGGGTATTTGTTCTTGTTGATGTATAACTTTAATACAATCTTGTATAACTAATCGACCGAATTGTATTATTGCTTCTTGATCGTATTCATCCAACTCGTCCCAACACCCTTGCGCTGTCAGTCCTGCTGCATACAAGAGATTTTCAAAGTTATCATTCAAGCAAATAGATCCTCATTCCATTCACGATGACCTTCACGAAACGCCATATTTGATTGTGTTTCACGTACTTCTACACGATAGCACCAAAGTCTTTCTGCCTCGCCAGGTCCCCACATATCAGGAATATACACGCCATTCACATATTTGTAAAGCATATCGGCTAACCCTTCACAACCTAGTCTAGGTAGAATGGTTAGCTTGGCCATGTTTTTTTCTTGAAGTAATTTAAATGTCTCTAGTTCAGGATCATCTTCTGCTACAAGTAGGGTATGATCGAATTGATCCTCTAAAATCTTCTTTAGTTCTTTTAGACCACCATAATCAGCAGCCCAGTTTCGTATATCTAAATGGTCAGTCCCAAAATAGAATTTCATACTAAACGCATAGCCGTGAATTAGATTACAATGACTGTCGGCACGCCATTGTCGATATGCACATGGAAATGCATTATGATATTCTTTTGTACTAGTATATTTGTAAACTCTTGCTGGGGATATTTCGTTAAGGTAAAGCACTATGTTTCTCCTATGTTAAATTTTAGCATAGGCTTGCAGAATTTGTAAAGCGGGATGAATGCCAGAAAGGCCGCTGGGTTGAATTGTATTTATTTTGCTAATAAAATACAGTTTGCAGAAACTCTATATCGGTCAGACGACCAATTTTTTATTACAGTATCTCTAACTTTTTGGCACTCTCCATATCCTTGTGTAACCAAACTGATAGAACCTTTGGCTGGCGGCACATCAAGCGATACTGCATGTAACATAATAATAACAGTCCACATACAAATATTTATGAAGTTTCATGTGCATGTCGCTCCATGGTTTCTTGTAAATTGTTTGCGGTAATATGTTCAAAAAATTTCATAATAAACATACTGGCAGCACTTGCATCGTCGCCGTGAAAATGCAATCTAGTGCCACCGTTACCATTATGGTAGTGATGGCATCTTTTACCTTTACCGTAGCTCACATAATATTTTGATTGTTCGCGACCGCGCATGTCATACCATTGGTCCTTCCATACTACACCGCCAACGAGCCCGTACCACTCAACCATTTCATCGGTTAGCCGGTCTACATCAACCCAAACAGCATATGTTACAGTGCATCCTGGCGGCAGCGCAATCATTTTTCCCACCACGCTTCCCAAGGGAATACTACCCACACTGGATTTTCTAATTTGTTAATAATAATCCCTTCGTAATCTACATTCTTAAAATTACTTGATTGATTATTGATTATAACAGCAAATTTTACATTGCGATTCCAGACAGCGTCCCATGCTGGATGTTTGGGTAGACACCCACTAGGCCAATCCTGACGTATCCACTCTAGTGTCGCACCCGAGTCATTGATGTCGTCGACAATTAGTATATTTTTACGATAAGCCGGATCGGTCTGTGTGCCTGATTCGCCTCGTTCAGTTTCTGGTACATATCCAAACGCATCTTCGGCCATCCAGAGATTGCTTTCTGGTCCGCTGCTTCCGTCTCTAAAACTAACATCAAGTGTGTGCATTGGAACATCAAGATAATGACTAATCATCACAGCAGGTGTAAGACCACCACGATTAAGACCTACAATATAATCTGGTCTCCAGCCGTCATTATTCATATCTCGAATAATTTTGTGTACAGCAGAGCGTATTTGTCGATCATTGTAGTAAATTTTACTCATTTTAGTCTCTATCAGTAGAAGAGGCTTCTTTGATAAGAACGATCAACTCGTCTAAATCTTTACATAAGATTTTGGCAGTGGCCCAATCTTCATTGTTATCCCGTCCGGAAATTTCCAACATATAACCATTATCGTACATATATACAGTAAAATTATCGTTTACTTTAACCAGTTTATCTTCTAATTTCATTACAGTTTCTCCATTGAATTTTGAATAGTTGATTTCTTTACTACGTGGCGGTCTTTGTATAGAAAAAGGCCAAGATGCTGCTGCTTTTACCTTACTCATTTATTTCTACTTGATTCCTTTCTTTTTCTTTGACTCTCGAATACCTGCCTGTATCATTTTTTTGATCATCAACACCGATCGATGCAATTCTTTTTCTGTTAGTATTTTAACTAAAATCAGTTTGTCCTCATAACTTTTAGCCCCATCTAAAAACTCTGCTGGTACTGTTATTTTGGGTTTTTTTGGTTTAAACTTATTTAAATTTATCTTTACATCATCGTTATCGTCTGACACACTACGTCCTCCTTTTAACCTATTTAAGGTTATCTAGGAGCAAATTCTTGTTGTAGTTTAACGTTGTCAAAAAATTCTTTCTTTGTTGCCGGATCCGTCTTAAACGCACCTTTTAGTACGGTGGTTTGTGTGAGGCTAGAATGTGCCATAATGCCGCGATTTTCGCAGCAGCCGTGCGTCGCCTGAATGTATACAGCCACATCTCCGCTGCCAGTTGCAAATTCAATTTCTCGTGCAATATCCATACAAAGTTCTTCTTGAAGTGTACCGCGTCGGGCGCACCACTGGGCGATTCTGGTGTATTTGCTAAGACCAATGAGCTTTGACCCAGCAATAATACCAATATACGCCACACCAGTAACGGGCTGATGATGATGGCTGCAAACACTCCTAAGTTCACTACGAACAACGAGCATACCTTCGTATTTTCCTTCTGTGTCATTTGGAAATGCAGTTGCATTTGGAGTCGGTTCATATCTACCTGCCATTAATTCGTTGTAATACATTTTAGCTAAACGACGAGCAGTGCCTTGACTGTTAGGATCAGTTTCTCTGTCGATCAATAGGGCATCCAGTACACTTTCAAATGCCACAGTAGCTTCATCAATTAGTGCTTCTTTGTAGTAAGGTTTGAATACATATTCACTTATATTATCTCCGGCCCAGTATCTCTTACCATCGGCTTTCATTTTGTTGCGAATAAGCTCACTCATTCGTGTGCCGGCAGGTAGATTATTGTTTTCTTCGTTGTCGTTGCTTTCATACATTTTTTCATAAACCATTAGTTATCTCCAATAATTGTAATATCTCTCAAATCCGGATATTCGTGGTATTTAGGTGGCTCGTTTACAAAATATAATTTTTCTAAACCGATCCTTGCATCTTCAATAGACGGCCGATAATGGTAACCCACCTCGAAAATCTGCTGCTTCTCCCAGGGGCTACAGTCCAACTTTCTACCATCGTATCTCTGCTGTAATAAAACGCCATATGCTTCCTTGTCATCTAATAGTATAGCACCGCCGTGACCTATTTGTAAAGGCTTGTTATGACCAAAACTCAGGCATTGCATCTGGCCCGGTCTATACATTCCTGCTTCTAATCTTCTAGCACTATCCCAGATGTCTGTGCCATAGAATCTATATTCACCTGTCCATTTTTCTGGAACTAAATCGTATTCTATGCCCAACTTGTGCATGGTCATTGGAATAGATAGATAGGTATATGCAGTAAACTGAGTTCGTTTAACTCGCTTGTACCTCAAGCACAACTCTATAGCATGAGTGCAACAATCGGTCATAATTGCATATGGTGCACCAGTTTTTTTGGCCAGTAGTCGTTCAAATTGTAAGATTGGTTCAAAGCTCACGAGTGTACCATTTGTATGCAGAATCAACAATTTGATTTATAGTTGAATAATTGGGTTTCCAATTGAGAATTTTATGAGCTAGAGTTGCGTCTGCAATCAGCTGGTCGGGATCTCCGGGTCTACGAGGACCAACTCGTAATTTAAGAGTTCCGTATTTTAAAGTAATGTAATCAACCACTTCTTGGTTACTAATGCCGCTGTTAGTTCCTAAATTGAATACGGCAAATTGCTTGTTGACATTCCAGTGTATAGCTCTGTGATGTGCGTCGGCTAAATCCCAGACATGTATGTAATCTCTAATACATGTTCTATCCGGTGTATCAAAGTCTGCGCCATTTAGCGTAAAAAAATTATCGTGAATTTTAGATTCTAATAATCTAGCAATGATATGGCCAGCACCCGGTGCTTGTCCAAGATCAAAGTTATTTGGCTCTGCCCCTGCTGCATTAAAATATCTAAAACAAACACTCGGAAGTCCGTATGCCTGATTATAGTTTTGCAATAACACTTCAATTATATCTTTAGTATGCCCATATGGACTAATAGGTTTTACCCGGTCAGTTTCAACCAATGGAATATGGTCAGGATTACCGTACACACTAGCACTAGAACTGAAAAGAATAAGCGGTTTCTTTTTATAATCCTTAACATGATTCAAGAAAGTTATTGTCTTTGCTACATTGTTATCGTAATACTTGGCTGGATCTTCTACACTTTCCCTAACAGAAATGTCTCCAGCACAATGAACAATGACGTCGGGTTGAATTTCGTCTAACCATAACAAACTTTGTCGAGACACATAGTCTGTGTGTAAAAAACCGTCAACGTTTTTTAATGTGTGATCTCTACGTTCACAATCAATTACGTACACACTTGAATTTTCGTTATGTTGTTTTAAATAGCGAGCAATATGACTACCAATATAGCCGCATCCTCCGGTAATTACTATTTTCATTGTGTATGATTTTCTTTAAGGACGGATAGTAGTTTACATTGTTCATAGAGCTTTGTCAAATCTACCCATCCGCCTACGCCATTAGGAATTTCATATTTTTGATCGTGTCCCCATGCTGTGGCAGCACGGTAGTATAATAGTTCCGCAGCCGATTCAGACAGAACTGGTGACTCTTGCATTACCAATTCCGTCCATAGTTTAATACTTGGCGGCATGTGTATGTCTACGATAGTCGGTACTCATTCGCAACCATTGTTCGCCCGTGCCTTCAAGAATATCGCAGATCCGATCAATTGTGCCATCATTCCACGCACTAAATTTACCCATGTTTGCGTGTGGGTGTTCAAGGAGGGGAACAAGTTTTTGTATTGCATCTCGTAACGACCACGGTACATAAAGTCGTTCAGGATCATTTGCAAACGCTTCGGGGAAACTTCTATAAGCGGGGTATAGGATATTAGCCCCAAGAGCGTCAGCTTCACTCGCAGTATTTGATACCCAATCCTGAAGAGCACAATTAAACAGAACTCGCGTATCGTTAAGCAGAGCGTAGTAATCATTCTTTTCAAGGTCTTCATATACCACTAACTTTCCTTCTGCTTGCAGTCTGCGAGTACGCTCCATATAACTACTGTTATTAGACTTTAGTTTACTGCCGCTGAACACACAGAACTCTACCTGGGGCCAATCGTTATATGGCATTGCTGCTAGACGATGATATTCTTCGATTAGATCCATGTAGAAGTCAGGTTGCTTCTCTTGATCCCAACGAGCAGCAAAGCCTACACGGAACGCACGATCTCGAAATGGCTTAAGTTCGCCGGGAACACGAGCACGTACTTCATCTTTACCGAATGCTAGTCCACTGATATTATAGATAGGGGCTTTCCAACCTGCCACCTTCATGTGCATGACCATTTCTTCATTCGTAGCAAGAACAATGTCAGCGAAGCTGTCTACCATCTTTTCATAGTGCCCCATCCACTCTTGCATACCCCAAACATGAACGAAATCATCGGGGTCAATAGTTTGTGCAAGACAGCGAACGGCAATACGAGGACGGTGAGCAGGATCAATTTGGTCAAGAATGTAAGGTAAGCTCTCGATACCGGGTTGAAACATGTCTTCAAAGTATATAACATCATCTTTACTAACCTCTCCAGCTTTCATTTTACGAACGAGATTCATAAGTTGACTCATGCCAAAATATGTACGACCATGTGCATCGAGTACTTGACCAGTAACAATAGCTTGATCATTACTTAGTGTTTCGCCGGGCACTATTTCATAGTTGATACCGCGACGTTCAAATACAGCTCTATTCCACTCTTGTAGTTGTAGTGTGTATCTTGCTTTGTAAGGCTCTAGGCCCATATACCATAACTTACGCATTATTTCTCCTCAAATAAACCAGTACTGATTTTGATATTTAGATCTTTGAGATCAGTTTGAGAAATTTCTGTGCCGAAACTTTTAGTATCAACAATACCCCGCTGTGCCCAATAATCTTGGGCAGAGATAAGATCTGTAGCGGTCTGTGCTCGAAAGCCCCCGGCATTGTCTGCGATCCGATAGCCGCCGCCCCATGCTGCTTGTTTTTGCAGATTTTGAATCTCGTGCTTTAGGTCTGCCACTGTTCGCATTAGGTCACGTAGATCTTCTTGCATTCTACGCATTGGACCTGCACGGCCGGTCAATCTTTGCTTTTCACGATCCTCATGATCCTCACTGGTCAACACCACGATCATCATTAGTTGACGGAGTGCGTTTTTAACACGAGGGTCGTCGCTGGTTAGTGCTTCGTCAAACAGTTCAGTTAGACGCTCTAGATCGTAATCTGCGCTGTCTTTTTCTCGCATGGCGCCGCTCATTGATGACGTTCCTTTTTAGCGTACCAATTCATTTTAGGCCACTTACCTCGTTGTGCGCGGTCAAACTCACCCCATGGTGTTTTTTCATTGTATAGATGGCGTTCATCATACGGATATCCGTATTGAACACAGAACTCGCGGTACTTGTCAAG
>JACCDW010582401.1_pt1 | contig 12129 bp, 12 predicted proteins | sample 7449781 | NCBI WGS metagenome assembly JACCDW01 (sample SAMN15323449, study PRJNA562643) | freshwater metagenome | isolation source: river surface water | place: USA:Blue River Watershed | collected 2017-08-18
AAACTTTGTTAAAATGTGGATTAGCCTCAAATTACTGATGTTTTCACAAATACGCAAAGAAAAAATTGTAAACAAGAAGGTTCTAGTTTAAATATTGGAAAAATAAGTGGTCAAAAAAGCTTCTAGATGCTAATTTACATGGCAGTTCTCTATATGCGAAAGTGGCGGAACTGGCAGACGCGCTACCTTGAGGTGGTAGTGAGGTAATCATCCCTCCTGGGGGTTCGAGTCCCCCTTTTCGCACATTACCGAACGTTTTATCAGAAATGGTTAAACGTTTTTTTTATTGACAGCCTCTTCGATAACATTGTAGCGTCTATTATCCAATTCAGCTCTGAAAGTTGGTGTTTTAAGCCAACAGTAGCTCTGCTTCACGCTGACATTGGCTTGATGAGCAGTCTCCTCATAGGTTGGGTAAGAGAGAAGATAGGGGGGGTACTTGTAGCTGCCTCTTTGTCAGTTCTGCGTGATTTTTTATAACTTATCCTCCTTTATTTTTGCTTGTTTTCCAAAACAAGCTTTGCTTTCCACTGTAAAAGAGGGTGAGTGTTAATTTTTTCAATCAAGTGGCGATCATCTGTGACCAGTGTCGCATCTATTGCTCCATGCTCAAATAAGCTTTGCAGAAAAGCTCGTTCACGCTCTCTTAAAGGAAAAAGAGTTGTCAATGCAGTTTTACAATCTGCTAGTAACTGATTTGTCCAGCTGAGCCAATCGTCATTGCGAAATGCACGTTTTCTGAGCACAGGAATCAACTGATCTTTCAATTCGCTTTCTTCAAAGTGAATCTCGTTGCTTGATATCTGGCGCCAGTCTTTTGTTCCCATCGCTCCATACACAAGGCATGCTAATCGTAGTTGTTCGATATCTAAAAAGCATTTCGTGAGCAGTTGATGAGCATCAAAGAGATCACGAGAAGCATGTCTTCCAAATAAAGCTGATAACTTACCTGCACCAAGCTCATGAAGATCTAAAAGAGGAATTTCTTTAGTTTTTCTCGTCCCAATGCTGTGCGAACGTTTTTTATGTATTTCATACAAAGGCATTCTAAACATATAATTCAGGTCAACTTCTAGGTTGCCATTTCCTCCAAGAACACTTGCATAGCGAAGTTGCCACTTCCCTCCTGCATGTTTTTCAGGGATACGTCGAATACTTAAGCCCTCTCTCTGAAATATTGCCTCTAAAGCCTTTTCCACCTCTGGACGCTCTAGCAACATTTTTTGTCGATCGAGTTGTCCAATGTAGTTTAGGTCAATATCCACAGACAATCGGGGAAGGTCAAAGAAAAAGAGGTTTAAAGCTGTACCTCCCTTTAGTACCAATCGGTCCTTTAAAAACGGATGTATGCTGATGCCATCAAGAATGGCCATCAGATGCCAAACCTTTTCCATAATTTCAGGTCGAAATCCTGTCTCTATGGCTTCTCTCAATAATTCTTGCTTAGATAGTTCCATTAGGTTCTTCCCATTCACGATTAATTAGGCTCAAAGGAACAATTAGATTCCATTTTGAGATCATTTTTTGAGGTTGTTTATTTCTACGTTCTAGGTAGTGCGGTTTCAGAGGGCGGTGTTTACAAAGATTTTTAAGATAACTTTCTGGTATCATTAGTCTTTCACGATGAGTCTCTAAGAAAAATCCAAGTTTAGCAATTGTGGTTGCGTTGTCCAAAAGAAGGGCATACTTCAACACCAGATCTAAATCAAGGTATTCAATGCTCTCCAGAGAAAGCCAAATTTCTTCCCAGGACCCACATAAATGCGGGCGATCTAATACATCAACTAATGTACGTTCAAGAGTAGTTACTAATATACTTTGACCTAGGCGATCGATGGATTGAGTGCCAAATTGCTCATTATTGGCTGCCTTCAGTGCTGTTGGGATCGAAACTGCCTGATATTCAATGTCTTTAAAAACAAAAGAAGCCATTACCCGTTTTTTTGACAGGTAGATAAATTTACTAGATGTAGTGTGCAGTTTTCCGTTTAAATCAAGGGCTGTTCTATAACCCAATACTGCGTCCTCTGCCATCTTACTGGTTACCAAAAAAGGATCAACAGGATAAGAGCTTGCAACCACTCCCTTAGGAATGGAATAATACAAGCCTCGACGAATACGAAGGATATGACCCTGGTTTTGATGGTAGGCTAAAGAGTTATGTAGAGTCGAATAGTTGATAGAACGGGCAGACTCCTTCGATAGCCAAGCAGTTAGCTCATCTACCGTAAATATTTGATATTGAGCAAAGAAGGAGTTGAGTTTCATGTAGCTTGTCCTTTTTCTTTATTATCACTAATTTTCTTAGTATTTTTCAAGGGAATTATCAAGTTCGAGTAGAACTAACTTGCATTTTTTCTTTATTTTCACTAAGATTGTTGGCGTTTTTCAAGGAAACCATCAAAGTAATCCTTGAATCCTTGTTCTGAGTGCTATATAATGTATGACCTATGGCAAATAAATTTTGGGATTACCCACTACGCAAGCATCATAAATTATATGATCAAATACGTCCCCTGATTAATCCTCTTGTAGACGCATTTGGGATATCTCATTTCAGCTACTTTTTTGTAACTCAGGAAGGGCATTCTGCTTGCCTCAGTTCTCACCCCGCATGGCTAGAGCATTACCTTTATCATGAATTATTCCTCTACAACCCCTTTTTAAAAGCTCCACAACTCATTCCAGAAGGTGTTTTCTTCACAAAGAGCATCAAGGGCTCAGCTTACCTTGAAACAAAGAAACAAGCCAAGACTTTTGGGATAGAAGATTCCCTTATCCTTACTTCAAAAAAAGATGGGAAATTGCAGGGATTTTCCTTTGGGTTAAATCCTCATGAGAACAACTATGCCCTCTTTGTCAATGAGCTGCCGTTATTAAAACGCTTTTGTTTTGAATTTCAACGAAGAGCTGAAAAATCTTTACAGGAACTTGAATCCGATCCAATCGATATTCGTACATTCCTAGGTGCTAGGTTTTATAGAAGGGAAGAGGTCAAGGCCCATTTAGGCAAAGAAAAAAGAGCTGACTTTCTAGCCCAATTAAAAGTGAACGCTCCTCTTCTTTCAAAAAGAGAAAAAGAGTGTCTTTTTTTGTATCTCAGGGGAGAAACGGCTAAAAGTATTGCTGATTCCTTGGAACTTTCCCATCGAACAGTGGAATCCTATTTAGAGAGCACTAAACATAAGTTGAATTGCTATCAAAAACCCGACCTTTTGAAAAAAGCACAGGAACTTCAAGATTATGGGCTCTTGTTACCGTAGTTTTTACGGTGAAATGATTCAACCCAAGTGTGATATTCTTGTACTTTTAAAGGTTGAAAAAGAGGTGTTTTATGATTAAAAAAGTAATGTTTTCCTTGCTAACTGCTTGGGCTACTCTATCTGCAGCTCCACAAGCCATAGTTTTTGATTTTGGTGGAGTGATGACAAGGGAACCAAATCGAGAAGTGGTTGTTGATTTTCTATGCACAAGTTTTAATCTTTCTGCAGAAGGATTTGAACAGATCAACCAAGACAAGAGAAAAGCTGTCAAAGCGGGTAAAACAGATGCAGAATTTTGGCTCCAATACGCAAAAGACAGAAAAGTGTGTTTGCCAAAAGATTGGGTACAAAACTTTAATACCGTTATGAAAGACGCTATTGGGGTAAATCCTGAAATGTATGAGTTGGTGGGTCAATTAAAGGGAAAAGGCATCCCTATAGCAATGCTGTCCAACATCGACGATCGGTTAGCCAGACTTATTCGTGATTTTGGTTTATATGAACCCTTTGATCCATGCCTACTCTCTTGCGAAATAGGGCTGGAGAAGCCAGATCCTAAAATTTACGATGTTCTCTTAAAAAAAATGAACTTGCCCGCTAAAGACATCGTCTTTGTTGATGATAGGCTAGAAAATGTCGAAGCTGCTCAAAAAATGGGTTTTGACGCTATCCTTTTTACTTCTCAAGAACAGCTTCAAAAAGAGCTAGCGAAGAGAGCGTTGCTTTGACTATTGTTCAAAATAAAGGCGGAAATTCTTAGGACAATCTAGAAGGTGATCTATTTGAAAATTTACAAGGAAATTATTCTTTGTTTCTTGTAAAATTTTTATTACAGTCGAGTGATACTAGGAGATTGAGAAAATGCCTCATTTAAGATTGGAATACTCAGGAAACATTGATATAGAAGAGAACAATCTTAACATGTTGTTTTCGAGACTTCATGAAGTTTTAGTGAATAAGGCGGGTGCTGAGCTTTTTCGTTGTCAAAGTAGAGCCATGTGTTATGAGAATTTTTTCGTGGGTGATGGAAAAGCAAATCGGGCATTTGTATATTTGCAAGTATTTTTGCTTGAAGGTCGTACTATTAATCAGTTGCAAGAGACAGGTAATGAGCTTTTAAGAGTTCTTCAGGATGGATTTAAAGATTTACTTCTTCGCTATAATGCTCAAATTTCGGTACATCTTAATGAAATTCCTGTAGATCGTTTTGATAAGTCCAATCATTACTTTAAAATAGAAACGTAATCTAAATCTAAAAAACTTAAAGCCACACTTGCTTTGCGCTTCAGGGCTTCTTTCTATCCCATGGCTTTTCATAATTTACGTAAAAGATTCTTTAAATAATTTTTGGATTTTCTGGTGGAGAGTTTTTTCGTAAGAAAGCTCTTTGAGGGGTTGTATTTTTTTAGAAGTTAAAAGAATAAGAAATTGATCCCATTCTTCTTTTTCAAAAAAAAGACTTTTTGAAGGCATGCATTGTTTACAGTAACAAATTCCATTATTTAAAGCTTGACTTGGGCTTTTTAGGCAATGTGTACATACAAGATCTATGGCTATAAGTCCTTCATGCCATAAATTTTTTAACATAAAGCTACTGGCTAAGACTTTAGGTTGAGGCGTAGAAGACAAGGTTTTTAGATAAATATGTAAAAGTTGATAGAGAAGAGGGGCGGGTTTTCCTGGAAGTTGAGACGAAAGAATAGTTTGAAGAAGCACCATAGCCGTTTCTAGATGTTCATAAGAGTTGTTATAGTTGAGGTGAGAACTTAATAAAGAACCTTCTTTAAAAAGGTGGAGTTCCGATGGGCGTTTTTGATAGATGAAAAGAGCATGAGATAGTGGTGTTGTTAAAGATAAAAGGCGAGTGTTGGAGCTTGAAAGTGTTACAATAAGTTGTAAGATGCCAATTTCTGTAAAAATAGAAATAATACGTTTATTTTCTTGGTAAGGTAAAGTTTTAAGGACGATTCCTTCTCTTTCTTCTAATTGCATAAGACTTGGTCTCCGTCTCTTAGCATAGTCTAAACTCAAGGAAAATACTAGTGGTTATGAAAAGCTCTAGTAACTTTTTATGAAGGTAGCTATACTTTGTGAACACTTCAGTTTATGTGCATCGGTAGCTCAATTGGATAGAGCACCCGGCTTCGGACCGGGCGGTTAGGGGTTCAAATCCCTTCCGGTGCGTTTTTTCGATTTTTAACCATTTAATTTTAATCACTGGAAAAATAACGATTAAATTACTACACTGCGCTTTAGAATGTATTTATGATTTTTGGAGAATCTATGGCACAAAGAGTTAAACTAGAAGAAGAAGGTCAACCTGTTCAAGTGACTATTCTTGGTAAACACCTTGATCTAACTGCTCCCATTAAACAGTATATAATGGAAAAAGTAGAAAAAATAGAAAAGATTAATCACATGATTATGGAAATTACAGTTCGGATCGATGTGCAAAAGCTTGATCATAGTGTTGATATTGTGATGAAATTTTCTCATTTTAAGATTACAGTGCATGCAGTGACTACAGAGATGTACTCAGCGATTGATAAAGCGTTTGATCGATTAAAGGCAAAAATTAGAAAATGGAAAGGTAGAATACAAGATCACCATGCTAAAGGTATAGCTGTTATCGATCTTCAAATTAATGTTTTAGAGAAGTCTCCTACAGAATTGGAAGAAATTAATGACGAGATAGAAGAAGAGAATTTCAAAGAAATCGAAGCAGAGTTAGAAGTACCTAAAGTTTATAAGAAAAAAACACGTAGTTTAAAAACTCTAACGCTCGATGAGGCTGTCATGAAGCTAGAACTTTGTGATGACCATTTCTTGATTTATCGCAGTCAGGAGGAGCTTTCTCTTAAAGTTTTATATCGACGTCGAGACGGTAGCTATGGTGTGATTGATCTGCCTAAGGAGTCTTAAAGATCGATCAAACACTGTATGATTCTATTAGACAATGTTACATTAAAGGTTCTCCTGAAGAAATAGTTAGACAAGGTGTCTTAGCTTCTATGGAGAACCTTGGGTATCCAAAAAGTTTACTCGTTGTTGAAAAAAGCATTAAAGATCTAGTGACTTCTTCTATAGGAAATGGTGTTATTCCTGATAGAAGGGTGGATATAGTCTGTTTTTCTCCAAAAGGTTATCATCCTTTACTTGTTATAGAGTGTAAAGCTGAGAGATTTCATTCTGATGTACTCTACCAAGTCATTGGATATAACAAATTTATTCGAGCTTCTTTTATTGCTATAGCTAACCCCTATAGCGTGTTAACAGGTTGGTATGATCAACCCAAGCAGCAGTATCAGTTTATTAAAACATTGCCCTCTTACGAGACTTTATTAAAAGCCATTCATGGATAACATTTACCAAAACAATCTTAAGATTTTAGAGAGTAAAAATGCTCTTATGAATTTTAAGATGTGTCATTGCTGTGGCAGGAAACCGGATATATTAGGTGATGTTTTCTTAGATGCACAAGATGAAGTTGTGTTCCTATATCGATTAGCTTCTCTTAGCTCTGTTAAGTCTTTACTAAAGCTTTTAAAAGAAAACCCCTTGCAGATCATTGTTTTTGAAACCTCTCTTGAAGAGGCGGCGTATTTTATGCAGAGTGAAGAGATGGGGGCTCTTTTGCAGTGTAGAGGGTTTCAGTGGTATTTGTTACAAGATATCACAGAAGAAGTTTTTCTGAAACTTGCATGGGAAGCTGTGTTTTTAAAAACACGATTTGTAACAGCATTTGCCGATGAGCATTTTATAAGATTTAAGCAAAAAATGAGCAGGTTTCTTGATGCTGTTTTTTTAAGTGCATCAGAATATAGCGATTATGGGGCAAGAGTTTTAGCTAATTTTTATAAAAACCTGTCTTTAGTAACAGGAAGCATAAAAGCCTCTCAATTAAAATGCCCAGGTATTCCCATAGTGATTTGTGGTGCAGGACCTTCTTTATATCATCAGATAGATCACTTAAAAGAGCTGCAGCACAAAGCTCTAATTTTTGCAGGGGGGTCTGTGGTACAAGCTCTTATTCAACAGGGGATCAAACCCCATTTAGTGGCACTCATAGATCCAGATTCTACAGCTCATCGAGGATTAGGTTCTCAAGTGTATGAGATACCGACTATCTATCAGATGAGACTTTGTCATGAGGTTTTACGAAATATACATGGGCAAAAAATCCTTGCAGGAAGCGCTGAGCAGTATCCTATAGAAAGTTATCTATTAGAAAAATTAGGAGCTACTATTGCTGCTTTAGCAAGTGGATGGCATGTAGGGAATTTTATGGCAACAGTTGCGGCTGAAATGGGATGTGATCCTATCGTTCTTATTGGAATGGATATGGTTTATAAAGGGGATGTAGAATATGTAGAAGGAGTTCATCTTTCAGAAGAAAAAACAAAGGTAGAAGCACCTTGTTTAACGATGCAAGGAGAGAGGGCTTTTTCTAGAAAAGATCTGCTTATGGGTCGAGAATTTTTTTCTGACCTTGTATTAAGATATCCTCAAAATCATTTCATTAATGCTACCTTAGAGGGACTTCCTATTGTTGACATGGAGCATAGATCTCTTCAAGAAATTATAGTTAGATGGCCTACAAGAGATCTTGAAGGGATGCTGCATACCAAACTTCAAATATTAGAAAGAATTACCATAAATTTAGGAGATATAGATGTAGGGTTAAGTGGATTAAAAGAAGGCTTGAGAGTGTGTGAGAATTATCTAAAGCAAATGATCATTAAACTAGATATGAATTCTTTACATCAAAAAGGTAGGGAGAGTACAAAAGGTTTAGGTCAAATAGCGCTTGAAGAGAGTGAATTGGAAGAAGAGATTTTACACAAAAACTATTTAGAACCTTTGTGGCATGTATGGAAATGGATCGTTTTAAGGCAAGATCAAAAGAGCATGGAAACAGTTGAAGGGAAGATGCGGCAGAGTGTGTTTTATTTGGATGTGTTACGTAAACATAAAGTTTTATTAGAGTGAGTTAGGAGGGTGATGTATGGAGCAAGAGTTGTATCATTTTGAAAAAGGGCATTTGATGATTAGAGATCCTGAATTGGCTATTTTTTTAGAAGACACCTGGGTCTGTACATATATTAATAAAAAAGAACCTAAAAATACCACGCTTTCTCAAGGTGAGACTTTGATGCTTCAAGAAGGGGAAGGACAGTCTATTCATTTAGCTTGGATTCAAAAGGGAGGGAGGCAACATGGGCATATGTGTTATTTTTATCCAGATGGAAGCTTGCAGGGAGAATCGTTTTATAAAGACGGGCAGCTTCATGGTCCTTCGATCTTTTACTCTTTAGAAGGATCTATTTTATCTAAAAGTTGGTTTTTTCATGGGTGTTATCAAGGGAAATCACGCCAATATTTTAAAGATGGAGCTTTGTTTTCCCTTCAAAGATATAAAGATGGACTTTATGAAGGGGTTCAAGAATTTTTTTATGAAAATGGTTGCGTAAAAAGTATTATGACATATGAGCTTGGTAAGCTCCATGGCGTTGTGAAGCTATTTTGGTTAAATGGACAGATCAAAAGAGAGACCTTTTTTTGCAAAGGGATGAAGCAGGGATGGGATAGGTTATGGAACGAGCAAAATGTTTTAATAGATGAAGGTTGTTTTCAAGAAGGGGTTCCTGTTGATAAGCATTGTCGCTGGAATGATCAAGGGTTGCCTCAAGAAGAAGTGGTGTATTATACACCTAAGCGATTTGATAAAAGGTGTTGGAATAAAGATAGGAAGCTTACTTATGAAGGGGTTTATGATCATGAGCTCAAATTTACACAAAGAACATTGACTGAATCTGGAGCTTATCAGGTGCAACAAGGAAAATGGAATGGGCATAAACTTATTTTAGAACAAGAGTGCAGGGATGCTTAAAGATAATGTGCAGATAGAGGAAGTGATGCAAGATCGTTATCCTCAGTTAGATTTTCTTTTAACAATGCATGCTGGTATAGAAATTCGATTAGAAGAGAGTTCTTTAGAAGATATCAGGTTGTTTGTTACTCAAGTTCATCAAAAAAAACCCTTTCTTGTTTTTTTGATAGGGGTAGAGTTATGGAGGCATGCGCTTGCTTTAGAGCATTGGTTGCAAGAGCATCCTCAAACAGATGTTCTTTTGTTTGAAAAAGATTTAGGAAGAATTAAAGCATTGTTACAAGAGAAAGAAGTTGTTAGTGTGATTGCGCATCCTCAAGTGCATATCCATTATGTGTTAGAGAACGCAGAGATGGATCAGGCTTTTAAAGAAGCTTTGCAGGCATACCCATCAGCTTATGTTCTGACGAAGGTTCATCCTTATTATCAAGATGAATATCCTGAAGGGAAACTTGATTTAATGCTTTTGAGAAAAGCAACAAGAACCTCATCTTTACTTAAAGAAGATCAATATTATCATCTGCTTAGTCGTAATCTTTTATCTAATTTTATATTTCTTTCGAATTGTTTTTATGCAGATGCTTTAAAAGGACAATTTCAAGGTATGCCGGCAATTATCTGTGGAGCAGGACCTTCTTTAACAGAGCATATTCCATTTTTGAAACAAGCAGAAAATAAAGCTTTGATTTTGGCTGGTGGCTCTACTATTGCTGCTTTAACAACTCAAGGTGTGACTCCTCATTTAGGTTTTGTTTTTGATCCAAATCCCGAGGAATATCATCGGTTAAAAGCGAATGTTAATTTTGAGGTCCCACTACTTTTTGGTGGGCGTGTTTTACCTTCTGTGTTTTATACCAATAATGGGTTAGCAGGTTATATGAGAACTTCTTCTGGAGGTCTAGTAGAAGAAGCTATAGAAAAAAAGTTAGGGCTTACTTTAGATACCCTTTATGAAGGGCTTTCTGAAGAAGGAATGTCTTCTACAGTTATGTGCGCGGCAGCAGCGGCTCATTTTGGTTGCAACCCTATTTTGCTTTGCGGAATAGATTTAGCTTATGTAGAAGGTAAGCGTTATGCTGAAGGGGTGGTTTCAGATCCATCTATTATATTAGAAGATCTTCTTCAAAAGTTTGAAGTTTCAGATACTCTTTTTAAGAGGTATAATCGAGAAGGGCATGAGGTCTATACTTCTACAAAATGGATTATGGAAGCATCTACGATTGAAGACTTTGCTAAAAAACATCCAGAAAGTCATTTTATAGATTGCGTTACAAAAGGACTTGGATTTCCAAGTTTACCTAGAAAATCTTTGGAAGAGGCTTTAGAGCAAGACCTTCTTCAGGAGTACGACCTTAAAAATTATGTTTACCTTTGTCTAAGTAGATGTCCTCGTTTAAGTGTGTATAAAGAGGATATACAACAGTTTATGAAAGAGTTGCAAAAAAGTTTTGCAATTTCACTCCATCTTGTGGAGGACATTTTAAAGATTTTAGCAATAAAAACAAATGGAGAAGAACATCCTTTGATGACTGTTTATCAAATGGATTTAGAAGATGAGAAGGCATTTCAATATTTTTTAGAGCCATTAGAAGGAAAAATGTCTTATATGTGGCAGCAGTTGGTGAGAAAATCAGAGGATCAAAAGACTAAAGATAAGATTTTTATGGAGAAAAAATGGACAACTTTTCATGAGCTTATTCAGTATTATTTGGAGCTTTTTAAGGAATTAGATAGTAAAAACTGAAGGATTTGTCCTTCGGCGTCTTGACCTAGATGATCATTATAAAAACTAAGTGGTTGTACGTGGTGGTTATAGATAGGTGGCTTTTTCTTTTTTTGTACTAAGTGAATAGTGTGACACTGTTTTAAAAGATTACAAGAAGAAAGAGCATGTTCAAGACTTCCACAGTAGCGTACTACTGGGTCTTTTTTATGGCAGATAACCATTTTAGGGCTTGTGATAGTTCCCCAGGTGTCAAAAGGATTTAAAACCCATCCTGACTTCTTGGTTATCATAGAAGCTATGTTTCCTAAAAATTTTCCAATAGTGGCTTTAAAAGGAGAGAAAAAGCTTTTTACAGCATGATGTAAAGACTGAAATGAACGATTGCTAATCAATGCTCCTTTGGTATGAGGATGTTTAGCTTTAACAAGTGTTGCTATAGCGGCCCCTAAAGAAAATCCGCATAAATCTATATTATCTTCTTTGACACCTAAAACAGTATGAATATATTGATAGATGGATTCTCCATCAGCAATAAGCCCTTCAGCATCCGCTATTCCTTCGCTATTGCCGCATCCTCTAGGATCAAACATAACAATATTAAAAGGGATAGGGGCATTTTGTAAAAGTTTGAGAAGCCATGCATGGCATCCTATTTTATAAAGAGAGCCATTGCCTCCAAATACAAGCAGTGTTCTTGCTTGAGCAGAGTCGTTTGTAGTTTTGAATAACATCCCACATAGAAGCTTTCCATCTTCTGCCGGAGTTTGAAAGGGGATAGGGGTATAATCGGTTTTTAAAGCGGCTCTATCAGACTCTTTTGGAAAAGTGTAAGACCATAAGCTAATAGGTGTTCCTAATGTTAACGTAGAAAATTTAGAAGGAGGCTTAGATATCATGGGTTCATTACTAAACCAAAATTGATGAAATGTTTTATTTACAGTAGCGATTTGTTTTTTTCTAAACAGAGTGGTTGGTAAGATACAGTATGTAACAAGCCGTTTCGCAAAAGATTGTATAAAGACCATATATATCTATTACATTGAGTTGTTTCTTAAGGCTTTTCTATGTTTAAGCTCATTATTAAACCGCAATTTTATTATAATTAAAATTATAAAGCATCAACTTAATTAATTTCATCTCATATAATTAATTTTGTTTTTAATAATCGTTAAGTGGTTTATAGTAAGCGGTTTATCATTTTTTAATAAGGCGCCCTATTACTAGAGCTAATAAGCTGATGGTTTAAAAGT
>JACCDW010927710.1_pt1 | contig 12129 bp, 14 predicted proteins | sample 7449781 | NCBI WGS metagenome assembly JACCDW01 (sample SAMN15323449, study PRJNA562643) | freshwater metagenome | isolation source: river surface water | place: USA:Blue River Watershed | collected 2017-08-18
CAGTAGGAGCCGAAACATTAACATTGAATCAAAATGGATATTATAACACAGCTATAGGCACAGGATCTTTATATAGCAATATTAATGGATCAAATAATGTAGCTGTTGGATATTCATGTTTAGGAAATTCTACTAGTGGATATTCAAATATTGCTATTGGAGTCTCTTCATTAAATAATAGTACTGTTGGATTTAACAATGTAGCTGTTGGGGATTACTCAATAGCAAGTAATACTACTGGAAATAACAATACTGCAATTGGTGCAGGATCTTTGTTCGCAAATACAGTTGGTATAAAAAATGTTGCTGTAGGATTTCAAGCATTATACGGAAATACTATTGGTAATAATAATACTGCTATTGGAGAAGCCGTTTCTTCTGGAAACTTTAGTGGAAGCGTTATTATTGGATCTGGAGCAAAAGCTACAGCTAACAATCAATTTTCAGTAGGTAGTTCTGCTACTCCAGCAGGAGCAATAACCACTGAATCATTATCTAGCACAAAAACATGGTCCGTTAAAATTAACGGAACTGATTATAAAATTTTATTAGCTTAATTATCATGAATAATAATTTAACATCAGAACAAATCGAATTAAGTGTATTAGCCGCTTTTGACAGCGTAAATATTATTAATAATTCAGAATCTTCACAAGATCAAATTGATTTAAATATTGAGCATTTAAAAATCATGATGACTAAAGATTGGTTTGTTAAAGCTTTGAATAAAAATCAAAAAACAGAAATCAATTCAATTATATCATAATGGATAAAGAAAAAGCAATTACAATTATAGAACAAGCAATAGATCTTGCAACAAGAAAAGGAATTTACGGCCTGCAAGATATGCAAATGATTTTAGAAGCTTTAGCTGAAATTAAAAAGTAATATCTTAGATAACTTTATTGAGAACTAGGTCTTTATTTAGGCCTAGTTTTTTATTTTCCCAAACTGTGCCATATTTATTTTCAATTGGCTTATGATACTGATCTAATATCGAAAGAAACAATTTCATTTCTTTTTTGTTTAACATCTTGCAGGACATATTCTTGTACTTAGGATACTCTTCGAATACTCCTTTATTCATATTGATCCAGTATAGATGATATTCTGATTTCTTCCTGTGATATTCAAAGGCAGGGTACACGAAAGATTTGAGGATAAAATGCTGAGTCTTATTTTCTAAAACTTGTTTGAGCTTGTTACTTGAATAGGCACTAGATGTGCTCATACGCATTCCAAATTAGGTCTACTTCGTTACTTAAATCAAGCGTTTCGATTACTTTAAAGCTCTCATTTACTTCATTTAACCAACAAATATATGAATTACCTAATTTAATTTGACAATTTTTCTCAATTATTTTTTTATACACGCCTAATTGAAGGCTATACTTAACTAACTCGCATGAATCAAGTTGAGTGATTGGTCCTGACATCTTCTTGTTGTAAATTGATTTTGAATCAATCTTCTTGCTAGTTTTGTAGTCCCATATCTGAAGCTCTTTGGCTCTGACGTTGTAGAAAAACTTATCTACCATTCCGCAAATACCTCTTTCCTTATCACCTACAACCCATTCTATTTTTACAGGAATAAGTCTACCCTTAGCCATAGAGTAAAAATCTTCCACCATCCCCATTAAATTTGCAGAAATTTGATGAACAGGATCAGGGTTATAGCACTTTTGATTGAATCGCATCTCTGCGTACTTGTGTATCTCTGTTCCTACAAGCGCTGATCTATCTCTGACGTTTTCCCAGCTTTTAAGTACATCGAACATTTCTAAGCTATGCTTTTTCGCGTAAAGGCTTGCCATGAGCTCCTGATTGAATATAGGCTCAAAGTTTTTAATCATGGTGGTTACAGACATACACTCAACACCATCATACAGGTACTTATGCTCGTCCTCATGGAATACAATCCCATTGAACTTATCTAATTTTTCAAATATCTCAAACATTCTGTAACTCTAATTCTTCAATTAATTCCTCAACTAATTTCTCAGCAATAGCATCATCTTCAGAATACGGACGAAATCTATTGGCTAGAAAATATTCATACGGAGAGTTTGATGGCATTTCTATCTCAGCAAGTTTATACCCAAGAACCATATGTTGTCTTGCCAACTTTGCCGCATCTACAACTGTGTAAACTGAACCCTTTTTAATCCAAGATGATTTAGGAAATGTACTTGGCATTCCTGAATCGTTAACGCAAACTACTTTGAAATTATTCATAGCTAAAAAAATAACCCCCCGTAAGACTAGCAGGAAAACAGGGGGTAGAAAAACCTTTATGAAGAAAATGCTGAGGTGCTAGTCTCGGTACAAACCTACGAAGCTTTTTTCTATCCACCAAATTTTAAGTAAAAAAAAATTAAAGAAAGAAAAAGAAAAATAAGAAAAGAGAAAAAGAAAAAAAGAAGCAAAAAAAGAAAAAGAGAAAAGAAAAGATTAACTATATATTCGTATATACTACGTATATACTCACATATACTTAATCAAAAAGAAAAAGAAAGAAACCCAAACCCAAAATTTTTTATAAATTTTTTGCATATATTTGCCGAGTACTATGCACGGTGCATGGTTATTATTTTTAACCACACAGACTTAGGTCGGTGTATAATTTTATTTAAAATGGCAATTACTTTTAAACTTCCGGTAATCAATGCTGACTCTGCATTATTACTAAACACTCCGGTTGCTGCTACTGACGTAGTTTTAGCTACTGGCTTGTTAAGCATCAAAGACGAATCTGGTGCTACCGCTTTGAAAATCAAAGCTTCTGACCTTCTTGGTTTCCGCTACACTGCTGGTACTAACGGTACTGCAAACGTAGTTGATGTTCAGTTGTCTGCTGCTGCTTTGGTTCCAAACGGTCTTTATTCATTGACTGTTTCTGCTCCTTACGCTCAAGCTTTCTTCAGTGGTGGTGTTGAAACTAACGCTACATTCCAAGCTCGTACTTACACTGCTGGTGTAGATGCTACTCCAACTGCTGCTGAATTGGCTACATTATTTGCTGCTGAAATCAACGCTGACGTTAATGCTTATTTTACTGCTGTTGTAACTGGTAGTACAACTGTTCGTATCACAGCTGACAATGCAGGTTTTGGTGGATTGAACGTAGTTGCTCCTGTTGGTGCTACTGTAACTGATTCTACTGCATGGGTATCTCCTGCTGGAACTCCATCACAAGTTCTTGCTCAGATCAACAATGCTTCTTTGGTTACTGCTGCTCTTTACCAAACTTACCAAATCATTTACCGCAAAGAAATCCGCACAAACCTAGTTAATGGTCTTGAGGTTTCTAAGCCAGTTACTGCTTTGGTATACTTGAATGCTGCTGACGCTGGTACTGCTGCAACTGTTACAAAATTGACTTCAATCTTGAACGGTTCTTATACACCTGTTGCTGACTTCTTGGGTTGTCCAGCTGTATAATTAAATTTTAATTATCTTTGTAGGGTAGGCATTAAATTGTCTACCCTATTTTTTTATTACTTTTATGGCTGAAAAAGAAGTTGAATTAGTTCTATTCGGGCTAGAAACAGAAAACGATCTGAGGTTAGAGTACCCTGAGTTAGCTGAGATAGACGAGTTTAAAGGACTGAAAGCAAAAGAGGTAAGACTTAGTTGGTTGCTCGGAAATAGAACAAGTCCGATTTACAGATTAAGCAAAAAGGAAAGGTTGTCAAAAGCCCTAGAGTTAACTTACGGCAGAGATTACCATATCCGAAAAGACCTTGGCGAGATTATCAGAGGGGAACTTCCTGACTATATCGTCAATGCCGTCAGAAAAATGGAGTCATTCAATCCTGAGTACAGGTTGAGGGCAAAGTTGATGACGCAGTATATGTTTGAAATATTGAACGAAATGATTGTCCTTGACTCTCAAACACTTGCGGCCATGGACATTGATGAAAAGAAAAAGTACACTGACTTAGTTGTCAAGGTTAATGATGAGCTACCGGGTATGATTAAAAACTTAGAGTCAGCATATGGAGCCAAGACTGTAGACAAAAAGACTAGGAAGCAAGTGCTTGTTAAAATTAATGATGTATTGAAGTGATATGAGTTATATGTTCAGCACAGGTAGACTTAGACCTAATAAGCTACAAGGAAAAAAGGATAAGGACTACCACAAGGAATATGCGAAGTACTGTCTTGCTATTATGAGCAATTACATCTACCGCAGATATATCAACAAGTGCTTGATCAACTGGTCATTCTTTAAAGGTCAGGATGGTCAATGGATCTTCGAAGAAGACATCGAAGCATTCTTTTTGGATGAGTCAGGAGATGTCCGTAACCGACTCAAATGGACAAAAAACGTTATCAAGCCAATGGTACAGCAGTACGTTGGTAATGCTATTCGTTTGTCATACGATGCTCGTGCTAATTGCGTATCTGATTTCGTAATAAACAAGCGTGAGCAAGAACTTAAAGAACTAAAAGGATGGCAGCACATTGCATCTACAAATAAGTTTCTTAGCGATATAATCAAGGAAAAATATCCAGTAGAAGACACTGTAGAAGAAACAGAAGAGCTATTCTACAATACATTCGTTGAGAATTACGAAAAAGACATAAACAATCTTATTGAGTTCATTTCTAATGAAATTAACATTGACGAGTTAAAAACTCAAATTACTCGCAACTTAGCTCTTTGTGGATTAGGCATCTACAAAGGTTATGAAGCTGGAGAGAATTACATGGCAGAGGCGATTAACCCACTTTTCTTTTTGTGGGATATGTCCGCTAAGAAGCCTGACTTGACAGATGCTGAATTTATGGGTGAATGGTACTACATGGATAGTCCTTCTATCTTTGAGAAGTATCAACACTTAACAAACGATGAGCGTGAGGCAATTGAGAACTACTCAAATCACACGAATCAAAACAATATGCACAAAATCGTAAATGGAATATATACCATCCCAGGTGGAAAGGTTCCTACTTACGAAGTTTATTGGAAAGATGTTGAGAAGAAAGAATACGGTTGGGTCATGGATGAGTATGGTTATCCGTATTATACAATGATAAACGATGCAACTTCTAAGTATACCGATAAAGACCTAATTGAACCTCAGACTGAAAAGCACAAAGAAGAAATGGGTAACAAGAAGAAGCAAACTATCTATGTAGATATTCTTCGTTACTGCATTATGATTCCTCAAGAGGAAATTGGTTATGGAGATATTGTACTTGAGTACGGAATTATGCCATACCAAGAGAAAAATCTTTATGATCCTGCAAGCGTTCGATTCCCGTATAAGTGTTACACTTGGGTATATGACCGTGGAGAAGTTTTAACGCCACTAGATGACGTTATCGATCCGCAAAGGTTCCTTAACCGCACCATATCAGTTATCGAGTCTCAGATGGCAAATATGCGTGGTAGCGGCACTGTTATCTCTAAGTCAGCTGTTGACGATAGAGATGGAGAGGCTGATATTACAAGAAACATTAATTCATCTAAACCAATCTTCGTAGATACTGACCGTGTTGGATCAGTGCAGAATGCTATTGGTACTTATGGTACAAACATTGGTCCTGGAACGCTACAGATGTTCCAAGTTATTCAGGCTGTACAGCAATCTATTCAGGATGTTACAGGTGTGAATGAGGCTATGACTGGAACTCAAGGTGGTGGAGATGTATTGGTTGGTGTAGTTGAAGCTCAGATTCAACGTGGATCACTAGTACAAGAACCATTCTATTGGGCATTGACATCTATCTTGCGTCAGGCATACGAACATATGGCTACAGTTGGTAAGGCTATTTATCACGACAATCCACGTAAATTAGCTATGATGGTTGGTGATGAAGGTCTTGGTAGAATTATGATTACTAAAGATCACTTGCTACAAGACTACAGAATCTTCATTAAGCGCTCGGAAACTCCTGAGCAGGGAATCAATGCTGCTAATCAGTTATTATTTACGCTTCTTCAGGCAGGAATGATTGATCAATTGATGTTTGCTAATCTATTCAATAGGGCTACGCCTGAGTTGGTAGCAGATTCATTGCGTAGATTCCAAAAAGATAAATTGATGGCTCAACAGAAAGCTGATCAAGCTGCCAATGAGGGAATGATTCAAGGTCGTGCAGCTCAAGCTGACATGATGGCTCAATTGCAGCAGGCTCAACAACAGCAAGAACAAAAACAACTTGACATGGAGCAAATGAAACATCAGCAAGAGATGGAAAAAGTTGCTTTGAAAGAAGGAGCTAAAACAGAAAGGGATATAATTAAAATGCAAGGTTTGCAATAAATGATTATTTTTGAACAAATAAAGTAAAGTATGAGCGATACCAACTTCGAAAAAGAAGTTCAGAATGTCTCTCAGGATATCTTTGACAGCCCAGCTGTTGCGGAACTAGATCCAGGGATGCAGGAACAACTTCGACAAATTGAAGCTTTGGCCGGAATGGACCCTAGCTTCGCAAACTCTCAGGAGTATAAAGACTTGATGTCTAGCTTACAGGCAAGTAGTCAAGCACCTCAAAACGATGAGGAAGATGAGGACGAAGAGGAAGAAGATGATAGTGAAGAGCCACAGGGTTCTGACGATGACATCTTCGGAATTATGTCAACTCCAAAAAAGGCAAAAGAAATTAAACTTAATTTTGAGCCACCGAAGGAGATGATTGACCTTATCTCTAGTCGTTATGGCGTTAATGATGCGTCTAAGTTCTTTTCATCTGTTGAAACGTGGAGAAGTCAAGCCCAAGAAGGGTCTGAATTGAAACGTGAGTATGAAGCATTAACTGCTGACTTGCAGGCTTTGCCAATGGATTTGCGTGCATCTATTGAGATGTGGGCATCAGGTGAGGACTACACAAAAGCTTTGACTATGACTCAAAGACTGGACTTTTCAGGTGATTTTACTAAACAAGATCCTGAAAGCCTTGTCCAGCATTATTTTGGTGAGCAGTATGATGAGTTGATTGAGGCATTTGATGCCGATAAAATCTCTGAAAATGAGCTCCAAGATAGGATAAAGCTTCTAGCGAATTCAACAAAAAGGTTATTTGTCGATGACAAAAAAGCATTAGAGAAAGAGCGTGAGGACTTCCTAAATCGTCAGAGAAACGAACACGAGAATCTGAAGAAGACGGCACTCCTTTCCGTTGAAAATCTAAGTAAGGCTTACCCTAACTTCAGTAAATCCGAGGTCTCTAAGATCCGGAATATATTGGTTGAGGGGAAAGCAGATAATCTTTTCATGAATGCCGATGGTACATACAAAGAAGACGCAGCTGAATTAGTTGCTTATGCTATGTACGGCAAGAAAATGTTAGAATCCGTCAAGAAGATTGCCCAGCGTCAAGGTGAAAGTGTGGCTAACCAAAAGATAGTCGATTCAAGTCCGAAGCAATTGCGTAAGCAGAAAGCTTCAGGGCCAAACCAAGGACAAGTTCCTCAGGCGGCACAGCACTTGAGTGGTTTATTCAAGGGAGATCCATACGCATAGTAAATTAATTGTAAATTTTTAAACTGAAGCAAAATGGCTTTGTATAATGAACCGAACGTTAAGTTCACCAACCAGAACTACAACTCCGTAGGATCTGAGTATGCAGCTTTGTATGGTCACGATATCTCGTTACTCGTACAAAAGTTGACTAACCGTGCAATCTTTGATGCTGCTCCTCAGCAGTTCATGGATCTTAAATTGTTGAACATGGTAGCGGCAGAGCAAGTAAACTCTGACGAATTCTTCTACCAAGAGATGGGTTACCAACGTGAGCCGCTTGTAGCTACAGCTTCTTCTGCTGCTGTTTCTTGGCCTACAACTCAAACAATTTCTGTTACCTCTACAGACAACATTTCAAGCAACACAATTATCTCTTATCCTAACGGACAAAAAGGTAGTGTGATTTCTGTTGACACTTCTTTGTTGACTGTAACTGTATCTCCTTACAATGGCGATACTCTTCCTGCTGTTTCAGCGGATGACATCCTTGCTAACGTATCTTCTGTTGACCACGATGGTTCTGACGGTTTCGCTCAGTACTTCCGTGCTTCTACAATTGAGCGTGTAAACTACGTTCAGTTGTTCAACAAAGCTATCCGTTACTCTGAAGTTGAGCTTCACAAGTTGAAGACTATGGGTACTACCTCTAACTTCCTTGAAATGGAACGTAATGCGATGTTCAACCAACACCGTATCGACCTTTCTAACGCATTCTGGACTGGTCAAAAAGGTGAAATCATCACTGCTGACGGTACTCCTGCTAAAACTACAGGTGGTGTATTCTCTGCTATGGTAGAAGCTGGTGCTCCTAACGCTGTTGCAACTACTGCAACTTTGGTAGATGCATTCGAAGATATCGTATTGTCTTCTGAATATGGTGACTACGGTCAAGCTCGTATGGCGTTTATGACTCCACGTATGCACCGTGCACTTTCTTTGGCTTACAAAGAAGAACTTACTCGTTACGCTCCTAACGATGAGATTGCATTGTTGAACTTGAAAGAAATCAATCTTGGTTCTTCACGTATCGTTCTCGTTCCGTTCAAGCGTTTCGAAGATAAGGCATCATTCCCAGGTTCTTTCGAGAATCGTATTGTACTTCTTGATATGAAAAACATCAAGCGTACTCAACTTTGGGGTGAGCGTTCAGGTGACACCCTCAAATTAGAGGATGGTGTTCCTAAGCGTTACGGTGACGTATGGGTAGACTGCAACATGGGTGTGAAATTCCACAACCCACTTGCTTGTGCATACCTTGACGTTAATATGTAATATCTGTTAACTACTACTAGATGGGGAGGCTTCGGTCTCCCCTCTTTTAAAACTTTAATTTTTTAATTATGCCAGTAAAAAAAGTAAAAGACGTTACTCCTACAGCTGAAACTACAGTATTTGAGGAGCTTAACGCACAAGAGATGAAAGAGGAGCAAGTTGTTGTAGAGAATAAAGAAGAAGCACTTCCTGTTTCCTTGGTTGAAAAAATGATGAAAGAGCTTGAGGAGAAATTACTCAATAAGTTCACAAGTCAAATCAATAAACTTAAGACAGCAGAAGCTCAAAAAACAATTGACTCTGACTTACAATATGTTGAGGAACTTAAAGAGGATTGGTTAGAGCAACCTGTTGTATTCTTTGCGTTCTCTATGAACTTCTCTATTCACGGTGATAAGAAACGTGGTGTAGAAACTTTACCTCCGCATGGTGCAATCAAATTCAAGCCATTGGTTCGTACAAAGCGCAAGCGTAACCGTGACGTTCAAGTTATTTCTGTATCATCTATCAAGGTGAATTCTGCATCAGAAGTTGAATACCTACGTAACCACAGCCAATATGGTATCGCATTCTTTGAGAATATGACATCAGCTATGGCGGTAGACTCTACTTGGGCACAAAAAATGATGGAGGCTCAACAGTCTATTTCACGTCTTTCTGATATGCAAATTATTGCTCGTATCCAACAAGAAGGTTTATCTGTTACTCAAAGCCCTGAGGCTATGCGTAGACAGCTTGTTGAGTTAACGGCAGAGCGTGCTAAAAAGCAGCAAGACCAATTATTGTACGGTAGCTTGAAGCAATCTAGCTTGGAGCGTGGTACAAACCGAGTTATTACTGAAAAAACAATTATTAATTAACCATGATACTAGCACAGGATCTACGTAACCAAATGGCTTTCGCACTAGATGCGGAGAACTCTGATCATTATCTTGATGATTTAGATTATATTCCTGCCATTAATGCATCTGTCAAATGGTTGACAAACGTAGTGAATGCTGCTTATGGTGAAGATAAATTAGGGGAAGAGTTCTTTAGGGACTTAGCATACTCAGGGGTGTTCCAAACAACGAACACCTCTAGAGTTTCCCTAAACGTATTCCCTAGTGAAGTATGGACAATTTTAGGCGTCTATGCTAATCCAACAACATCTGTTATTGCAGGGTATCCACCTGTTCCTACTCCAGATGTGACAAAAAGTTACTTTTTAAGCAATCTTCGTCATTTATCATCTTCTGATTCTTGCAAAAGATTGAATGTGGAAGAATGGTCAACAAACATGAACAACCCATTTGAAGCAGGATATGACGGAGATCAGATATGTGATGCTCTAAAACTATATGCTTATATGTCTCCTTTTAATTATGAAGGAGTTAACTCAGGAGTTAATTCTGCTGAATTAGAGGTGAGACCTTCCATCATTAATGGCAAGATTACTGTGTTCTGGGCTAAAAAACCATCACCAATTACTTCTTTGTCTGAAAACATAGAATTCCCTAACAGTGTATTCCAATTGTTATTTGATAAAGCTTTAAACTATATTGCCTACAAACAAGGTGATCAGACTAACATCTATGGTGTTACATCTCAAGATATTCAACAACTATTAAGTGTAATGTAAGATGACGTACAGATATGTAGTATACGACCTAGATAAGAGCTTTAATGCTGCTTTTGATGATGCTGATTTTACATTAAATCAAATCCTATATTGGGTTATGGTTGTGGCTAATAGAATGCGTTTACAGCAAACTATGGCTACCAATACGGACTTGTTTACTTCTACATTTAGTAGCGTAGAGGTTAAGACCGATTCTAAAGGAAGAAAATACATTGATTTACCGGTGCAGATTATGGATTTGCCTAATAACTCCGGTGTAATCTATATTACATATAATGAGGAAACTTGCAAATGCGAGGGTCCTTCTTTTGCTCAAGTATGGTTTCAGGGCGTAAACTTGGGTAGTGTTCAGCACTTGTACTTAGATGAATATACTAAGCCTAGCGCTAAAAATCCTTACTTCTATCGTATTGGAGATCACATTGATGGTGTTAAAGTAAACAGAATCTATCTACTTGGATTAGAGTGTGTTCCTGTTAAGGATGTTGAGATTGCAGTAAAAGCAACTCTTGACCCAAAAACACTATGTAATTTAGATGAGGATATTCCATTGCCAGAAGAAATGATTCAGGAATTAATGATGCAAGTACTACAACTTGGTAGATTTGTAATGTTAATGCCTAAGGAAAATATTAATGATGGAGAAGACAACGCAGACCTTGATCCAAGGTTATATGCTAACAGATCTGTTCCAACTCCTGATACAACACCTCAACAAACCGCACAATAATGACTTCTAACGACTACGTATCCATAGAGCACTTATTAGCAGAAGTTACTGCTACAGTGAATGACACAGACTACAAGAAGGGTTTTCCTAAGGGATGGTATATATCTCGTATTCAGGATGCTATGCAAGAGTTGTCATTTGATACCTTTTGGTTAAAGGTTCAGCAAGATGTTGAGTTTCCTGATAGCTGTCAGATTGAAATGCCTAAGAATACATTCAACATTCGTGAGATATATATGTACAACGGATCTTTATGTAATCCACAGAAGACTCAGATGGTGTACTGGAAGCGTTTGTTTAACAATACTGCGGATGGTAATGGTTACACTGCACAGGTGAAAGATGATGGTAGTAACGGATCTGATATTTATCAGCCTAACCAACGTGTATATACTCACAATATGCAGGGTTACTATGGCCCTAAATACTACTATAATGTAATTAATGGATTGATTATGTTCAGCAAGGAATGTAAAGGATTTCCATTTGTTCGTATTATATATAACGGAATGGGTGTTGAGAACGGTGATTTGCCTGTTATCCCTAGATTCTTTGAGCGTGCTGTAGTTGACTACGTTGAAGAGAAGTTCTACAATGCTATGAAAGCTCGTGACGTTAGAATGTATCGCCCATTATGGACAGATGCATATCAAAAACTTAATGACCTTGTAAACGGAAGCTGGAATAAAGCTAAGAAACGCATCAAGGCTATGGATTCCAAGGAGAAATCGAGCATGGAGGAGTATATAAGCTCTATGTTCCATAAATAAAATTATAAACTACTTAATAATAGTTTTAATTTCTCTTCTCTTTTTATGTGTGCTGCTGTTTCGCATTTAAAAGATCCAACTGTTATTTTCTTTTTGCCAAAATGGATATAAGATAAAAATCTATTTTTGGATTTACTCCAGTAAACTCCAATATATTTTGACGTACCTAATTGATACCTGCCTTCTTTTGAATTATTTTCTCTCGTTGTTATTATTTGAAGGTTGCTAAGGCAATTATTTTGCTTGTCATTATCTATA
>JACCDW010609711.1_pt1 | contig 12127 bp, 17 predicted proteins | sample 7449781 | NCBI WGS metagenome assembly JACCDW01 (sample SAMN15323449, study PRJNA562643) | freshwater metagenome | isolation source: river surface water | place: USA:Blue River Watershed | collected 2017-08-18
AAAATACCATTAATTTATTATATTTGTAAGGTAAATTATTATAGATTTTATGGAACTTAATATTGCTATTTCTCCTTCTGAAAAAGAAGTGGCTAAAATTATTGGTAAAGATAACTGGGTTGATTTAATAAATATAAAAACCAATAATTTACCTATGAAATGTTGTTTTTGTAATTATCCTGAAAAAGAAGAGAATTTTGTTAGAATAAACCTTAATCCTAAATTAAGATATCATATCTTACCTTTTTCTGAAGAGCTTGATATAAAAAGAGATTTTGATAAGTTAGATATTGTTGTGGTTTGTGATGCATGTCATGCCATACAGCACTTTGATAATGCAGTAGAAAAAAATTGGTTAAAATTAGTAAACTCTAGTTTTAATCAAGTTGATCTGGTGAAAATGTGTCGATGGGGAAATAAAATGGTAAATGCTTATATTACAGGTGGGTTTAGGGTTGAAAAGAATATTTTCCCACTCAAAAAGAAACCTGAAATATATTTAAACGAGATTAATGAGTCTCCTTTGAACATAAATAATAAAATAAAGGTAATTTTTACAAAAAATTTTGATTGGAGTAATTGTAGATAATAGATTTTTTAAATTTTTACATATTTATTTTTAAATGTTTAAAAATGAAAAATCAAAAAATTTCTAAAGAAGAATTAGTAAAATTCATACAAGAAGAAGCTTTAAAGCTTAAAAATCAACTTAATGAAGAGTTTGAAAAAGTAGGACAAGCTCATGAAATGAAGATGGATCATGAAGCTAAACCAAGCGATAAAGATCAAGCTTTGGTAATGAAAACTACAGAAAAGAGTCAATATAAAAAAGGTCCGGGATCTGAAGCAGCTCCATATGAAGGGGATACTCTTCCTACAGATGTTGAAATGACTGAAACTGGAGATCCAAGTGATGATGATATAAAAACAGCTGTATTCGTTAAAGCTGGTGCTAAAAAAGGTGGAAACGATGTAACTACTGGACAAGCAAAAGCAAATTTTGAATCTAAATCTGATGGCCCAAAAGCAAAAGTTCCCTTTGTTGAAAAAGGTAAGGATAAAATGAATACTATGGACAAAGAGAACTATAAAGGTGGTTCTAAAACTTATGTTGAAGCTGGTGCAGAAGATAAATCACATACTGTTACAGCAGGGCAGCATAAAGCTAATTTTTCTGAAAAAGCTCCAAAAAGCGATAAAGATGAAAGAATTGCTCATGGTATAGAATTAAAAGAGAATTATACAAAAGAAGAATTAAAAAATCTTATTATTTCAGAATCTCAAAAATTAGCAAAGAAAATAATTCTTAAAAAAGAATTAGAGAAGTTGCAAAGAGATCTTAAAAAGTAACATAGAAATTTAACTAATTAATAAAAAAATCCGTATAGAATTATACGGATTTTTTATTTTTATCATTATTTTAGAATTATGAAAAAAATAAATAACGATCTTTTAAATGAAATAAAAGATAAATACATATTCGCTAATTTTTGTACTGACGTTGTGGGTGTAGATAAGTATTATTGTACTTGTGGTAATGTATTAACAAAAGCACCTGATACAGAATTTGAAATAGAAATATCTTATGAAGATTATTTAAAAATGGAATTCATAGATACTTCAAAACTTACAAGGAGAACAAAACTATTATGTGATAATTGTAAAAAAGATTTTTCTAATCCAGAAGTATATTCCAATATATACAACATTAATCAAAAATTTCTTGAAAAATTTCTTGTTGTTGAGAATAGTAAATATTTGGCTTTGTATAAATATAGATTTACTGCTATAGAAAAAAACGGTAAAATACAATTTGAAAGTGATTATTCAGCAATAAGCGTATCAAAAAAGAATAAAGAACAAAAATTGTATTTTAAAGATTTTGAAGAATCTGATTTTGTACCTATTGATCTTGGTGATGTTGTAAATAAAATTGATATTTTTTTTAGTAGAGTCGAAGAAGTTGAAATAACTGAAGATTTCATTTATGTACACGAATTTATTGGTAAATTAGGTAGATATGTATCTGATGTTGATAGTATAAATATAGTAAATGAATTATTAGATAATATAAAATTATCTTCTGGCATTGAGATATTAAAAAAAATAATGTCTACTTTCTTGGGCATTTTGATATATCCTAATTTATCAACACTAGCTATAAATAAAGGACCAAAATTTCTATTTGACTTAATGTCAAATTGCCCTTTACCTTCTTCACAATATATGAGAGAAAGTGGTGCCACATCACCTCTGAAAATATTTAATTTTTTAGTTAGTTTGAAAAATAAAAAAATTCAAGAAGAGTTAGATCAGGATGATACAAATAAACTTGGTTATAAATTTACAAGTCAGAATGGAGAAGAATTTTATATAAAATATGATATTAAAAGATTTGATGAAAATATAGGTAATGTTGCAAAATCTGCAGCTAAAGTTTTTGTAAGGGATGAAGTTTCAGAAAAACAAATTTCTCCTTATATTTTTAATATGATAAAAGAGTTCGATGATTATGAGAACTTAATAAAATATTTAAGATTCATAAATTATGAACAGCTTATAAATTTGTGTAAAACGTATGAAGTAAAATTTCTTATAGAGTTATATAGGTTAATAGAATTTAGGGACGATGTCAATTATGAAAGGATTATACAATTCTCAAATTTAATTCAAGATTTCTGCAGAACAATTGATATTAATAAAGAAGAAAAGGTAATTTTAGAAGACATATCAAAATATGATTTTAATATATATGATGATTGCCAAAGGATGTTAATAGAACTTAATTGGGATTTTAATAAAGTATTCTATAAAATAAAGAAACATTCAAAACTTTTAAGATTCCATGATGATCTTGTTAAACATAGAAGTTTTTTAAATGATAAAGAAGTAAATAAAAAATACATAGAATTCTCCAGTAAATTTAAATATCTTGAAGAGTACAAAAAATCTCCTATAAAAATACAAGTAATAGACACTCCAGATAAATTAGTTGATAAAGCTAAACAAATGAAAAATTGTGCAGCATCTTATATAAAAAGAGTTTCTTTGGGAGAATATGTAGCTTTTAGTGTTTTTGATAACAACACACAAAGAACATCTGATGAATTTTTTGAATATATGATGGTTTTAGAACTTGGAAAATATGGTTTAGAATTTGTTGGAGTAAAAGGACCATGTAATATTTATGGTCCAGACAGATTTAAAAAAGATGTAATAAAATTTTTAGAAGATAATGATATAGCATATAAAGAAGTTCCAAGTATAAAAATGGGAGTTGTAAATAAGAAATAATGAAAAAGGAGGATTAAAAATCCTCCTTTTATATAAACTTTAATTATTAATTTATTTTATATATTTTCATTGTCCATAATCATTTTTTCAAAAAGTCCCGGTTCTTGGCTTTGATTATTTTCTTGTTGTTTTTTCATCTCCTCAATTTGTTTTGCAAATTCTTCTGGATTTAAACCAAGTAAAATACTAGGATCACCTTCAAAAATAAGTTTATTCAATCCAACATATCTATCATTAATCGCAGCAACATATTTTGGTTCTAATTGTAAGTCTGCTCTTTTATATTTTACCTCTCCTTCTTTAATGGTATGTGGAAACTTATAATTATATACACCATCAAATTCCCAAGTTGATTGTTTTACATTTTTGAAATCATATTCATAATATTCTTCTTCAATAAAATCATGTATCATTTCTAATGTTTTTTTGGGATCATTAGTTAAATCATAATATTTTACAAATAAAATTCTATTTGCAAATCCCATTTCTATTGCATCTTTTAAACTCTCAATTGGAAATCCAATCAATCCTTCTGGAGACGTGTAAGTACTAATTCTTCTCTCTAATGTCATAAAGGCTCCGGGAGCAGCTGATTCATCCATATTCTCCAATAAAATTGTTTTTTGATACTGAGCTTCAATACTTGAAACAATCTCTACTGGATCTCTATATAACCAAATTACTTTTGTGTTATTATTTTGGACAATAGAATCTAAAATATTTAAATTACTTGTCCAAGCTCTATTTTTATCAAAAACAACTTCGCTGTCATAAAAATATCCATCTAAAAAACCCTTTAATCCATTTCTAAAATTTTCATAAATTGAAAGTCTGTTTTGGGCTCTAAAAGTCATGTTCGTACTAAAATTACCCCTCATAGTTTTTAACATATCTAAAACACCACTGGTTGGTGTAACATGAAATCTTGGATTAGAATTTAGTACTTGGCAAAGTAATGTACTACCAGCCCTTGGTAATCCAGCTATTATATGTAAAGCTCTCATATTGTTATTATTATTTTTATTAAAATTATTGGTTTATAAATAATACTCAATAATAAGGATTTATTTTAATATAAATTTTAATTTATTTTGTATAAATAAGTTTATTGATGAAAATTAAATACGTTTTTAAATACGACAAAAAAGGATTTCTTTACAAATATGTTGAAAAAACCACCGGTGGTAAAATAATAAATTTTTATAATTTCAATTATAAAAAAAATGTTTTAACTAAATATGATCAAAAGCAGAAAGTTAAGATTTTGATTGAATTTTACGAACCATGCAAACTTGTACATAGGTTTGAAGCTGGCGAATCTTGGATTAAACCAGTTCCAATGTCATGCGATTCAACCTCAATGTTTTTGCCTAAAATAAAGAAAAATTTTGCAATTAATGAAGATAATCAGATTATTACATATAATGTAAGTAAAGGATTATTAAAAAATTGGAATTCTATTGGTTGATTTGTTTTTTTGACTATTTATTAGTTAGAAGAACATCAATTTAATGAAGAAGAAATTAAATATCAAAAGTATTGTTACAAAAATCTTAAGGGAAAATGAAGAACCTTTTTTCTATTTAGCACCAGATGTTATAGGTTCCATCAATAATCCTGTAAGAGATCAAGTAAATAAAATAGTTATTATTGGTTTAAATTTGGTTGATGGCGACAAGATGAAACTTGTTGTACCGGATAATTGCTACGATAATTGGAAAGAACAAAATACCAGTAAAAACAATTTTTCATTCGTAAAAGATTTTTTAAATGGCTCTAAAGGGGTAGAAAAATTTGATGGTATCGATAATTTAAATGAGATTGTAGATGAATATAACAATCTTTTTAATGATAGTCAGGATAAACCAATAAACATAAGATCAAACGCAGGTTATTATAATACCAAGTCTGGAGATCAAGCTACTAGACAATTTATTTCAAGATATCAAAGATTAATTTCACCATTAGGTTATGGTGGAGTAGTATGGTAAAAAAAATTAGTAAAATGGAAAAATTCACAATTAAAGATATATTTTCTGATGACGAAAATAAAAAAATCAATGAATCAGAAAACAAAGATCAAAGAATAAAAGATCTAGCTCTTGCCTTAGATCAAAAAGCTGAAGTTTATTTGAAAGAAAATAAAAAACCAGTTAATAAGGAACTTCTTTCGAAAGAAAAAGAAAGATTGAAGAAAGTGGCAAAACTTGATGAGGCTAACGTTGCTTTAACACATCCGCAAGGAGGGCTTAATAAAATGGGTCCCGGTCTTAATAATCCAACGATTGGAACTAGTGTAGCTAATTTTATGGGTGATATGCCCGGAAAAACTGTAAATACTTTTTTAGAGAATCCTAATTTGTATTTAGCTAATAAAAACTACAATCCAAACTACACGTATCTTCAACCCAATGAAGCTCTAAGATTGTCTATTAGTAGAGTTTTAAATTCTGGAGCACCTGTTGCAGAAATGTCTTTTTATGATGAAGTAAATTGGAATTTAAACAATTTAGGTTTTGATTCTAAGTCACCCTTAGATATAAAACAGACAATTTTAAAAATGATAAAAGATTAATGGATTCTAATATTGATTTATTAAGAAAAAAAATAAGAGAAATCATAAATGAAGATTACCGTTTTCAATATGATAATAAATTTTTTTTTCCTAATGATAAAATGAAGAAAAATTGTCAAAGTGCAATTGATGCTGTTTCTAAAAACAAATTGACTGGGAAGGGTGAAGCTGAAGGTACGGGATTAAGAAAAGCTTATTCTATTATGAGGGGTGATAAAATGAGTCATGGTCAATTAAAAAGAATGAAATCTTTCTTTGATAATAATTATAATAATTATAAAAATGAATTATCAAAAGGAAAAAATATAAATAATTCTGGTATAATACAGAAATGGAATTTATGGGGAGGAGATGCTGCTTATAGCTGGGCAAAAAATAATTTAAATAGCCAAAAGTCTAAGAATCAATCTAGTAAAGATAATCGTCCTAAGGGTCATAAAAACATGATGGATCCCACGAATACTAGGACAAGAACTGCTCTTTCATACGTTCAGAACAATCTAAGATAAAAAATAAATTATATTTTTTTTATAATTTTATTTTATTATATTTGCTGTAAATAAATTATAAAAAAATGGATCAGCAATTCTTAAATTCTCTAAAAAATTCTACACCTGTTATTCAGGACTTACAAACTTACATGGATGCAGATGATGAAATGCTTACAATAGCTAGATATATTGTTAAGCATAATCAGCACAATGAATATGTTTTACCAGAAAGAATAAAATTTCTTTATTCTCCAAAACCCAAAAAAGATGGAGGTCGATATTCACTTTTTGATCTAATTAAAAGGTCTGAAATTGAAAAAATGGTTAATGATGAGTATGATTTTATTTTAACAATTTTTTATGATGTGTGGGCTAAATTAGATCCAGAACAAAAAATTATTCAACTTGATAAAGCTCTTTGTGGAATTGACATGGGAGATGGTGAAGAAGTTGAAAAGTTAAAGAAAAAAGCACCAGATTCGAAAGAATATGTATCTAATATGTATTTTTATGGAGCAGAAAAAGTTATGAGAATATCTGAAATCATCGATTTGTCTTGTGCTTCAGCAATGGAAGAAAGAAAGGAAAAAGAAAAGAATGCAAAAAAGAGTAAAAATACAGTTGAAGAACAAATATGACAAATAAAATTCTAAAAGCTTCTTTGTCACACTATCAAGCTCAGAGAGATTTTTTTCTTTCTGAGCTTGATATAATTATTAATAGAAGCAACAATGAAGGCGATACAAAAAAAGCAATTGATCTGATAAGAGAATTATCTTTAACTGTCGTCTGCATAAATAATATTGAATCTATAATTGAAGACAATAAAAGCAGTGTTTCAATGCAAAATATTGAAGATTTAAATCATATTGCTCAATTACTTGATGATAGATTAAAAAATCCCAACAATAACCAACAAAATATTTGATATGTTAAACATTATTTTAGCACTATATAGTTTAGTAGATATTAGCTTTATTATATTTTTAATAAGTCAATACAAGAATTTGATAAAATCAGATGAATATATATCTGAAAGTCTTATGAATAAATTTATTTTAGGTAGCCTAGCTATAGGTGGAATAGTTTTTACTCTTTCTCTATTGATATCAACTGTATATTACATTTTTACATTATAAATGTTGCATTATATAAAAAAAATTTGGCATTATTCAACTTTAAGATTTTACATAAAAAATCTTATTTGGAATTACAATTTTTGGCTAAAATCCAAAAAAGTTTTTGACGAAATAGAATATAAATTAAAAGATAATAATGGATTTTATAATGGAAAAACAAAAAAAATAAAGAAATTTAAAGGTTTTCTTTATAAAGAAAAATTATATCTAGATAATCCGGGATTTCCCATAGAAGAAAGAGAACTATGGGTTAATTGGAGAAACAAAGGATTAATCAAATAATTAAACTCGCAAAAGCGAGTTTTTTTATTTTTATAAGCTATTTATTTTAAAATAATATAGTAAATGGCAAAGGATAAATCATTGTCAACAAATGCAGAAGTTAAAAGAAGTGAGGAATATCAAAAACACCTTGATATAGAACATAGTGTTGTTGATATTATAAAAGATATTTTAGTAACTGAAACTGAAAAAGCATTTGCTGAAAAAGGAATAGAAAAAAACGATAAACCAGCAGGAGTATATGGTACTGGTAAGGCTTATGGTTTTGGTGCAAACGAAGGCAAGTATACCATAACCGTTCAAAATAAAACCGTAACCACATTTACAAAATACACTGTTTATGGAGGGAAAAGATTAGTCTCTGATATAAACTCTGTGTATGAAGCAGATGTCCTAATGGTACAATATAAAACTACTGAGGATGGTGTGTTTAGAGGTATAAAAGAAAAAAGTGGTCAATCTTATACTTTCCATAAAAAATTTATTTTAAAAACGAATAACTTATCAGCTATTAAAAAGACTTTGCAAAAAATATTTTTTGAAATAGCTCAAAAAGAAGTTGAATATTTAATTAATACAAGGTTAGGAGTTCAAGATAAAATGGAGACTGGAACTGCTTCAACCGTTGAAGAAAATACTAAATTTAACACAATGAAAAAGCTCACAATTAAAGAATTATTTTCTGATGATGAAGATATAATATCAGAGAATAAAAAAGACGAGGTTAAGCCAAATATAGATAAAGTAAAGAAAGCAAACACTGTTGATCTAAAAAATGGAAATAAAAAAAGAAAAATGTTTTTAGATGATGAGAAAGCAGAAAAAGACGAATCAACAGTTGATGAAATAACAACTACAGCTGGTGGTCCCGGAAGTGCTGGTGCTTTTAGATATGATACTCCATATTTTGCTGCTAAAAAAAGCAAAAGACCAAAATTAGATAAAGACTACAATATAGTACCACAAAAAAATGAATCATTTTATACAAGAGTAGATTTAGAACCCGGTTCTGGCTATATTCCTAAAGGAATGAAACAAAACTACATTCAAGGACTTCACAATGCTACTCCAGAGCAATTAGCTAAGTGGGGTTATGGAGAAGGTCAGTTTGGTATAAATGAATCAAAAAAACCAGATCTTACAAAAAAGAAATTATTCACCGAATCAGAAAACAAAGAACAAGGTATCAATAAAAGATATTTAATTACTGAAAAAACTACTGATGAATATAAAAAAGATAGATGGAATAAGTTAACTAATTTTAAAATATATGAATCTATAAAAGAAGCAGAAGAAGTTGTAAATCCAGATGAATATGATGAAATGCCATTAATACCACCTATGGGTAAAGGCGGATTTGAACCATCTGATGAAATAGAATATTTTGAAAAAGATATGTTTGATTCCGAAACTGATTCTAGTGAATTAAAAGAAGAGGTTGTTTTTGTTGAAAAACCTAATTCATCTTTTGGAACTCAATATAAATTTTATAAGAAAGATTTCTTAAATGAGGGCAAAAAATACATTTTAGATTTAAATTCAATGACATTTGTTGTAAATCCAAATAGCATTTAATTATAAAATTAATTTTTTATAAAAGGCCGAATTAACAATAATTCGGCTTTTTTATTGATAATCAATTAGTTACATAAAATTAAATTAGTTGATAATTTTTTTTGTTTCACTGTTTGTATTATGATATTAAGCGAATATATTTGTGAATAATAATAAAATTATAAAAAACAAAAACATAAAACACTATGAAAATCAAAAACTTGTCTTCACAAAATTTAAATCTTTCCCTAACAAAAGGGAGTGGAGAAAAAACAATTATTTCATTAAAACCTAATCAGGTTTTATATGCAGATAATAATTCAGACATAAATAAACAACTTCTTATTTATGAAAAGAAAAAATTGGTTTATGTAAACAGAGAGATGGATAAACCTTCTTATGTTGATTATTATAAACCATTTTTTGAATCTGCAACATCATCAACTCAAAATTCTGGTTCTTATGTTGATTTAGATGACGATGATGAAGATGACGATGTAGATGTGTTAATAGATGGAATAGATTCCATAGGTTCTAACTTTACAGATGAAGATGATGAATTTGATGGAGAAATGGCACCTGTAAAAAAAGGAAGAGGAAGACCTAAGGGAACTTCTAAAAAAGAGCCAAAAACCCAAAGCGAAAAGAAGGGTAGAGGCCGTCCAAAAGGTACAACAAAAAGTAAAATTGAATCTAGTGAAGAAAGTGAATCAATACAAAATTCAGAACAAAAACGTGGTCGTGGTCGCCCAAAAGGAACTGTTAAAACAAACAATCAAATAAACGGTGTTGAAGAACATTCTGAACAACAAAAAAAACGTGGAAGACCAAAAGGCACTATAAAACTTAAAGTTATTCAACAAAATTCAGATACTCTAAAAAAGCGTGGTCGTGGTCGCCCAAAAGGGTCTTTGAATATAAAAAATACACAAGACACAACAGAAATTGTATTAAAAAGAAAAAGAGGAAGACCAAGAAAATTTCAATTCGATAATTAATTATGATTAAACCTTATGAATATATTATAGAGAAAGAAGTTTTTGATCGTCGCACTTTAACGCAGCTTCAACATAAACTTAGAGTTGCGTTAAAGTGTTATACGATTACAAATTTTAAAATGTCTGATCAGAATGAATCACCAAATAATTTCGAGTTCAAAATAACTTATAGAAAAAATAAAATTCAATTTGGTGAAGATAAATACCATCACGGTTCATATTCTAAAGAGGATATTGGAGATTTAAAATATAAGATTACTATTTATGTTTATGATTGATAATAAAAGCAAATTTCTTATAGATAAGTTTAAGATAACAGAAGAGCTTTTGTGTCAAATATTAGACATTTCTGAATCAATAGGAACAACAAAATATAATGTTTGGTTAGCAAAGGAGTCTAAGAAGAATCCAGATATTCTCAATTTGGATAAAATAAGATATATAGTAGACTGGGCACAAATAGAAAAGCCAGATATTCTTAGCTTAGATTTTAATAATGCTTTTTCAAGATCTGAAGAATGGCACAAAGAATTAAAACAAAATTTTAAAAATATTTCAAAACAAAATTTATCTGAATCTAGAATAGTTTATAGATGTTCTGATAAAGAACATTTTTTTATTAAACTAAAACCAGATGAACTTGCTTTAGAAGGTGAATTAATGGGTAATTGTGTCGGAGGTTTTTCTTATATAAACAGGTTAAAAAAAAGAGAGATTATAATTCTATCTTTGAGAGATAAAGATAATCTTCCCCATGTAACTATAGAAATATGCAATAAAACAGGACGTGAAGTTCAAACAAGAGGAAAGTGTAATGAAATTCCAAAGAAAAAGTATATGAATTTAATAGCAGAATTTGCTTTATATGCTATAAATCCAGACCAAGATCAAAAACTAGACGAAGAATTACTTAAGTTGCTGAAATTAAAACTAAATTAAAAACATGGAATTAATAAGTAGTCATATTTGCATGACTAAAAACATAGGAATAAATGGAAATTTATTCGGAGGAGAAATTTTATCTTGGATTGATTTAGCAGCAGCATCATATGCTACGGAAAAGTGTTATACACCACATATGGTAACCGGAACTATGGAACAAGTAGTTTTTAAATCACCAGTTAAAGTTGGTGAAATAATTAAACTTTATGGAGAAATATTATCAATAGGTAATAAATCAATTACAATTAAGATAGAAGCAAGGAACTTTTCGCCATATACTCATGAAGAAAATATTGTTTGTTGTACTAATATAACTTTTGTTAGAATAGATCCAACAACCAGCAAATCAATACCGATTTCAAAACATGTTAAATTTAGATTTGAAAATAGTAGAGATAGTATAGAAGTAGGAGATCATGTAAAAATAGATGCTATACTTGCCTCTAAATTTGGTTGGGACGATGAAATAGAAGGAGAAGTAATTGATATAATAAAAGGAAGAATAGATTATCCAATAGTTGTAAGACTTGATGGTTTAGGGTCAGATAATAAGGAGTTTTTCAAAAAAGAAGAATTAATTAATTTGACAAAAAAGAAAAAAAGAAAAGCTAAAAAAAATCAACAACAAATAGAAGCCCAGTGAAAACTGGGTTTTTTTATTGAATTATTTTCTTTTACAGAAATCTTTATTTATTATTATAAAGCCGAAAGCATCATGGTTGATTACATATAATAAAATAAACAATTTAAAAAATAATAATTATATGGAAACAACATTAGCTACAATTTTGATTACTATCATCGGGACGTTGATGGTAATTGGCTTAGGTTTAACAATCTGGGTAATTGCAC
>JACCDW010115257.1_pt1 | contig 12126 bp, 7 predicted proteins | sample 7449781 | NCBI WGS metagenome assembly JACCDW01 (sample SAMN15323449, study PRJNA562643) | freshwater metagenome | isolation source: river surface water | place: USA:Blue River Watershed | collected 2017-08-18
CCATCATGGCTTTTCCCAGTCCACGCAGCTTGGAATCCACAATCATCCGCGAACAAATCGACATGGACTCGAGCTCCTGTAGGAACAACTTGTACGCATAGGGAACACGGACTTGTGCGAAATCCGTCGTGTTCTCACACGAGGTACACTTGAAGATGCCCGCTTTCGGATTCACTTGACCGATCAGACCACAGGACTTGCAGACAAACATCTGGAAGTTGTCCGACTTCTCCATCATAATCTCCTTGAGAAACTCGGTTCCACCATGGGCTACAATACAGTCCTTCTCCATTTCACCAAACCGCAGACCACCATCGCGCGCCCTGCCCTCCGCCGGCTGACGCGTCAGCATAACCAGTGGGCCTGAACCTCTGGAATGGTATTTGTCGTCAACCATGTGTTTCAGGCGCTGATAGAAGATCGGTCCCATGAAGATCGAGGTCGGCATCTGCTTGCCCGTAGTTCCACAATACAGCACCTCATTTGTATGCGGTTCCAGTTTCAGGTCATCGCGTAGGACTTTGCAGAGACCATCCACGGACACATCGGTAAACGGGGAGCCGTCCCCCAGCGTCCCTGATTCGCAACAGATACGCCCCATCAACGTCTCCATCAAATGGGCGATTGTCATACGCGAAGGAATGCAATGGGGGTTGATGATGATGTCTGGAACAATGCCCGATGCAGTTTGTGGCATGTTTTCGGGGTCCAGTATCATTCCCATGGTACCTTTTTGCGCGTGGCGGCTCTGACCGCACCATACAGGGAGACCATTGCGTCTCACATAAATCACACCTGCACCTTCGGTACGGCAACAGTATACCTTGTCTTTGTAATCTACATAACGATCCAGGCGTCCTGTACCATCTAGTTTAATGTTCTTATTAACGAGAGGTGTGTTCTGTTTTTCAACAATTGTAAGTATGTAATGATTGGTTGTTGTACGAAAGATTTCTCCTTCACGACCAGGTGCTTTACAGACACTTTCATGTCCTGGTCCAAATCGCAGAGCTGCATTTGCTGAGAATCCAGCATGCAGACATAGGCGTTGCATATCGTCTGCTAGTTGTTTGGATGATGTAGAATATCTGCGTGTTCCATTTGGCATAAATGAACCATCACCTAGCATCATACCATCGATGAGTTTACGGCATTTCATGGGTGGTAGATCCCATACCCATGCAGGAAGTGATTTGTTGACTGCCCCTACACTCAGTGGCTCAATGTAGTCCGAGAGAGGCTTACAACTAATGGAATACCGAGTATTCTCAACATCTGTGGGCTTGTCCTTGGTTTTACGCAGGTTAATTTCAGGATGGGATGCAAAGATGTGATCCAATGCATCTCTTACACGCTGCTTATGTGATGCAATATGCACGCTGCGAGAACTATAGCATCCCTCCGCAATCCAGATTCCAAAGAATACCAGCCAATCATCCAGATTCATGCGGAATTCCTTATGCTCGTCAGCCACCACAAACTCCAACATCTCACCTGTCTCTGAGTATGTAAACTCCTTGTGGCGAGTTTCAGAAGGAATATACTCTTCCACATTCTTCTTGTAGAATCGACGGCGACCGTAAACCTCCTCAGCAAGCTCCACACGATATTCATCAGGTTTCCCACGTGTTGCAACCCACATACGATGATTCGGTGTCACCAACAGATTGACTTGGTTGGAATCGACCTGATACATCTTTCCATCGTAGTCGTACTGCATAACCTCTAGGGGCTTGCGGTACTCAAGGCGATTGTTGGCTCCCATGAGCGTGGCCACCTTGTGGTCCATGGTTAAATTTTCGAATTTTACCCAGCCCATATCGGTAAGTATATCAGTATCCCTTCCAAAACAACAAAATTTGTCTCCTATAGTAGGGACGCGCTCGGACCGCACACGGATTTTCACGAAGGAGAAGCCCTCGCTATTACGTCCACGATAGATCTTGTCTACAAAGCCCGTCTCATTGTTCCGCAGCATCTTGGAGGCATCACGGAACCGTTTGCCGCCTGCGGCTTCTACGGCTGCCGCCGCGCCAGCGGCGGACATGGATGCGAGGGACGAATGGCTCACACCGCTTGCCATGGCTCCCTCGACGGCTCGTAGCCGCAGAGGAACCACCTTGCCAATCAGTACGTCGTCATTTCCCACATAGGTATTCTCAGGAACAATACCGTCCGCTGCGAGTTTGTCATAATTCGCCAGCTTCATCTGCTTTGTCTGTGCGGGATCCGGCCGACAGAATCGCTCCTCCTCACCACTCGCCTGATTCTTCTTCTCCTCATCCTTGTACGTCCTGTAGAATGTCGAACGAAACAGGCCGCGATCAATGGCGGCCCTGTTAATCATAACGGAATCCTCCTGATTGTATCCACCGTATGTCATGATTGCCACAATCACATTGAAACCCGAAGGCATCTCCTGTGCTTTGTAGTACTTCGACATGTAGGGGCTGACAATTGGTCTCGCAGTCGTATACAGGATGTTCGACATGGTATCCAGACGCTCATTGTAATTCAGGGCATACACGCCCATTGCTTGCTTACCCATACTTGCCTGGTAACTATTACGCGGCGACTGATTGTGATCTGGAAACGGGATGTTGGATCCCATGGTTCCAATGAGCGTACTGGGGTGAATCTCGACGTGTGTGTGATCCGCGGCCACCTTTTCCATCTTAGGGGCGATGTAGAGATTCTCGGATTCCCCTGCATCCACGAATTCCAGTAGGGAATGCCCGCCAGGACTCACCCATGTCATCAGATCATTCCAGGATTTCGCGGTATCCCAAGGCGCCGCACATGCACCGGCGGCAATCTCGCGAACAGCGGCGGCCACCAGAAGCGGCCGAATGAGACGACCGCCCTCTGTGTTGATCCAGACCTCCATGAGGGAAGGCTGGAAGACGATGGAGGTGAAGGGGTGGACGCGGCCTGACCGCTTGGCAACACGGAGTGCCTCGACGCACCGAATCGCTGCGGCGCCCCCAGGGAGTGTTCCAATCCACGCCCCATTCACAAAGACACGCAGTGCCTTGTGCCTAGAAATCCCGTCGGTTTCCGGCAGATGCTTCATTCCCAGTTCGTCATACAGGACATGGAGGATAGAATGTGGGGAACTGGGGAGGCTGACGGAGGCCGTGGATGCCATGTTTTTCACCACACCTACCGAATGGCCTTCTGGCGTCTCGGCGGGGCAAATGAATCCATAAGACGTCCCATGCAGTTTACGGGGAGGAATCAGCTTGCCCGTCTTCTCAATGGGTGTACTAACACGCCGCAGATGACTGATGCCACTGAGGAATGTCAGGCGATTCATCACCTGCGAAATACCCGTCTTCGTTCCCATCTTCCCTGTGGCGAAATTGCCCGTTGCAAGCGACGACTTCATTCCGACATCCACAATGGTGGTCTTCAGGATCTTGTAGACGTTGCTGGTGTTGATGATGTTCTCAAACTTCCCGCTCGCCTTCCAGGATCCATTGTGAATCTCCTTCATGATCGTGGACTTCATGTCCTTCACGACCTTCGAGCCGAAGTAGAAGCGGAACAGATTTCCCAACAGATTCCCTGGCAGTTCCACCTTCTTATTCATGTATGAATCACGGTCATCATAGGGGATCTTGTTGGTATATACGTCCAGCACCTTCTTTGTCATGGCCGCCAGGAAGCACGCCTTCTCGTAGGCAACATCGGCACCCCCTACATGCGGCAGCACCTCCTCCGCCAAGATCTCGCCCACCTGCTTGTCCTTGGCCGATTTGACGGAGGAGAGGGTAGAGGCCGATAGCTGCTCGCGAATCCCGCCACCGGAACCAATGTGGCGCTGTAGGAATTCCAGGGCCTGCTCCTGTGTCCGTACCGCCTGGGCGTCCAACACACATTCCTGAAATACCATGGAGTAGTCATTCTCTGTGGACCCCATAATCAACTCAATGATGTCCTTGTCGGGTTCCACACCGAATGCGCGAAACAGCACAAACAGCGGAATTTCCGCCTTAATCCGCGGGATTGTCAGGCGGATGTGCTCGGGTCCCGTGGCGATCTTTGGATTATGCATAATCTTAATGGCAACCGTCTTGGGAGTTCCCTCGTTATCCGGCCCAATCGACTTGCACTCGATAATCTCCGCCTCCTTGTTCTTCATCTTGTTGTTGCGGAACACGAACATGCGGTTCTCTGCCATGCGCTCCTGGCTGAGGATCACACGCTCACCACCCTGCACGATGAAATAGCCGAAGGGATCCGCGGAGCACTCCCCCAACTCGCGGGGAAGCTTCTCAGGATTCTCCGTCAGGAGGCAGTACTTGGATCCCACCATAACGGGAATTTTCCCCGCCATGACCCGTGTCAGTGTCCGCTGGCGGACCTCTTTAGACCCAACGCCAGGGTCCGTCATAGTGTACGTTATATCCATATCCACGTACACGGGTGCTGCGTATGTGAAATTGCGTAGCCGTGCATCATTGGGATACATAGGTGTAAGTGCCCCATTGTTCTCAAAGATGGTCGGCTTCCGAATGGAAACATTCTGGAACTTCACGACCACCTCGATCTCACGGGGTGGACCACCATGGGGTGCACGCCCGCCAGGCGCCGCAACCGCCGGCGCTGTTCCTGACGGCATTTCGGTGGTATCTTCCACGGAGACACGAATGGCGGTTCCCGCTGTCCCCGCCGCCGCACGCGTCGTACCTGTTAACGTCAGATCGGGTGAACCGACCACTTTGATAGGGCAGGAACGCTGAATCGTATCGACCACATCGAAATCCATAAAATGATTGAAGGACGCGATCTGGTGATAGATGATCTGGCGGGAATCATGTTGATCGAAGTAAAGATCAAGAATCTTCTTGTAGGGAGGAGTTTGGTCCATGATGTTTCGTAAAACGGGTGTCAGAACAAGGAGTGTGCTAAATTCGGGTGTAGGGTAAAAAGGGTCAATTTTTACGCGTTTGCCCGTCATCCCCTACACCCTTTTTTTCACAAACGCACCCAGACCTTGCTACTATTTTTATGGTTCCCATAACCCTCATAAAAAACGGTGCGTTTATTAGAAATGTCTACTATTAAAGAGGTGAGCGTACGTCTCACCGAGGCAGATGAGAAAGCGCTGCAGGCACCCCGGCGAAAACGCACGCGAAAAGCAGGAGGAGCCTTAGAAGGCGCACCCATTCCAATTACTGAAAAAGCAGCTATAGAGATTGCGGAGCACCCACTTCCTACACAGAGTCTACCACTTCCAGAACCGGCAGGTGTTGCATCCGTTGCAACGGAAAGGGCCATGGATTTTGAGACAGCACTACCACCTCCTCCCCCTATACTACCCACTGTCGGTGGTAGCAGCAAATCAACCACAGCAACCCCAACAACACCAGTTAAAATTCAAACTCGCAAGAGACATGTAGGGCGTACCGAGACTCCCAATACTGTCAAAGGTGCCGTGATTCTACCGGTAAAACGCCATAAACTCCCTTCGAAAGATAAACCGAAACTGGTAATTCCCATACAAGGCGGTCATGTAGCAAAAGGTGCCCTGGTCGGTGCAGAAACTCCTACACCTCCCCCTCCTGCCCCTCTGAAGCCCGTGGGGGGAGGAAAACGCAGGTTTACGGAACGCCGTCTTTCCATTTCCATGAAAGCCCTGAAATCGACTCGCAAAGCAGGAAAATCCATTCGCAAACAAGTGGCCGCCATGACGACCGAACAGATTCGGAAAACTCTGCTAGAAAAGAAAGTCCTCAAGCCCTCCTCCAATCCACCAGAATCCATGCTGCGGTCCATGATGAAAGACTATCTGGCACTGGCAAAATAAACAACATATCTAAAGTCCCAAAGACATGGAAAAGAATAGGATACTCCGTTTCCTTTTCTTTTTCAAATCAAAAAATCGCAAGATGCCCCCGCCGCGTGTGCGTACCGCCATGGATAAACTCTATGATGCGGAATATCAGACTTACATTGAGAAATACGGTTCCAGGACAGCCCTTCTGTATCTTGTAGGTGGTTTTTATACACTCTTTGACTACGTCCACCGCGAGACAGGGAAAGCACGGAGGAATCTGTTGGAAATCGTGGATCTCTGTGCGGGAACTCCCACATGGGAACGGGATTATGATGCAGAATGGCATCGTGTTTCCTGGGGTGTCCCTGAGTATGTCCTAGCAAAGTATGAACGGATCCTGGTTTCCGCGGGATATACAGTGGTAGTCTTCGGCCAAGACCGTGATGCAACGGACAAGGTAACGGGACGGTCCTTGGAGTATGTGTCATCCCCTGGAACGTACGTGGATCCTGCAGTTGCCGAGGACAAACGTGTAGTGTCGGTGTTTGTGGAGGAATTCAAGGATCGCCAAGGACGAACCAAGTGGTGCATGGCATCCTCGGCCTTTGATGTTTCTACGGGGGATTGTACGAGTATGGAAACTGTGGTTCCTGTGTTGGATGGTCGGCCGAACTTGGATGCGCTCGAGGCATTCTGGGCTTCCTACATGCCCTCGGAGCTCATTGTATTGAGCCGAGACACTACGTTGAAGGAGTCCCAGGTACGCGCCTGGTTTTCCGGTCAAATGCGGGGCCCCGTGCATTTTGGATCGCTGGAACCAGCGAGTGCCGCGGCAACCCGTGGATCCCTGGAATTCCTACATCGCATCTATGCACCCCAAACGGCCCTGCGTACCGAGGTATTCCTGGGTGTAGAACGCTACCCTGCCGCCCTCGTATCACTGACCCATCTTCTGAAATGGATTGAAGGACACAGTCCGTCGTTCTTGGCACGCCTCGAGGGCAAGGGGCATCGGATGTGGGAACCGCGGGATGCACTGGTACTGGGGAATGCGGCCCTGCAACAACTGGGGATGCTCCCCATCGGCAAAGAGAATGAATGCTTGCTGCATTGGCTGCAGAAGACCACGACTCCCATGGGTCGCCGCGCCTTGCGGGAACGATGTGTACGTCCTATTACGGATGTGGCAACCCTAGAGGCACGTCAGGAACGGATTTCAGAACTCCGTGGCTTACCATACCAGTCATTGCGTTTGTATGGAGTAGGGGACTTGCCACGGCTTTATAGGCGTTTCAAAGTGGGGAAAGGTACACGTGAGGATCTCGAGGTTCTCTTGAGTTCGTACCAGCGTCTCCAACAGATTGCTACCGCAGTCGAAGGAACCAATTCCGCTCTGTCCGTAAAAGGCAAGGCACATTTGGAGGAGATGTTAGAAACCTGGTCACTCGCGCGTGTACGGGCTTCCAAAGGTCGTTGGGGCCTTGGCCCCCATCATCCTTGGCAACGCGGGGTCCACGCTGAACTTGACAGGTTGGAAGATGAATGGGGAGCGATTCTGTTAGAAGTCCAGACAACCCAACAGATATGGAATACTCTGTTGGAAGAATCGGATGCCGTGAAAGTTTCCTGGGATGCTGAGGCGAATGCATGGGAATGGACGGCTACCAAACGGCGCGCCCAGGCACTCACAGTCGTTCTCAAAAACCGCAAGAAGATCACAATGACCCACAAAGCCAATGGATCCAAGAACGATATCCTGGAATGCCCGCAGATTACCGAACTAAATGAGAAGAGTCAGCGCGTGTGGGAAGCATGGGTAGCCGCTGCAGAACCTCTGTGGACCGCCTGGTGGTCGACCTGGTGTGGATCCGATGCAGTTGTGGATTGGATAAGTTGTTTAGATGTGGAGTGCGCACTCGCCCGCTGTGCCGAGGAATATGGATATGTACGACCACAGTATGTTGGATACACGGAAGTGGCGGGGGTGAGTGTAGAGGGTCTGCGACATCCCATTCTTGAACGGGTGCATACCGAGACTCCCTACATCTCCCATTCCCTCTCTCTGGGGCCTCATAAGCCGCAGGCCGTTGGAGCCGAACATGGAATGTTGTTGTACGGTGTCAATGCAGCGGGGAAGTCCTCGCTCAGTAAGGCAGTGGGGCTTGCGGTTCTCATGGCGCAGATTGGAATGCCGGTGGCTGCCTCGAGCATGACACTGGCTCCCTACAACGGCCTCTATACTCGTATTCTTGGCAATGACAATTTGTGGGCGGGTATGTCGTCGTTTGTGGTGGAAATGACGGAGTTGCGGACCATTTTGGGGGCAGGGGCGCGGTCGCTCGTGTTGGGTGACGAGTTGTGTGCGGGAACTGAGACGACATCGGCGATTGCCATTGTGGGCGCGGGAATCCAGCGGCTTGTGGAGAAAGGGGCGCAGTTTCTCTTTGCAACCCATTTGCACGAACTGATGGAAGTCCCAGAGATTGCGGGAATTCCTACAGTTCGCCCTTACCATTTGACGGTGCAATCGGAGGGAGATCGACTCGTATATGATCGCCGCTTGAAAGAGGGAACGGGACCGGCCATCTATGGACTGGAAGTGTGTAAGGGTCTCGATATGGATCCGGTGTTTTTGGAGCGGGCTGTGGAGTTGCGGCGGAAATGGGAGGGCGCCGTGGATCTTGCCAAGGTGAGCCGCTACAATGCCGCGGTTCCCGTGCAGGTATGCGACGTGTGCGGGTCGCGGACGGCCTTGGAAACCCACCACATTGTCCCGCAAGCCGCCGCAGACAAAGGCGGGTTCGTGGCGCACGGTCGACACAAAAACGAACGGGGAAACCTGGTCGTCCTATGCGGATCCTGCCATGACAAACATCATGCGGGGGACATCGAAGTGCGCGGATGGCAAGCAACCTCGGCGGGCCGCCGACTCGACTTGGGGCGCTTTAAATGCCCCACAGTTCCAAAATGAGGCGACGGAAGATTAGGAGATATGTAGGGAGTCCAGGATTTCCAACATATTCTGATGATAAAATAGAAGAAAAGGGCGAATGAATAGCAATCTAGTACATGCGGTCAATAGTGGAAATCTGAACTATGTCAAACGGATTGTCGACAACTCCAGAGAACCATCCATAAAGGATATGACCCTGATATTGGCAGCTGCCAAAGGAAAGACGGAGATTGTTAAAACCATGTTGGAAATGGGGGCAAATCCGAATGTTGCGACTCCTAGAAACAATGCGACAGCCCTCGGTAGTGCTATTGGATTCCCGGCGATCATCAAACTATTATTACAACATGGTGCCAACCCCAACCAGGTGACAGATAATAGTAATAATACACCACTTGTATATGCAATCATCCACAACAAGATACCGACCATTATGTTTCTACTACAAGCCGGCGCGGATGTAAATCATGTAAATGGCAAAGGTGTCACCCCTCTTGTATTAGCACTTCAAAATGGCATGAATGAGATTGGTATCAAACTATTGGATATGGGTGCAGATCCGAATACATTGGCGGAGGGGATTTCATCCCTGCAATTCGCTAGTGCGTTCGAATCCATTTCGATCCCACTTGTTAAAAAACTAATTGAGAAGGGGGCGGATATCAATTATGTGGAACCTGAAGGAGGAAAAACGGCTCTACATCTTGCAGCCTACGGCCATAAGAAAGAAGTGATTGAAATTCTGTTGGAAGCCGGTGCAAACCCAGAGGTACGTGATACATACGGGAATACACCCGAATATTATGCAGGCCCCTTACAATATCTATTCTACCGATTCCCCGCTACATACGAATCCATCGCATTGGAATCCGGTGCAGAGAACAGTATCCAAGAAGAGATTGAAGAAGGGAATGTGCTTGCCATGTTGAATCCGGCGTTTGAGGAACAACGGATTGTTGTAAAACGAAGGGGTAAACCTACAGCGGGATGGAAATACCTGTTTGAAACACGAAAGAATCCTCTGACACGCCAAAATGTAAACCTGAGTACTCTGACATTTAAAAAAGCGGTTATTGCAAAATCAAATAATAAAAATAAAACCGTGCGGCGGAATAATCGTAAAATGCGTAAATCGCGGAAAAATTAGACCATACGATACTTAATTGAATGAGAGGAGATATGTTGGTAGTTCAGAATTTCCAACATATCAAATGGAATGTATATAACTATGTGTCGACATTTTCAAGGCATTCCAGGCAGTGTCATGGTAGCAGCGGTACCGGCGGGACCAGTGGGTCCTGGAATACCGGCAACACCTTCATTGCCTTGTGGTCCTTGGGATCCCATAGGACCGGTAGGGCCCATGGGGCCTGCCTGGCCTGCGGGTCCGGCCTGCCCGTCCCTTCCATCGCGTCCATCTTGGCCGGCAGCACCGGCAGGCCCCTGTGGACCGGTCGGTCCTTCGACACCAGGCACGCCATCGCGGCCATCACGGCCAGCGGGACCTGCGGGTCCCGCTGGGCCAGTCGGCCCCATACCACCTTTGGCAATCAGTTTCACAGCATCGGCCAGCTGTTTCTCGAGCTCGGCTACACGTGCGTTCAGGCGTGTAAATTCGGCACGCACAGGGTTTCCGGACTGTGTATTGACACCACGATTAAACAGCACAGAGGACATTCGGGGGTGTTTCTATGAGTGGAGAGAGAGGGTGTAGGAGATTCCAGAACGCACCCTATTCACTGAAATTTGCCATGAGATTTCCAAAGAATACCCCAGACCCCATACCAAGCCCCAATACCATGCCAATACCCATTAACACATAGGCGGGAATCAGGTTTTGCTGCGACTTCTCCTTCTTCCGTTCCTTGCTGAGTAAATAGAGTCCAGGAACAAACAAGGCTAGTCCAATTGTCAGGAAGATTGCTTGTGCGGCAAACATACCTGAAAAAGCACCAAAGCCGAATTTGAATGCATTTTTAACAGCCCCTGCTCCTTTTGCCATTTGATTTCTATTTGATGGAATGTAAAAAGTTGAGGTAGCACCCAGCCCCCGTATTTCGAGACATCCAGTAAAATGATTCTTCCTGTACGTTGTATGAATTGCGGGAAACTCCTGGCGGACAAATGGGACTACTATCAAAAGCGCCTGCGTGCTCTGAAAGGACCCGGATATGCAGCGGAACCTACATGCTTTGATGGCAAAACTCTTCCGAAGACAGCAGAGGCCCAAGTATACCAGGAACTTGGACTGACCCGCTATTGTTGTAAGAAAACCCTACTTACCCATGTCGACCTCATTGAAAAAATATAAATGCGTCTGAAATAGAATGGAGTTGTTAGTTCCAAGCTTGGCTGCTCTGCTGGTAGCAATTGCAATTGCGTATTTTTTTATTCCCCGTGTGGCACCGACTATTCTGGTAGCTGTCAGTTCTCTGGTGCTGGCCTGGGCTCTCTACAGCCACTACAAACAATTTGGGGTAGTGGAATATGATCGTGCAGGATGGATGTATAGTATCAAAGATTATTCCGGTTTTATTCTGTTTGCCGTAGTTATTTTGGGCGGATTTGGCTTCTATGTTATGAATCGCAAAGGTTCCGAACCTTCCCCCATGAATCTGACAATTCCAACAGGTGGTGGTATGGCCGGTGTAGCAAAGACAGTACGATCCCGGATGCAGGAACTACTATCCAAGGGTCGTCTAACACTGGATTAATAACCTTTTCCTAAGTAGAAGTATGCCACGTAAAACACGTAGACATAGAGGAGGTGCTTCCTATACCTTATCGGGTGCACCCCTTGATTACAATATGCGCCCTGGTGCGTTTGTGGATACCTATGGACGGTTTCCTGTGGATGTCTCTGCGAATCCTCAGTCTTTGACGGATTTGGATGTCTTTTTTCGTTCAGGTATGTCAACAAATTGTGGGATTGAAAACAGTTCCTTGGTAGTTCCATACAATATGGGATCAAATCAATTTGGAGGAAAACGATCCAGAAAATCCAGAAAATCCAAAAAGTCTATGGGAGGTTCCATGTTTCATCCATATTTGTCAGGAGCTACACCTAATTTGATACAATCCGCCTATAATAATTGGAACGGAAGCCTAGAACCGGTTCCGGCTTCTGCAAATCCGGTTGACTTTACATGGGATTTGAAAACAGAAATGACACCCATTTCGGCCGTCATTATGAATTCAAGTGGATCTATTGAATTACCCACAGGATCTCCTCCTCCACCTGCAAGCACAGCACCAACCATGGCTCCTGCAGCAATGACTAGACTGACACCATCCTCTGCTTCTGGAACCACATCAGGAACCACATCAGGAACCACATCAGGAACCACATCAGGAACCACATCAGGAACCACATCAGGAACCACATCAGGAA
>JACCDW010588712.1_pt1 | contig 12126 bp, 8 predicted proteins | sample 7449781 | NCBI WGS metagenome assembly JACCDW01 (sample SAMN15323449, study PRJNA562643) | freshwater metagenome | isolation source: river surface water | place: USA:Blue River Watershed | collected 2017-08-18
AGCATTTACAACAAGAAGTTTAGATTACGAAACACAATTTACATATTCATATTCAAAAATTGTTGGTTTACAAGCTAATGGACCTCATGTTTTAAAGAAAGATTTTATTACACTGACAGGTGGTACACAAACATATGTAATTCCAGCAGGTCGTGAAATTAATGAGTTGTTATGGTTTACAAGAGCCGAATTAACCGATTCAATTATTGACCCATTTATTGGTGGATTTGGTGGTTTAGGTGGTGTTGGTTTTGGTGGTATTGGAGGTTATCATCAAATTGGTTCGGCGGGTTCATATTTTATGATGCCGGCATTTGATTTGTTATTAAGAATGCAAGATAGAAATATCAAAAACCGTTTAATTGGTGGAGATTTAACATACAGAATTACTGCAGGACCTGAGGGAACTAAATTAGTTCATTTGTATAATGTACCGGGTGGTAGATTTGATTTTGGTTCTATTGCATCAAATTATTATCAAGTATGGTATTGGTATTATGAAACCGATACAAGAACAAGAGATGAGTGTTTAGAACAAAATAAAGATATTATAAAATTACCTTCGGATGTTGAAACTGAAACTTTAACATGGGTAAAATTAAATAAACCCGCACAAAACTGGGTTAGAAAATATCTTATTGCTTATTCAAAAGAAGGTTTAGGTCGTATTTGGGGTAAATTTAGTGGTGACCTTAAAGTACCCGATTCTGAATTAAAATTGGATTACACATCATTACTTACTGAAGGTAAAGATGAAAAACTTAAATTATTGGAGGAATTAACACAACGATTAGAAAGACTCCGCCCCGAAAAAATTCTTGAAAGAAAAGCGGCCGAAGCGGAGAACTTAAATAAATCGTTGAAGTTTAGACCTATTATTTCACCAATAGTTCCGATTTAATCTTCAATAGTATATAACGCGAATTCATTATCTGTTTGTTCAATGATAATTTCATCTTCATTGCTCTCGGTACTCTTCGCATTATTTCTAACTACCTCCCTATTTAAATCAACCCAATATTGGTCAACCTCATTTATACTATCTTCGACATACATGTAGAATGGGTCCCTGTTCATCTTGTTCCAAAACTTCACTTCCATTTCAGATAATGTCATAACTTCATCAAAATTGTCTTGACCCGTTTCTTTTAACGGATAACCATTAACAAGTTCACATTGTAACCTTGTAAAATATTGTCTGTCTTTAGGGTCTTCTATAAGAATATCTTCCCTTATTTCAGGTTTGAAAACACATAATAATGGTTCAATTCTTTTGTTAAACGTATTCAAATAACGAAGAATATTATAATCACCTAACATATCAGGATTAGCGGTAATTTCCTTTTCGTCAATCATATAACAGTTTATTTCAATATAATTTTCGGGAATTTGTGTTCCAAATTTATTGAAATATTCTTCCTGTTGTTTTTTTGTTGGTTTTGCTAATTTCTGAACATCACCTGATGTTTTCTTATCACCATTGTTTACATAATAAATCGTGTCACCAAGACCGGCAGGATAATCATTCATCATGATTAATTCCATATGTGCCTGTCTTGACATCAATGAACCCGATTTAGTGGTTTTCTTTACGTATTTTTTATAATCCTCTACCGTTTGTTTAACACGTGCTTTATTTGCAATTTTCGACAAAGGAATTTGTTTGTTGAATATCTTATCAACATATTCATAATAAAGTTCAAGGAATTCATGACCATCACCATTCAATAGGTGTTTTAATCCTTCATCCAAAAATTCCACAATATACGTTGGTAACTTCTTTGATTTAATAGTATTACCTGTTAATTTTATTTTCTCTTTACCCTTTTTAATCAGTTTGATAATATAGTTCTTACGAGAAATGTTAATAGTTACCGGTGAGACATAATCCACATCCAATCCCATTTCATTCCTCATAAAAATATCATTAAATTCGGCAGTATCTGCTTCGATACCTTTATATTCTTTTCCCAACTCGACTAATTCATTATTACCCTTACCAATATAGATGTGAGATTCTACATCCTTTGGTGTTTCAAAGTTCACACCGTCGGTATCCATTACCAATGGTTTATATCCTTTTTTCATATAGAACATAATCATCATACGTAAACATTGACGACCGGTACATGTAATCATTTCACCCATATCCATATCACCCCAAGGGAATACTTGTGGTGCAGATAATGAACCAAAGTATGCGTTAATGAAAATCTTAATAGGTAATTGTTTACGGTCGTACATTTCCGCGGCAACAGGGTCGGTATCTTTTAATTCACCGGCTAATCGTTTGTACTTAATACGAATGTTACGGAAATACTTTAACATCGATTTTTGTACACCCATTACATCACATTTTGGAAATACGTCATAAACTAATTGAATTGATGGATAAAGTGATGCGTAGTCAAACTTAACAATATTCTTTGAATAACCAACACTTAATAATCTTGATAATCCCCCCGTAATACCACGTCTTTCTTGTTTTGCGGGAATAGCTAAATTATTTTCATATGACCAAGCTAACATGATGATTTTCCATAATGTTGCGGTACCCATTGTGGCTATACGTTCATATGTTGTTGGTACCAACTTTGAAAGTAGAAATGTGGATTGAGAGAATGAGTCATCGACAATCATTGTCTCATAAAGGTCATCATCAAGATATTGTTCAACTATTTTTCTACCGGTCCATATTTCAAATTTACCAGGGAATTTAGTTAATAAATTTTCCGTACCCGGCTCACCTATTTTCTTATAACCTCCCGTTTTCGGATTCACATAGTAACTATCGTTATCCAAATAAATCTGAGAAATTTTATTACCCTCAACATACACACGATTTGGTTTTTCCTTTTCCAAATATTTTGTTATATATTTCAAACCCCACGATTTAATTTCCGAATTAATCGCTTGTGCTCTACGAACAGAGTGTGCAATATCAATAATATTAAAACCCCAAATAACATGTTGAGTATAGTCTTCAATCTCATTAGCCAATTTCAATATACCCTTCTTTTCTTTCATACCCTGTGCAGTTAAGATTTGTGTTAATGATTCAATATTAACACCTAAAATTTGTGCACGTTTTAAAATAAAAGGAAAATCAAAGAACGCAGAGTTATAACCGGCAATGATTGTTGGTTTAAGTTCTTTAATTAAATTGAAAAATTCGATAATTGCGTTCTTTTCACCATCCTCACCAAAACATGGTATAGTTTTCTGTAAACCACGGTTATCCTTAACTCCAATCAAAATTATTTGACAGTTTTCAGGGTCCAAACCTGTGGTCTCAATATCGAATACAAATCGATAAACATCAGAGTAATCATCAATACCTTTGAATAGTCGTTTTTTTGTTTGAACAAGATATTGTTCAACAGGTGATAGAATAGTGAAATAAGATTTGGTTTTTTCACCCCAAGGGTCTATACCACCCATTCTGAAGAAATTAATTAAGTCGGTATAACTCTTAATACTTTTCACTAAAAACTTCATACCGGCCTCTAATCTTTCATCACCATGGGTTTCTAATTTTTCAATTATGATACCATACTTATTCATTGCTGCTTTTTGCTTGGATTTATTTTTTTCATAAAAATCCAATTCAGATAAATCACCGACCCATAGAAATGGCATGAGATTATCTGTTTTAACAATTTTACCCTTAATTGGGTCTTGAATAATTTTTTGAACTGTGTTGGTGGGGTAATCGTATTCAACCCCTACGATATAGTTTTCGGGGTCGCCACCATTAAGGAAGTTTTCAATAACTTCCTGAGAAATGATTTCTGACATGTTATTATTAATTAAAGTGACACATTATCTTACGGATTTTCCGTAGTTAGTCTTAATACTATTCAAAAATAACAAAAATAATCGGAAGTATCAAATTACGTTTATAAATAACTTTTCTTTGATTGGTGCAATTAATAAATTTCCATCAGGAAATGTAATATTAATTTTACCTTCATATCTACCAACATTTGCTGTGTGACCGGTAGTGAACCTGTGTGTGATGTAATATTCGTCTGTTGTATGGTTGAATTTTTTTGTACGGGTTGTTACAAGACATTCACTATCTAAAATCACATATTCATTTGTTTTTACATCAAACATTTCGAATGTAGTTGTTGAACCACTTTCTAACATATCATTAAAAAATGATTTGTCATTTTTTCCATCATCAACTAATCTTAATTTTAAAATTGGGTCTGTAGCACCTTGTCTAATAAAAAATTCCATATTTTATAAATATCAATAAAATCTTAATGTAATTGTTTGTGTTGGTGCATTTGCGGTTAAACCGTTTACTCCACCCCAGTTTAAATTATTAATCATTGGTCTTAAAGAATACGTACTACTTCCGGTACATGACCCAACATTTGAAAATTCAACAGCGGTACCGCCAATTTTAGGGGTACCACACCCAACACCAACATACCAAGTATTTAACCCAATAGTTTGATTTGTTACTGTGGCATTTTTTATTGCATTTGCCAATGTTTGTACTTTTATTGCATCTGTTACTGTTATACCTGTGGTTAGATTGCTATAAAAATCAAAAGATGTATAAGTACCTGTCAAACTTGACCTAAAAGTATTCCATGCGGTTTCCTGTGCATTTGTAGGTGCGACTCCTTGTGTAAATGTTTGTGAATAAATAACACCAAAAGTTTGAGATGGGGTTATTGAAGGTGTAACTGTATTGGTTGGTGTATTTGTTGGTGTTACAGATGGTGTTGGAGTAATTGTTTTTGTAGGTGTTATAGTTGAGGTTGGAGTTGGAGTCGGTGTCACAGGAATTATATTCCATTTATTTTTAAGATAATTTTCAGTATTTGTTAATTGTTCCACCGTTAACGATTTTGTATATAATAAAATTTCACCAATATATCCATCCAAATCTTCAGTAGCATCAGCGGTTTCACCTATATAAAATACCGAAGTGTCGGAGCTTGTTATTGTACTTGGACTTTGACTAAATGTTAACGGTTGTTGTATACCATCAATTCTAAATTTCACTCTATTACTGTCACCTGTTTGTGTACCATCAAATACACATGTAAAAACGTGGAAATTAGTATCGGCCGCAGAAGAAGTTGCCAATCCTTGTCCCATACCTACTTTATAATTTCCACCAGATATCGATAACCAGCTAGCGTTTCTTTGCGCGCCATTGGTACCTAATTGAGTCATTGTATTTGTTGCCGATGCATTATTAAATTTACCAACAATAATCATCGTATTTCCGGTCAATGATTGAAAATTTGTTATAGGATTAATAGTAAATAAATCATTTGCACCATCATAATATGAAACATTTAAATTATTTTGATAATTTGTTACTTGTTTCGGCCTCTTACCACCTGTTGAATTGGCCGGCTTTACCGTGCCAGTGGATTTGTCATTTACTGAATTTATATCAGTACCCGTACCTAAAGTAATTGTTGAATTATCTGAAAAATCATACCAAATCTCTAATGTTGGGTCATTTGCAACAACAGCTAATGACGTAGATGGAGTGATTGTAGGTGTAACTGTATTTGTTGGTGTAACACTTGGTGTTGGTGTAACACTATTCGTTGGTGTTACAGATGGTGTTGGTGTGTTTGTGGACGTTACCGTATTTGATGGTGTTGGAGTTGGAGTTGGTGTTGCAAATCGACTTAAATGACAATTGTAGTTTTGTAAAATTTCCAAAGATGATAAATCTCTATTATAAATCATTACGGAACCAATAGAACCGTTATATGGATATGAACCTGTTGGTCGAGCGCCACCACCTGTAAATGCACTTCTACCTATCCATACTTCTTGCGAATTAGAGACTGCCCCCACTAAGGTGTCCGTAACTTCTGAAACTTTAGACCCATCCACATAAAGATATATTTTATCATCAGTTACACTTCTAATAAATGATACATTATGCCACTGTCCATCCGCTAAATTTGTTGTGTATTGTAAAGATATACTACTACCACCTATTTGTGCAATATCCCCAACAAGATAACCCGTTGATTGTGCTAAATATATTCGATAATTCCACGGCCACCCACCTGTTTCTTCTTTAGAGATTAACATTCCATATTGTGTTACGTTACTACTTTTAAACCAAACACTTAATGTAAAAGATTCCGAAGATAAAGATTGATTTACATCTACATAATCATTTGAACCATCAAATGTTAACGCACCACTATTATTTGAATTGTATCCAACACCATTTATTAAAGTTGCGTGATTACCATTAACACTTAAATCATTCCAAGTTGTGCCTGTACCAACGTATGAATTAACATTACCAGCATCTAAAAATAATTGTAAACCATTAGTAACCACACATAAACTCGCTAATGATGTTGATGTTGGTGTCATTGTAGGTGTGGGTGTATATGTTGATGTAGGTGTTGGTGTAGGTGTAGGTCTTGGTCTTTTCTTACTACCCCTAAACCTATCACTTGAACCTGTATGTGATGAAATTCTTGATATCATAAATTTTAACTACCGAAAGAAGATAATGAACCTATAACATTCCAATCTGAACCTACCCTAAATGCGGTAAGACCTATAATGTCAACTTTATTTGCACTACCTGTTGGTACTGTTGATTCTGCCCATTTAACTGTAACTGCACTTGAATTAATTGAGTAAGCAGATGCACTATATGGTGTAGAATCTTGATTAACAACAAATGTCATTGTTGTTCCTCTATTATTTGTTGTGGGTACGTTAGTAATATTCCATGCACCATTACCGGTTAGACCTGTAAGATAAAAAACAGATGCTGAAGTATAATCAAAATCTCTATTACCTGTAAATCCACCATCTACAGTTAATACTTCACTTACACCCTCTATTATTAATGAACCATTAATTGTTTGGTCTCCAACAAAAGTATTTGAACCAGTTACAGCAAAACCTAATCCAACAATTTGAGATGAACCTGAAACTATATTTCCCGAATCTAAACTACCATCACCTTTAACAAATTGAGTTGATGTTCCGCCACTAGTTATGAACTTCGATGATGAAATGAATGAATATGCGGAATCATCTGCCGTTTTAATACCGATACCTGCGCCTTCTCTTTTAATTGATGGATAACTTGTACTAACAGAACCAAGTATAATCCTACCCATATTACTTCCACCACTACTATCACCAAATCTAAAGTTACCATCAGACACTGACGATAAGAAACCAGTAACTGATTGACCGAGTAACATACTACCAAATTGTAACGCACCCGATGAACCTATATGTAAACTACCGCTGTGTGCTAATATTCCTGATGGTAATTGAATTGAAGATGTGCCATTTGTATTAACAATTCTAATTTGGTTATCGGAACCCGTTATTTGTAATAACGATGATGTCGAAGCAAAACCCAAATTAGTAATTTGTGATGAACCGGAAATTAATGATGGTGTATTAATTAAATTTGCCCAATCTAATGAACCCGTAAATGCGGAAGCAGAAACATTGTAATTTGTTATTATACCACCATTTTGTACATATAAATTACTACCAAGTATTTCTACACTATTACCACTGGTGATTAAATTTATACTACCACTTAAATTTTGTATCGTTTCTACCGCCAAATATTTAGTACCACTTATTATTTGGTCACCATTGAATATATTAGAACCTGTTGTCGCGTATCCTAAATCAATAATTTGTTGTGAACCTGAAACTAATCCCGACGGAACACCAGTTAAACCACTATATTGAATTTGAGATGAACCCGAAACTAATGTTGGTTCATTTATAATATGTGACCAATCCAACGAGCCAGTTAAATTATTGGTGTATAAAGAACCAACAATTTTCGCACTACCACTAAATTCGTATGTATATCCATCAGTAAATGAACTAGTATTGAATGTCACCTCACTACCGGTATGTACTGTAACTTGAGGATTATTCCAAGTATTATTTGCAAATAAAAATAACTTAGCGGGGTGACTTGTACCACCAATAGTTCCCAAATATAAATCTTTACCTACATTTAAAAGATAGGCATCATTTGCGTATCCCACAACACCACCATTATATGTGGAACTATTAATACCCAAATCAACATAATGAACACCTTCTGTACCATTATCAGCAGTTACAACAATATCACCACTAGCTAAAGGACCCGAATTTGTATTTTTTAAATTTATTTGTGTATAATAATCATGATTACCCAATATGTCTATATTATTAATACTACCCGAACTGTTTACTTGAACAGTAGTACGTTGATTGGCGTCACCTGTTAAATCTATGTCACCGACACCAACATGTAAAGTATCGAAACTACCCGAACCACTTACATTTAAATAATTTGTCAAATAAAGACTACCCGTGAATTTGTGTGTATCATCTAAAGAATTACCAAAATTTGAAGACCCACTTATTGTTTCTGTGGTAATATTTGATATTGATGAACTTAAGATATACTGTTGAGCTGTTAATGTGCCACTAATAATTAAGTCGCCATTAATTGTTTGACTACCAGTAAATACGTGAGAACCACTATCAACTAATTGTTGTCTTAATGTTCGTAACGATGATTGATGTGTTACACCACTATAAACAACCGTAGTTGTGCCACTCAATGGTGGTAATGATGAACTTATTAATTCGGATATTTTTTTACTTGCCATTTAAATAAATATTTTAGTATATCAGTATGTTGTTATCTTCGGTTATTAAATTTATTGAGTTCTCGGTTAATAAACCTATATCGGTAAAACCTATTAAATCATCCGCACATACAACATCAGTATTAGTTATGTTGTAATATGGTTTTATTGTAGTTAAATAGTTGTGTTTTACTTGTATTGGGTTTAAAGGTTCCTCATAAAATCTTATTTTTTGAAATAAAAATGATGTATTAATAATTGGATGTATTCCTAAACCAATCACCGAACCACCCCATCTTTGGATAATATTAAAAGCATCGTCTCTTTTTGACGGAATAACCTCCTCCCAATTTTCTAATTTGTAAATTCGTTTGCCGTTTATGTAAATTGATAACCTACCCAATCTTTTATTTCTTTCATTCCACCATTTTTCATTTAACACCTCAATATATGAAACGTTTTCAGTTGCACCTGTTATTGTATCCACTGTATTATTAACAGTGACACCGGTAATTAAATCATTCCAACCACCCTCATTTGATAAATCACAACCATTATATTCGTTGTATCTTTGAAATGTTATAGATAAATTAAAAATTAAAGTATTATCACTATTATAAGGTTCTTCAAATAATTGTTGAGTTTGCCCCGAAGAAATATATTTTGTTTCAGTATAACCGCTTACTGTATCACAATAACCTGAATATCTATAAGCGGCCCATTGAATTTTACCATCGTCGGTTACCGAAAATGATAAATTATTATCTAAATAGTGTCCATCTTCATCAGCGTAATTAGTTCCAAGATAAAATAAAATATTACCATCAACCCAAGAATAATTATTTTTATCTACCACCAAATCAATAGTCCAACCTCTTTCAGTTCTTCGTCTTATATCAATATCACAATCATTTATTGTGTAACCACTATCAATATAATATGTAATTGGTAAAGTAATATTATCTAAACAGTCAGAATCTACCACTAATGATGAATACGAAATAGTACCACCCGTTGTAAAATCCAATAAATTCGCATCATAATCGTCATCAACTCCAACCAATTCTAAGTCATAAAATTCAGAATAGTCTAATTTGACATCCAATTTTGACCCATAATACTTTAAAATATTTTGTGTATTCATATTTTAATAAATATCTTTCATTTGGTTTGATATTTATATAAAAACTACGTAGAATGAATAATTTTATAAAACAGGTTATTGAGGAAAAATTTGTATCAAAAGCACAACAAAGATATTTCTTTGCTCAGGCAGGAAAAGGTGGTAAAAAAGGTAAGAAATGGGCAAAGTGGGCAAAAGAGTTTTCTGATGATACAGACTATAAAACCATACCCGATAAAGTCGAAGAAATTGAAATTGATGAAATTGTTGATGATAAAGGAAATATAAAGAGAGGAAAAAAACCATCCGATTGGGGTAAAAAAGTTTTATCACAAAAGAAAACATCAGACGAAGTTGAAAAGGCAGTAGGTAACTCAATGGGAAATTACGGTACCACAGGTGTGCAAAATTATAAAAGATATTGGGGAGAAATTTCGGAAGTTGAATTAGGCGATACTTTAGGTGCAGATGAAACAATTTTAAAAGACAAATCATTTAAAGAAGCATTTAGATACTTTACAAAAGAATTAGGACTCACAAGAGAGAAAGCATTGGATAAAATGGCTGACTTGGGATATCATGAAGAATTACCTGACGATAAAATAATTGTTGTTGAAAATCCGAAAAAATATATTGAAGAATATATTGATGAATTACTTAAGGATAAAACAAAACACAACGATATTTTATCAAATGAAAAAGAAATTGAGGAAGAAGACTTAAATCCAATCATTAAAAAACAAATTAAATCACTTAAAAACACTCTTAAATCAAACAATATAACCGTTGACCAAATAATTAAGAGTTTAAAAAACGATGAATAACGAATTAAAAGATAGAGTTTTTGATTTACCTGATAATATTCACAATCGAATAAAATCAATTTATTCGGGTTTAGCGGATAAAAATACTCGTGGTATTGAAAGGGCGAAAAAACTTATTACCGATAAAAAAGTAAAATACGGACAATTGAAAAAAATTATTCATGATATGGAAAACATGGATAAAGTAAAAGACAATACAAAATATCAATTGGCCGGTGGTGATTTAATGTTAAATTGGGCGAAACAACATTTACAAGGTGAAAGAGATTTAGTGAGTAATAAAAAAGACTCAAGAAAACGTGCCGATGAAATTGGTGGTATTACTGGAGAAAGAAAAAATTCTCACCTAAAAACACACAAGAAGAGTGATAGTCTATTAATTCCAACAAATTTACTTAAGAGTAATTCAAATAAAAATTCCATTTCATCTTTAACTTCATTAAAGTTGTTTGAGGAAGTAGAAAAAATTAAAAAACTAATTACTTATTAATATGGCAACACAGTTAGAAATATTATCAGACAAATACAGACAAGAACATTTATCGAGAAATATCTACGATACCGGTAAAAATTATAGTTCAAATCATCCAAATGCATTAGCAAACGGTGACGAAAAAGGTAAAGGTGAAAATGAAGGTAATATAGGTTCATCAGTTGATATTCAAAATAGAAAGAGTAATATCGTAAAAAATACCTACTCATCAAATAACATTTATGATAGTAATCATCCAAACGTGAAGTCCGATGGTGACGAAAAAGGTAAAAACGAAATTGGTAGTTCAATTGATATACAATTAAGAAATGAATTGTTGGCAAAAAATATTTACAATACACAAAAACAATACTCAAGTTCAAATGTAAATGCACTATCTACCGGTGATGAAAAAGGTAAAGGTGATGTTGATGGAAAAGTTGGTTCTTTAACTGATATTAACACAAGAAACGATTTAATTAATAAAAACACATATAAAGAAAAATCTTTCGAGTATAGTAGTAATAATCCGAATGCACTATCTGATGGTGACGATAAAGGTAAAGGTGATGTTAATGGTATTGTTGGGTCTAAAAAAGATATAAATGTTAGAACCGAATCAATTGCGAGAAATAAATTTAGTGGAAATAAAACATATCCCGATTTTTAAAATGTCTTTTTTTAACGTAATAGAATCTTTATTAAACGAACAAAATTTGAGAACCACAAAAACTCAACCTATTGTTAATGCAATAAAAAATAGATATCCAATATCATTCTATTACGCCGGACCACAACGACCAAGAAAAACAAGAGTAAAAAACGGTTATAGAGTTAAAGCCGAAGCTGTTGCGTTGGGATTAAGTAAAAGAGGTAATTTAATTGTTAGAGCGTTTGTAAAACCACCCTCAACATCTAAAACAGGGTTTCAAAAACATGGTTGGAGAACATTCTTAATTAATAGAATGAGTAATGTAAGGGTTTTCGATAATGAAACATTTAACGAAAAAAGACCAGGTTATGAGGAAGGTGATGATAAATCAATGACAGTTACATATGTAAAAACTG
>JACCDW011229918.1_pt1 | contig 12126 bp, 8 predicted proteins | sample 7449781 | NCBI WGS metagenome assembly JACCDW01 (sample SAMN15323449, study PRJNA562643) | freshwater metagenome | isolation source: river surface water | place: USA:Blue River Watershed | collected 2017-08-18
CAGTTCATGACCCATGATGCGCGGGGCTTCGCCGCCAAAACTGCCGTTGCGCATATTCAGCAAAGTCAGGCCTACACCCGCCGCTCGCACACGCATCACGGCTTCTCTTGGGCCCGGTTTGGGATCGGGTCGATTCATCAAAACCGATTTTTCACCCCACTTTTGTACCACCATCGCTTTCATGAGTTTCTCCTCAAACAGATTGATCCGAGAGCCCTATACCCAACTGGCCAACCAACTGGCCAGAGGAGGGAAGAAGTAAATCAGAGCCGAGACCAGCAGCAGCAAAAGCATGAAGGGAAACGTTCCGATGAAAATTTGACCCATGGTGACCTCCTTGTTGGGCACCACAGACTTGACAGCGTATACCACCATGCCAAAGGGAGGGCTCAGCAGTCCCGCCTCGACGATCAAGATGCCGATCATGGCAAAGGCCAGCGGATCCATGCCCAATGCTTTGGCAATGGGCCAAAAAATCGGTACCGTCAGCAACATGATCGAGATCGAATCGATGAACATGCCCAGAATCAGCCAAATGACCACCATGAACAAGACGGTTAAACCAACTCCCCATTCGGCAGACAGAATGAGCGCCTGAATCTGGCTTCCCATGCCACTCATGGCCAAAGTTCGCGAGTAAAGCTGTGCAGCGAAGACCAAAATCATCAGCGGGACGGCGACGCGACCAACGGTCAGCACCACATCGACAATTTCTTCGCGGCGCATGCCCTTGAGAAAACCCACGACCAAGGCCACCAAGGCACCCATCCCTGCGCCCTCGGTGGGGGTGAAAATACCAGCCCAAATGCCGCCCAAGGCACCCACCACGATGGCCAGTAAGCCGACTCCACTCAGGTAAAGATCGCGCAATGAAGGGGGAGGTTTTTGGTCGGCACGCGATTCAGGCTTCGCGTTGGCCTGAAAAGCTGCGCCATGAGCCACGATATGCGGATGCGTCACAGAGACCGTCGCAATGTAAATCATCATCATCGTGGCCAACAAAAAGCCAGGAATGATGCCCGCCAGAAACAGATGACCGATGGAGATGTCGGTCAGGATGCCCCAAACGACCATCAGCAAGCTGGGCGGTATCAACATGCCCAAGCAGGCGCTGCCACTGATCAAGCCCAAGGAGAAGTGATCGGCATAGCCAGCCCGTTTCATTTGCGGGTAGGCAATCGACGTGAAGGTCGTGGCTGAAGCCAAGCTGGTGCCAGATACAAAAGAAAACACCACATTGCCCAAAACGGTTGCATAGGCGAACCTAGCGGGCAAGCGCGAAAGCCACTTGTCGATGGCCCAAAACAGGTCATAGGCGATACCAGATCGGGCAATGAACTCTCCCATCAATAAAAACAGGGGCACCACAGCAAAAACATAGTCCCGCAAAGCTTCGTAGGCCGTGTTGCTCAGAAAAGAGATGGTGATCTCCCAATCACCCGTTGAAATCCACATCGCCGTCAAACTGACCAACGCAAGGGATACCGCAACCTCTACGCCCAGAAACACCAACGTGATCAGCATCAGCAAGATGCCTACATGCAAATATTCGGTCATGCCAAACTTTCTTTATAGGGACTCAGATTTCTTGTCGGGCCGGAATTTTCAACTGGGTTTCAATACCGAAAATCCGAAGACAATAAAACCAGGCGGTCATGATGCTGCCCAAGACGATGGCAAAACGTGCGGGCCAAGCCGGCACATCGACCACGCCTTCCCCCTCATACTCGTTATCGACCCAAGCGCGAACAGCAGGATCCCAAGCGCCATAGGCCAGTACCGCAAAAAAAAGCATCCCTCCGAATGCACATATCTTGAGGTTGACTTTTTTCAGACCAGGCGGCATCAGATTTTGAAAGATGTCGACAAACAGCATGCTGCGAGCTCGCACGGCGTATGGCAACTGCATGAACACAATCAAAATCAGCAAATTTCGAATGTGCTCCGCAGTACCGTAATATTTGATGCCGATCAGACGGCACACGATTTCAACCAGAATGGCAAAAGCCATGCCGAAGGCAACGAAAGCCGTTCCCATCATCATGGCTTGAGCCAATCGATCGATCGCATGGATCAGAGTTTTCAAAAGACTCTCCCGCTGGGGCAATCAAATATTCAGTCCAACTTCGCTTTGACCGGCCAGCGGTAACCCTCTGATTCAGTGGCCTGAATGTAGGCCTTCATCACACGGGTCATCGGCAGTTTGTTTTCAGCTTCGAATTTCTTCGCTATGTCCTGCGGTGAAGCGGCCAGCATCTCGGCCCAAATGCGACGGTCAGCGTCACTGACTGTGACCACATTGACACCCCTGGATTTGATGGCCGCAACTGTTTTCTCACCCATTTCACGCGTCACTTTGGCACTTTGAGCCTCCATCTCTTTGGCCACATCCACGATGATGCTCTGAACCTCCTTGGGGAAACGATTGAAGCGGCGATTGTTGACAGTCAATGAGGTTACCGTCATCGATCCAAAACCCACATCGACGAAGTTGGGCGCCACATCGAACAACTTCAGCGAGTCCATCACGCTCAGGAAGATGATCATCGACTCAATCAGACCCGTTTGCAATGAGGTGTACATGTCGGGACCCGCAACGGACACGGGCAAAGCGCCGGCCTCAGACACCCAGAATGCATTAGGACCCGCCGCCCCAATTTTTTTGCCCTTTACCTCTGTTGCCTTTTGGATCGGGGTGCGTGACACCAAGTTATACGGCTCAAAGGGTACCAAGGTCAAAAGGCGTTGGCCATACTTGTCAAACTGACGGTTGAGTTCGGGGTGCTCGTCGTACACCTTGCGGGTGGCCCGCACCGAAACTTCGGGGTTGCTCGGACCAAATGGCAGATACATGGGGAAGTTATTCAGGGCCAACTTCTGTGCCTCGTGGCAGATGCAATAGACACCAAAATCCAGCACGCCTTGTTCAACTGCCTCCAGCACTTCGGTGGTCTTTACAGAGGATCCTGACCAGTTTTCGATGAACTCGATCTCATGCCCCGTTTTTTCCTTGATGCGTTTTTTCACTTCAGGAATGAAAAAGTTTTGTGTCAATGCAATGTGAATCCAACTGGGGCTGTGACCTGAACCGATTTTCACCGTGTATTTTTCAGCATGGGCCAAGCCAGAAAATCCGATCGCTGCTGCCGCAACAAGACCAGTCGCGATTTTTTTCCAAGGTTGTTGAATCATGTGATGTCTCCTCTGTAAATTGCTTTGAGTCACATGGTGCGAAATTGCGATGTGTATGTGGATAGGACATACCCTGATAATGATCAATGAATCAACAAAGATTTTCGAAATGATGATTTGTCTAGGCCAAAAAAGAATCGAAAACCCTAGGCGCTTGGATCTTTTCAGCCATCATTCCATAACTCCGCTGGTCAGTGATGTGCATGATGTCTCATGAAAGCTCTTTGGTTTTCAGGTTGGCGCATGCGGGGAGTTCAGTAGAATTTTCTGCAGGGCTTGAAAAGCTTAAAAAACTCATCCAGAATGGATCTGAATTGCCTCGTTCGGTGCTGTTTGGGCTTACCGTGATGTTGCGCAACTGCAGGATCGTGATATCTATCGAAGACAATGTTACTCTCTAAACAGATCCATCTATATGATGTGTACTCGAATCCATTCGTTGATCACGGCAACAAGATGACACAGCAGATCCGATGAAAAATCACAGCCCAGCTTGGTACAACGAACAGTACAACAACCGCGCCCGAGTCCCCGATGCCTTGTTGCACCTGCAACGCTGGGCCTTGTGGTCTGCCGAGGCCAGGGCAGAACTGAATGGCCAACTCGATGTGCCCTATGGCTCCACAGCCGGTCAACGCTTGGATGTCTTCTCGGCGCCCAAGTCGCAGGCGCCGGTCGTGGTGTTCATCCACGGAGGCTATTGGCGCTCCTTGGACAAGTCGGATCACACCTTCGTGGTGCCCGGTCTGATCGATGCCGGGGCGCTGCCCGTGGTGGTGAATTACGATTTGGCACCCCATGTGGGTGTCAGCGAAATCTCCCTGCAGATTTTGCAGGCCCTGGACTGGGTCTGGCGAAATGCCCCGTCTTTAGGGGGTGATCCCAGCTCCATCCATGTGGTGGGTCATTCGGCCGGCGGACACCTGGCGGCCATGGCCTTGTGCGCACATTGGCGCCAATTCAGCCCCGACTTGCCGCATCACCTGGTGAAATCCGCCATGTCGATCTCTGGATTGCATGAACTCGACAGTGTGAGACAAGCGGCCTTCGTGCAATCCGATCTCAAATTGACCGCGACCGAAGCGATCCAATGCAGTCCAGCTTGGATGCCTCAACCGGCTCAAGGACAGATTCATTGCCTAGCGGGAGGGCTGGAAAGTCCCGAGCTTTTGCGACAAAATGAATTGCTCCGTCTGTCTTGGGGAGACTCTTGTGTCCCGACGGTCGAGATTCTGGATGGTGAGGATCATTTCAGCATCCTGAATCAGTTCAGGCAGCCCCGCAGCGACTTGATGCGAGCGATCGGACGCATGCTGACTCACTGAATCGCATCGGCGGTAGCAGGCTGGCAATGGTTGGGGTGCGGGTATTTCGCAATTTCAGAATATTTACCCAATTTTGCAATCTGCGGGTCTGTCCAGTGCACACTATCCGCTATCCTCAACCTTTTGAATTTGCTGGAGTCACATGCTTTTTTTTCGGCAATGGCAGCAATTGGCGGCGCTCGAATGGCGACTGATTTGGGCGAACAAGCGATGGGCCGCAGCTTTGGGGGTGGTCACCTGCATTCCGGCCATTTATTTGTTCATCCATTTGTCCAGCATGTGGAATCCGGCCGCACATACGCAGTCCTTGAAAGTCGGTCTGGTCAATCTGGATCAGGGCTACACCTACCGGCAGCAAGGGGTCGAGATGGGCAGCGACCTGGTCGCACGCTTGATGCACAAAAAGGAATTCGGCTATCAAATCATCGCCAGTGCTGAAGAGGCCCAGCACAAGGTCAGGGTGGGGAGTTTGGCCTTTGCCATCATCATTCCCCCTGATTTTTCTTCGCTGGCCTTGCCCGGTCGAATGGCCGATGAAGGGCGGCTCGAAGTCTATACCTCGGCGGGTAACAACTATCAGACCTATCTGATCGCCAAAAAATGGGCCGAAACCCTGGACACTGACCTCAATCAGGCCCTGAACCAGCAACGCTGGCGCTTCGTGCTCAATGCCTCTGTGGCACAAGGTGACCTGCTCGAACTCAGGGGTGCATTGAGCAAGTTGAACGCAGGCGCTCAAGAATTGAGCCATGGATTGAAGACAGCTGCCCGGGGCAGTGGCAAGTTGGCGCAAAACGCCCAGCTACTGTCAGACGAGGTGGATCGATTCACCCAGGGTACAGGCCAATTGGCGCAGTTTGTGCGGGGCATCGAGACCTCTTTGCCTCCTGCCGATGATGTTCGAAAAGTGCGTGTGGGCGCCGAAGACCTGGCCACCGCACATCAAGAGCTCGATAAATCATTGCTACAGTTGCACGCTGGCAGCACCAAGCTGAGCGTGGGGGTGGAGCAGTTTCGGCAAAACCAGTCGGGCATCCCTTTTTTCAGCAGCAACCTGACCGATGCGCTTGACCCCCTGCAAACAGGTTTGAATGAGCTCAGAGACGGGCTGTTCAAGACCCAACAGGGACACAAGCAGATGCTGGTCGGCAGCGAGGCCTTGCGCGATTCAGTTCGGGCATTGGCTTTTGGAGTGCGAGACATGCGCGCCAGTGTGCGTCAGGTGGTGACTCGACTGCCCGACAACTCGCAGTTGCAACACTTGAGCACAGGAGCCCACGACTTGGCCCACGCCCAGGCCCAACTGGATTCGGGGCTCAAACAGTTGCTCGATGGCAGCGTTTATTTGCAATCGTCCACCCAGTGGCTCATCAGCAAAGTGCCGACCGAGGTCCGTCTGATCGACGGCAGTCCCGAAGGATTGGCCCATTCGGTGGTCGCCGACCTGAAGGTCGACTCGCCCGTGAGTCATTTGGGCGCGGCGATGGTGCCCAATGTCATCCCGGTGGCCGTGTGGCTGGGAGCCAGCGTGGCCATTTTTTTGATTCGAGGCAGGCAATTCCCTCTGCGAGCCAAAAGGTTTGGCCGGGCGGCGCAGTTGTTGGGCAAGGCCACGGTGCCGTTGTTGTTGGTCGTGGCCCAGGTGTTGATGTTGCTGCTGGTGCTGCAACTGGCTTTTGATCTGCAGATTCAAAATGCACTGGCCATGCTGTTGCTGATGGTCAGTACGGCGGTGGCTTTTGTGTTTGTCTTGTTGCTTTTCATTCGGGTGGCCGGGGACACGGGCAAAGCCTTGGCGATGTTGTTATTGGCGTTACAGATTTCTGCTTCGGGTGGCGTGGTGCCGATTGAGCTCAGTGGGGAGTTTTTTTCCGCCCTCAGTCCATGGCTGCCCATGACCTGGATGGTGTATGGTCTCAAAGCCGCCATGTTTGGGGCTTACGAGGCCGATTGGCTGCGCCCCTGGTTGCTGACGCTGTGTTTGGGGGTGGTCAGCGCAATCGGGGCCACCTGGCTTGGGCGCAGCCAGTACCGGCGCGCCAGTCAGCTCAGGCCCGCCATGGACTTGTGATCCGCCCAACGGTGTGGACCTCGCAGGTTCGCTCAGACGTCTCCGCCGCCCAACGCCTTGAACAATTGCCCGTTGGCGGCCAGCCATTGCCTTTGGGTTTGCACCATCATCTGTTCCAAGACCAACACCTCGCGCTCGGCTTCGAGCTTTTCGCTCAGGTTAGCTGCCCCTAAGCGCTGGCGAACATCGACCAGGCGCAAACGTTCGCGCAGAGCCTGCAATTGGGCTTGTTGTGATGTCCATTGCTGTCCCAATGTGTCCCGGGTGGCGAGCAAATCTGCAACCTCCCGAAAGGCCTGCTGAACTGTTTTTTCGTAGTTGATCACCCACAGGTTTTTCCGCGCCTGAGCCAAATCCACCCCGGATTCCGCACGACCTCCGTCAAAAATGGGCAATTGCAAGCTGGGCACCAGGTTCCAGGCCTGACTGCCGCCGCCCATCAGGTTGTTCAACGCCGGACTGGCGCTACCCACCAAGCCGGTCAGTTGCAGCCTGGGGAAAAATGCCATGCGGGCAGCATGGATGTTGGCGTGCGCTGCTTGCAGCCTGAGTTCAGCGGCCTTCACATCAGGTCGGTTGAGCAAAACCTCCGAAGACAAACCGGCACCCCAGGCGGTATTCGGTTCAGGCTTGTTCATGTCTGGAGCGGGCGTCCATCCTTCAGGCCATTGCCCGCCGATCAGCAAGCCCAGCGCATTGCGGGCTTGTTCCGACTGGCGTTGCATGGCGGCCCATTCTGATCGGGCGCCCATCAGCGCACTTTGGGTCAGCGCCACGTCGAGTTCGCTGGCCGCCCCCAGAACCTGTCGGCGCAGAGTCAACGCGTGCAAGCGTTCCCTCAGGACTTCGGTCTGCTCCAAAAGGCGCAGGCGCTGCCGTGCTTCTTGCCATGCATAGTAGGCATGGGCGACATCGCTGATCAAGGTGATTCGGATGGTGCGCTGATCTTCTTGAGTGGCTTCAAATTGCCGGCGGGCAGCTTCCGTCAGACTGGCTACGCGGCCCCAGACATCGAGTTCGTAGGCCAACAGATTGAGACCCAAATCGTAGCGCCGCACATTCAGGGCCGCATTGTTGCCTTGCACCAGCGGCGGTGTGCGAGCCGAGGTGTGGCTGACCCCCACGGCCACCGTGGGCATTTGATCAGCCTGTTGCAGGCCCCACAGGGCTCGCGCTTCTTCGATGCGCGCCACCGCCTGTCGCAAATCGGCGTTGCGAGCCAGGGCCAGTTCGATCAGGCCTTGCAAAGGGGCTTCGGTGTATAGCGACTTCCAGGGGGTGGTGCCCCATTCGGTGCTGGCCGCCACTTGGTTGCCCCAGTGGGCGGGAACTGAGGAGGCAGGCTTGGTGTAAGGGGTAGGGCTGGCACATGCAGCCAGCAAGAGCACACCGCCAGCCAGGGCCCAGGTTCGTTGACGCGCGACCCATGTCGCCAGCGAACGGTCAGATTGCAAGCGGGTCATGGGATTCTCCCCGTGGTGTCTGCGTCAACGGTGCCTTTCATGGGGGGTATTTCCGGCTCAATGGGCGTGGCAGACCCTTCGGGAGGGGCCAAACGACCCGGGAACCAGCGCCGGATGAGGACAAAAAAGACGGGCACCCAAAAAATGGCCAGCACCGTGGCACCGATCATGCCGCCGATCACACCGGTGCCGATGGCCTGACGCCCTTTGGCGCCGGCGCCGCTGGACAGTGCCAGGGGCAAAACCCCCAAAATGAATGCGATCGAAGTCATCAAAATCGGGCGCAGACGCAGGCGGCAGGCCTCGAGTGTGGCATCCAGCAGATTGCGACCTGCATCGTGCAAGGTTCGTGCGAATTCGATGATCAAGATGGCGTTTTTGGCGGACAGGCCGATGATGGCGATCAAGCCCACCTTGAAAAAAACATCGTTAGGCAAGCCACGCCACATCACTGCCAGGACAGCGCCCAAGATGCCCAACGGCACCACCAACAAGACCGCAAACGGCACCGACCAACTCTCGTATAAAGCGGCCAGAGCCAAAAATACCACCAGGATCGAGATGGCAAACAGGGCAGGAGCCTGATTGCCCGACAGCCGTTCTTCGAGCGAGGTGCCCGACCACTCAAAGCCCAAGCCTGGGGGCAGTTTGGTCGCCAACTCTTCCATGGCCCGCATCGCATCCCCGGTGCTCATCCCGGCCGCTGGTGCACCCGAAATCTTGACCGATGGCAAGCCGTTGTAACGATCCAGTTTGGGCATGGCCACTGACCAGCGGGCTGTGGCGAACTCGCCCAACACGACGTGTTCACCCCGCGTGTTGCGCACGGGAAGCCGCAGCATGGACTCCGGGCTGCGCCGTATTTCGGGGTCGGCTTGCATCAATACCCGCAAGATGCGCCCATCGCGCACGAAGTCATTGAGATAAGCCACCCCCAAAGTGGCTTGCAATGATTCGTTCAGGCTGGCCAGATCGATCGACAGGGCGCGCGCTTTGATCCGGTCGACATCGAGTACGAGTTGGGGAGCAGGTTCCTGGCCTTCGGGTCGCACATTGGCGAGAGCCGGGTGTTTGCCCGCCATGCCCAACATCTGGTTGCGCGCATCGAGCAGGGCTTCGCGGCCCAGACCCGAACGGTCTTGCAAGCGGCAATCAAACCCACCCACAGCCCCCAGTTCGGGAATGGGCGGTACATTCACCGCCAGGGCAAAAGCCTGCTTGATCGAGAACAGGTAACGGTTGGCCCGTTGAATCACGGCTTGTACCGAATTCTCCGGGGCAGGGCGCTCGTCCCAGGATTTCAATTTGACAAAAGCCAGGGCGGCGTTTTGACCCCGACCAAAAAAAGAAAAGCCCAGTACACCGATGACATGCTCTACTTCGGGCTGTTGGAGGAAATGATTTTCTGCCTGGGACAATACTTCACGGGTGCGCTCGGTCGAGGCCCCTGGAGGCAACTGTACGATGCTGATGAAGTAGCCCTGATCTTCATCGGGCAGGAAACTACCCGGCAATTTTGGGAACAGCCAGACCGTCACGCCGCAAATCACCAGATAGATCAGCATCCAACGCAAGGGGCGTTTCAAGATGATCCGCACAGACGACACATAGCGCTCGCTGGTGCGATGGAAGCCCCGGTTGAACCAGCCCAAAAAGCCTGTTTCGGCTGCCGCATGACCTTTTTGAATGGGTTTGAGCACGGTGGCGCACATGGCCGGCGTGAGGGTGATGGCCATCAGCGCCGACACCAGCATGGTCAGCACCAGCGTGACCGAGAACTGGCGGTAGATGGCGCCGACCGATCCGCCAAAAAAGGTCATGGGTACAAACACCGCGCACAACACCAGTGTGATGCCGATGATCGCCGAGATGATTTGTCCCATGGCTTTGCGGGTGGCCTCTCGAGGGGGTAATCCCTCTTCACTCATGATCCGTTCGACGTTCTCCACCACCACGATGGCGTCATCGACCACGATCCCGATGGCCAACACCATGGCGAACAGCGTCAGCACATTGATCGAATAACCCAGCAGATACAAGCCCGCAAAAGCCCCTAACAAAGAAACCGGCACCACCACGGCAGGAATCAGGGTGGCCCTGAGGTTGCCCAAGAACAACCACATGACCAAAAACACCAGAACCATGGCTTCTAACAGGGTGTAGACCACTTCGCGGATGGAGATTTCAACGAAAGGCGAGGTGTCGTAAGGCACATCCCACACCACCCCGGCCGGAAAATACGCCTCCAACTCTTTCATGCGCTGTCGCACGGCCTTGGCCACATCGAGGGCGTTGCCGGTCGGTGAGACCCGCACGCCGATGGCGGCGGAGGGGGTGGTATCGATGCGAGCCGACACGTTGTAGTCTTGCGCACCCAACTCCACCCGGGCGACATCTTTGAGGTAAACCGCCGAGCCGTCGGCTTGGGATTTGATCAAAATCTGTTCAAACTGTTCGGTCCGGGTCAGCCGACTGCGAAGAACCACCACGGCATTGAGTTGTTGGCCCGGGGGAGCGGGGTTTTGACCTACTTCGCCCGTGGCCAACTGGATGTTTTGTGCTCTCACCGCCGCCGTCACATCGCTGGGTGCCAGGCCAAAAGATTGCAATTTGTAGGGGTCGAGCCAGATGCGCATCGAGTATTCGGTGCCGAACAAATTGGCTTCACCCACCCCGGGAACCCGTCGCAACTGATCGAGCACCGACGATGCCGCAAAACTGCCCAAGGCCACTGCGCTTTGACTTTTGTCTTTCGAGGTCAAGACCACGAACATCAGGTAATTGCGTTGGGGCTTGGTGACCGGTACGCCGAGTCGGCGTACATCATCGGGCAGGCGTGCTTCTATGCGCTTGAAGCGGTTTTGGGCCTCGACCGAAGCGATGTCGATGTTTGTACCGGCTTCGAAGGTCAGGGTCAGGGTGCCCGTGCCCAACTCGGAAGCTGCCTCCATGTAGATCAACCGCTCGATGCCGTTCATCTCTTGCTCGATCAGGGAGGTCACGGTTTGTTCAATGACTTCGGCGGAAGCGCCCGGATAAGTGATGTTGAAGGCGATCGAAGGCTGCGCCACCTGCGGGTATTGCGCCACCGGCATTTTGTCCACGGCCAGCGCACCGGCCATCACAATGAAGATGGCGATCACCCAGGCAAAGATGGGGCGGTTGATGAAAAATTGGGCTGACATGGTCAGTTGGCCTGTTTCAGTTCCACGGGCTTGACCACGGTACCTGGACGGGCTTTTTGCAGCCCATCGACCACAATTCGCATCCCGGGTTGCAAGCCGGACTTAACCACCCACATGGAGCCGCTCATGGCGCCGGTTTGGATGGCAACAGGCCGCGTTTTCTGGTCTTCGCCGACCACCAGCACATAGGGCCCTTGTGGATTCATGAGCACGGCGCGTTGAGGCACCGCAATCGACGACGGCATGCTGGCCTGAGCCAGTCGCACACGGACAAAACTGCCGGGCATCAAATCACCGCGAGGGTTGGGAAATTCGGCGCGCAAAAAGACCGATCCGGTGCTGGGGTCGACGGTTTTTTCAGCGACTTTCAATTGACCGATTAAAGGATAAACACGGCCATCATTCAGGAGCAATTCGACTTTCCAGGGGGTTTTAGCCTGGAGCTCGCCGCGTGCCATCGAGCTGCGCAGGGCTTGCCATTCGCGCTCGGATTGGCTGAAGTTGACCCAAATCGGATCCAATTGGTCGATGGTGGCCAAGGCCGTGCTCTCCCCCCGACCCACCAGCATGCCCTCGGTCACTTGGCTGCGCCCAATGCGGCCCGAAATGGGGGCTTGGACCATGGCGTTTTCCAAATCGAGTTGAGCACGAGTCAAGGCCGACTGGGCTTGTTTGTAACGTGCTGCAGACAGATCAAACTCTTGTTGGCTGATGGCTTTGGATTCCAGCAAGGCCTGGTTGCGTTGCCACGTCTGCTGAGCGGCCATGGTGTCCGACTGAGCGGCTTCCCATGCGGCCTGATAAGTCCGGGGGTCAATCTCGAACAGGGGGGTGCCTGCCGTGACCTCGCTGCCTTCGACAAAGCGGATGTGTTTGACCACCCCTTCGAC
>JACCDW010613488.1_pt1 | contig 12125 bp, 7 predicted proteins | sample 7449781 | NCBI WGS metagenome assembly JACCDW01 (sample SAMN15323449, study PRJNA562643) | freshwater metagenome | isolation source: river surface water | place: USA:Blue River Watershed | collected 2017-08-18
AAAGTCCATTATGCCTTACGGAGCCTTCGTTGAAATTATGCCAGGTAAAGACGGTTTATTGCACATTAGTGAGTACGATTGGAACCGCCATGACACCCTAGCTGGTTTGTTAAAAGAAGGTGATATCGTTGAAGTGAAATATGTAGGCGATGATCCTAAAACCAAAAAAATTAAATTAAGCAGGAAAGCCCTCCTTCCTAAACCTGAAAAGGCGGAAAAGGCAGAAAACAATCCTTCTGAAAATTAATAAATAAGAGGCTACCAATCGGTAGCCTTTTTTTTTACCTACTTAATCAAGCAAACTTGAGGTTCAATCACTATTTTGCATGATTTGGTAAATCGACTCCCTAACATGGGAATTATACATTTACTTTATGGAACAACCAACCGGATATGAAAAAGATTCTAACGTTATTCTTAGCTGCGCTGCTATTAGAAGCATCTAGCCAAAATTTCACTTGGGTTCGCGGAAGTAATCAATCGGCCGATTTAGGAAATCGAGGAACAATGGGTGTCCCAAACAGTGCAAACGACCCATCAGGCAGACATGGCGGTGCAAACTGGGTGGACAATTCAGGCAACTTATGGACATTTGGAGGCGAAGGCTATGATAGCAATGCCAATTTTGGTCACATTGGGGATATATGGCGATACAACCCAACTACTAACGAGTGGGCCTGGATGAATGGACAAGATGCCGTTGATTTTAACGGTGTGTACGGAACTATTGGTGTACCCTCTTCTACTATTTATCCTGGTAGTCGCGAATTTATGTCCCATTGGAAAGATAATAGCGGTAATTTTTGGTTTTTTGGTGGTTTGGGATGGTCTGCCACATCCTCCTCTGCAGTTTATCTCAACGATGTTTGGCGATACAATCCAACAACCAATCAATGGACTTATTTCGGTGGTTCTACGGTTGGTGGGGCCTCTGCTGTATATGGTACGTTGGGTGTGGCATCAAGCAGCGCTACACCTGGTGGAAGAAAATACGCTACAAGTTGGACCGATTTGTCAGGTAATTTTTGGTTATTCGGCGGCTTTGGTTTTGGTGCTTCCACCTTTGGTAATCTAAATGATCTTTGGAAATACAATCCAACAACCAACCAGTGGGCTTGGATGGGGGGTGGACAGGCATCCAATATCAACGGCGTATACGGTACGCTTAATGTACCCTCAACAAGTAACATTCCCGGTGGAAGGCACGCAGCTGGTTGCACACAAGATAATGCCGGCAATTTTTATTTGTTTGGTGGATTGGGCTATCCCGCGGTAGGTGTCGGCGGTTATCTAAATGATTTATGGAAATTCAATCCAACCAATTTAACGTGGACCTGGGTGAGTGGTACACAATCTGTAAATATTCCATGTAATTACGGCACTCAAAATCAACCATCCTCAACTACACTACCGGGAGGACGTTATTCTCCAGCCATGTGGAAGGATGGGCAAAATAGCTTGTGGATGTTTGGTGGCCGTGGTCAAGACCTTACTACTTTTGCAGGGGATATCAACGATTTTTACCGATTCGATTTAACAACCAATCAGTGGACATGGTTAAAAGGTTCACAAAACACCTTCACAACAGGAGTATATGGAACAATGGGAGTGCCAAACGCAGCCAATGTTCCAGGCTCACGTGAGTACGCTAATGTTTGGCCTGTACAAAATGGCGTGAAGTTGTGGATGCTCGGTGGTGAAGGAAACGATGCCTCCAACTTTTTGACAGATCATATGAACGATCTATGGTTGTTTGAAATCCCTTGTAAGCCTGATAGTATTGTAGGTAATAACACCATCTGCTCTGGAACCAATTATTCACTCACAGCTTATAATACCCCAACTGCTTCTATTAATTGGTATGCTAGCGCTTCTTCTGCTACTACCATTGGAACAGGTAGCCTATTGACCAAACCAACTAATACCAATGCGAGTGTGAGTACATTAACTGTATTTGCCCAATATGGCACCTGCACTTTAATTCCCCGCACTGCTTTCGTTATAACAGTAAATCCAATTCCAATGATTGCGGTGGCTGAACCAACACCTTTGTGCCAGGGCATCAATTCATTTACGGCTGGCGGGGCATCTACCTATACATGGAGCTATAATAATTTATCTGGTTCAGTTGTGTCTGTTCCAATGACGCCGCCAACTACAACGTTATCCTTTACCGGTACAGATAATAATGGCTGCTCAGCTACTCGACAGGTTACCTTTTTTGTTTCGCCTTCACCTACACTTAATATCACAAGTTCTTCGCCTTCAGTTTGTCCTGGTCAAAGTGCTACGTTAACCTTAATTAGTAATGCTACAACGTATACGTGGAACACCAACAATACGTCCAGCGTTATCGCCATAACACCCAGTGCCACCACTAACTATACTGTCACCGGAAGTCTCGATGGGTGTGCCTCTACCGCAACTTTTACCCAACACACTAAAAATTGTAATGGCCTTCAAAAAAGCGACTTAACGTCTCTCCGAATTTGGCCCAACCCGTCATCAGGTAAACTTTACATTGAATCAGAACAACACGATAAAATGCTTGTTTTTGATGCGCTTGGAAAGAAGGTTGCTGAAGTTGAAATTAAGTCCGGCAACCAAATTATTGAATTGGTATTGCCTGCTGGCATCTACATCTGTCAATTTGACCATTCAGGTACTACCAAATTGATAATTCAATAAAATGGTCCGTAGAATACCGATCGAACAATGCACCTATTAAAATTTATTCAGAAAGGAATCTTTGAAGAAAGATTCCTTTCTTTGTATTAACCAAAATGTATACCCTCAGGCGGTTGCAGCCAACTTCCAATTCGAACCCACAATTAAAAACACAAAGCAATTGAACAATTCATTTTCATCCATCAAGTCTGTTTTAATTCCATTGCTCCTACTCTTTTTGACAACGGCAAGCACAGGACAAAACTTTACGTGGGTTAGGGGCAGCAGCGTTTATGCCGATTTAGGAAATCATGGAACACTAGGAGTACCGAGTAGTTCGAATGACCCTTCAGGCAGGCATGGCGGCGCTAATTGGGTCGATAATTCTGGGAATTTGTGGACCTTTGGAGGTGAAGGCTATGACAGTAATGCTAATTTTGGGCACATTGGCGACCTATGGAAATACGACCCAGGGTCGAATCAGTGGACCTGGATGAATGGCCAGGATGCTGTGGACTATAATGGTGTTTATGGTACATTGGGTGTTCCTTCCTCTACGGTTTATCCAGGTGCTCGTGAATTCACCTGCAATTGGGTAGATAATGCTGGCAACTTCTGGTTTTTTGGCGGTTATGGGTTTGATGTAAATAGCAGTAATCCTGTTTATTTAAATGATGTTTGGAAATACAATCCTTCAACTAATCAATGGGCTTGGATGGGCGGACCACAAACTGGCAATAATGCTGGTGCCTATGGCACCATGGGGGTTGCTTCTACCACCAATTTACCAGGTTCACGGCGATATGGCGGAAAATGGGTTGACAACAGTGGAAATTTCTGGCTCTTTGGTGGCCGTGGTTATGCAACTACCACAAGCAATGTTGGTACACTTAACGACATGTGGAAATACAGTCCAACTACAGGGCAATGGACGTGGATGAATGGAACTAACCAAAATGCTCAGAATGGTGTTTACGGAACACAGAATGTTCCTTCATCGAGCAACATTCCCGGCACACGTGAATTAATTGCCTCTATTCGTGATAATGCAGGCAACTTCTACTTATTTGGTGGACTTGGATATCCAGGTTCTGGAACCCCAGGATACCTTAATGACCTTTGGCGATACAATCCAACTACGAATCAGTGGACCTGGTTGAGCGGAACTTCAACTATTAATAATCAAGGGAACTATGGTCCACTCAACGTTCCCTCAACGCTTACCACGCCTGGCGGGCGATACACTCCTGCCTTGTGGGTCGATGGTAACAACACCTTATGGATGTTTGGTGGACGTGGTTTTGGAACCCCAACACAAAATGGCCTATTAAATGATTTGTTCAGCTTCAATTTTACAACATTACAATGGACATGGGTGAAGGGCCCTACCACCACCTTTAATAATGGAATCTATGGGACTATGGGCGTTGCAGCAACAGCCAACATTCCAGGAGCTCGTGAATACCCCAATTATTGGCCGGTACAGAATGGTCTAAAATTGTGGCTATTTGCTGGCGAAGGCGTTGACGGCTCATCGAGTGGCGTCGACAACAACAATGATTTATGGGTCATGAATGTCCCGTGCCAAGCCGACAGTTTAAAAGGTCAGCCAACGGTTTGTTCTGGAAGCAGCATTTCCATTACAGCTTACAACACCCCTAACTTAAATGTCAATTGGTACAATAGTCCAACAGCCACCAACGTTATAGGCACTGGTAGTGTATTTACACAATCGGTCACACCAGTCGTCACCCCTACTTCATTCACCTTTTTCGCGCAATCTGGGACCTGCACCTTGGCCCCCCGTTCTGCCTTTATTGTAACTATTCAGCCAACACCTACAATCGCTGTCAGCAGTCCAACTAACCTCTGTGCAGGTTTAAACACATTTACAGCTAGTGGTGCTTCAACGTATACTTGGAGTGGAGCAACAACCAGTGGCGCTATAGCTTCAATAAGTTTGACAGCACCAACCACCACCCTTGTTGTTAGTGGAACAGCTACTACAGGTTGTGTAGGTCAAGTACAAACAACTTATACAGTTAGCCCAAGTCCATCACTCCAAATAAGTTCTACCTCACCTACCGTATGCAGTAAGGGTACCGTTACGCTTACCGTCATTGGAAATGCCACAACTTATACCTGGAGCAGCAATTCAACTTCCACACAAATAGTGTTTTCACCTACAGCTGCTGTTAATTATACGGTGACTGGAACATTGGCAGGCTGTGTGAATTCAGCCACTTTTACGCAACACACAAAAACGTGCATTGGCATTGATGAAAACACAACTGCTGATTTTCAAATTTGGCCCAACCCATCAACTGGACTAATTACCCTACAATCAGAACAACCACAAAACGTTGAGGTCTTGGATATGCTTGGCAAAAAAATGGTTTATTTTGAATTACCAGCTGGTTTAAACACCATCACGTTGAATTTACCTCCGGGAATTTATTTTGTTAGAACCTCCCATGCAGGTGTTCAAAAATTGATCATTGAATAAAATGAAAACAGATTAGCACTTGTATTTTGAAGAAGACAAGTTCGATCAATCGTTTCAAACTATCTAATTTCAAACCATGATGCCTGCAATTTTTTTCCTACTCACCGTGTGTATCGGTCTAGCCCTGTTTTACCACTTACTACCCTATAAAAGCCTGACTGTTGGATTAATTTTCTGGGCCGGTTTACAGTGCATTATTGCCTATAACGGACACTATTATAGTCCTGAGGTTTTTCCACCTCGATTGGTTGTAATGGGGGTTTTTCCTTCGCTTTTGTTCATTATAGGTGCCTTTGCAATTAAACGCAGTCGGGAAGTAATTCTCACTACCTCTTTAAAACAATTGACATTGTTTAGTAGTGTGCGAATTCCCGTAGAGATTAGTCTTTATTTTCTTTATCGAATGGCCTTGGTACCAAAAGAAATGACTTTCGAAGGCAACAATATGGACATTGTCTCCGGCATTACAGCCCTTTTGCTTTTTTTTACTGCCTTCAAGACAATTCAACCAAGGAAATGGGTGTTATTATTATGGAACCTCGTGTGTCTTGCGTTACTCGTGAATATAGTTGCAACGGCCATAATGGCCTTTCCATCACCCGTGCAAAAAATTGCTTTCGAACAACCAAACATAGCCGTTACAATGGTACCCTACGTGTTGTTACCCGTACTTTTAGTACCAATGGTGTTGTTCACCCATCTGGTGGCAATTATACAATTATTGCGGCTAAAAAAAGCTTAAGCCCGCTTTCCTGCAATACAAATTAGTAGGTCCTCCTCTTGCAAGTACTTATTAGCAAGGTCCTGCAAGGTGGCGGGAGTAACGTTACTCACTACGTCAAAATAGTGATCATAAAAGTCATACCCGAGTCCGTAATCGCTGATATTTCTGAATTTATCAGCTAGTGAAAAGGGACCATCCACGCTTCGCTGAAACTGGCCCAGGATATAATTCCTAACCGTTTCGAGCTCAACTGCCTTAACCGGCTCTTCTCGTAATTTCTTTAATTCAAAAAAGATTTCGCTTAATGCTGGGCGCAAAACATCGGCCCCTACTTCGGTAGATATAGAAAAATAACCACCATGCACTAAATTCGTAATTCCGCTCCCTATGCCATAGGTGTAGCCTTTATCTTCCCTCACATTGGCCATTAAACGTGAGCCAAAATACCCACCTAAAATCGTATTCAATACTTGAAACGCACAGTAATCTTCATGGGTTTTATTAAATAACATTCGACCAATTTTTATAGCCGATTGAACAGCATCCTCTCTTTCAATAAAAATTTCCTTGCCCTTTTGAATTAGTGGTGTTGGCGCCACAAAATTTGCTGGAGGCGCCCCTTGCCATTTCCCAAAAGCAGCCTCTAATAATGCAGACGTTTCATCGGGTACATTTCCAGAGGCGATGATGGAACAATTTCCTGGTGTATAGTGCGTATTGAAAAACGATCGAACTTCTTCAACGTTTACGCGCGAAAAATCAGCTTCTTTTACATCAACGCCATAGGGATGTTGGTCGCCAAAAAGTTCGCGTGTAAATAAGCGCCTAGCAAGCACACTAACTTTTTGGGAATTAATCTGGAATTTTTGTCGCTTGTTAGAAATATAGAGATTAAATTCATCTTCAGGGAAAGTTGGTTCACAGATTACTTCTTCAACAAATTTCAGCGTTTCCTTAAGGTATTTGTTTAAGGAATAAACAGTGATAACACTATGATCTTGCTCTACATTTAATTCAAGAAACGAACCAAAAAAATCAATCCCTTCACTAATCTCATCTGCCGTAAAACTCTTCGTGCCAGCCTCTAAAAGGTTATTTGTAGCTGAAGCAATCAACGTATTTGGCTGATAGTACATACCAGCCTTGAATGTAAACTCAAGTCGGGTAATATCTTGTGAACCCGCTTTGAGTGTATGTAGTGGAATACCGTTTGATAGGTACGAAGAAGTTACCTGTTTAACTTCTATTTTACCAGGTTTGTGCGCATTTGGCGCAATGGTTCTATTCAACATTATAATCTTACGCGTTTAGTGATGGCTTCGAGGCGGACATAATAGTCCAAAGGAACAGTATAAGTCACACCTTTTCCATGGAGCCTATAAATAGTTATTTCGTTTAAAGTCACCTTCAATCGTTTCTTTTCAGTATTCCAAAGATACACGACTGCCTTGGTTATATTAGTTGGAAAATTAGCACCAGTTAAAATCAAGGTATGTGTTTTACCTGATAACTGATCTCCGAGCCAATTCAGTAAAATTCGTCGATAAAAAGTAGTTCCTGTAGAATCATCCGCACTAAACACCAAGGAGGCCTTTAATGGTGCGGCCACACTATCAAAAGTAAGCCGAACACGTACTTCAAAAGGCTGTTTACCTAAGGTGGTATCTCGAGTTATCCAGAATTCATTGAATTCCGAGTTATTTTGAAAGGTGGTGGGTTGCCTTTTAGCATAAACCAATTCCCGTTTTATTGGTTCCTTGCGTTTTAATAGCACCCGATTCCACACAAAGTCTGTATCAATGCCTTTATAAAACTGATCGTAACAAGGTGCTTCATCCAAGTTAGCCAAGTAATAATCACAATTCATCTGCATTTCTTCGCGCTCATCCATTGGATTTAAAGCCGCATTGTGCCGGTAATTCAAAAAGGCAAAATCCATTTCCCTTACACGGTGTCCACCTATGGTAAACGGCTCAGCACCTTTTTGCTCCACCAATAACCTTTCATACATTTTGTTAGGGATGGTGTGATAAAGGTAATTGGTGAAATTGTGAATCGACAGGGAAGAAAAGAAGACAAACACTAAACAAATGACAACCATACTGCCCACCATCTTCTTTGATTTAGTAGGTAGACTATCAATAAAAAAAGCGAATGTAATAGCGAACAACAGGTAAAAAAACAAGCCCGTACGGTCTTCAGGATAATTTACATTCAAGAACAATTTCTGAAGTTTGAACGCAAGCAACAAGGCAAGAAATAAAATAAAAAGTACCACCTGTGGAGCCTGCCATGCTAGCTTGAATCCCTTTTGAAAAATCGTCACAAACACCTTAACGAGAAGTACCATGAATACAAATAAGAACAACGCTTGAACCAACCATTGCTCACTGCCTGTAAGCAACCAAATCAAGCTTTGAAAAGTAACCTTCCAATAATTCTCACCCACCCCGTAATCAAGCACCCCTGCCGTTCGATAAAGAAATGAAACCGCCACCCAGTACAAAAACAAGCCGCCATTGAGAAAATGCAGGAGGATGTTTTTAGCTTTGAAGAGTTCTTTTTTATGAAATTGAATGGCAACCACTAACCCAAGAAATACAGCTGTTACAGTAACAAATATCAAATTCGCTGCGATTGCCAATTGCAGGCAGAGCATCCAACCAATAAGCTGTTTCATGCTATTCGTTGTTTTCCATTCTAGAAAAAAGGTGATTGCCAAGGTGAAAAAAGCCAGCGAATAACTATACCCTCTGCTTAAGGAAAAGAAATAGAATAGACCAGGCATCATGAGCAGGAGAACGAGCAACAGTACTTTTATCCCTTTCGACTGAAACAGGCTACTCATTCGCCAAACCCCATACATGAGCACCAAGAGGGATAATAAAGAAGGCAAGCGAAGTACAAAGGGATGTGAACCAAGAAGGGAATAGACGAATTGCGTTAATGCTGAATTCAACACATGGTTATTTGTGTAGATAAAAGCATAAAAGGGCATGTAATTATTATTCTGCACATACAGAAAAAAGGTGGCAGCTTCATCGTGACTCAGGGGAATGGTAAAAGCGCGAATCGCAGCGAGTAGAAAGAATCCACCGCACAAAACAAAAAACCATGTATTCAAGTCCCTTAATTTGCCCATTATTCGAGCAGGTAGGAATGGTGACGGTTGTATTTCTCCAACGTGCGGATACCGGATGAACTAATGTGTTCAAATTCTTTATCGCAGAAAATATTGACGATTTTAATTTCAGGCATGAGCTCCTGAATATAACGGTACTGATTTTGTTCGTATTGAAAATCGGTTGAATTCCTTAAGCCCCTGATAACAACCACGTCTTGATTTAGTGTAGAAATAAAATCCGTTAACAATCCAAAGTACTCTTCTATTTGCCTGTTTCCAATCAAATCTGGCACTGGCCAAGAACGCATTTGTTTATCGGGATTTTTACCGAAGGCAATAATAACTTTGTCAAATATGCGCTCGGCTTTCTGAAGCACGTTATAATGACCTTTATGAAACGGATTAAAGCTTCCACAAAAAACGCCTGTTAACGGTTCGCGTGTATTCACAAAGTCAATTAACGCATCGAGTTGACCATTGGTGTTAAATCCCTCTAAAACCTTAATACGTTCAGTCTTATATGTTTCGTATGGCAAGAATTGGTATTCGCGATAAATTCCCTTTTCGTACTCAATGAGTTTTTTCAATGGTTGTTGGAGGATGTTTAGGTCGGCTTCTTGAAGTAACTCTGACTCTTTTGAAGAAGCCGTATGCAGGCAGGTATCAAGAATCATGGATGAGACCGCCTCAATGGCATTATCAGACAATTTACCCTTGGCATGTGATTTGAATAATTCGACAGAAGCCGCTTCATTATTTTGGCTTCTAGGAGAATAAACAGCATCATGATAAACAGCAGCTAGGAATTGCAAATCACTCATAGGGCCATTGGCTTCCATAAATGCTAATACTTCCTCCAAATGTTGAAGATTGTGATAAGCCCGGTGTGGGTGACTATATGAATCCAATACCGGCTCAAAAAAGCCGAGTGCATGCAGATGTGCCCTTACCTGGTTAATTTCCATTAGTTGTGTTTTGAATGATAACAAAGCGTACTGCTGTTCTCTTCTCTAAATATAGAATTGGCCAAACGTTTAATATCTGACACCGTTACCGCAGCATATTTTTCGATTTCTTTATTGATTAATTCCGCATCACCGAGTAACTCTGCAATAGCCAAATTAGTCGCCTTCGTAAGAACATCTGTTTCACTAAAGGTGATGGTGGACTCTACCTTGTTCTTGCATTTCAACAATTCGCGTTCACTGACTTCCATCTGACACAATTTCTCTACCTCTTCATTCACCGCGCGTTCAGCTTGTTCCATCGATACGCCCTCACTTAATTTTCCACTCACAACAAACAATCCTGGATCAAAATCTCCCGACACCCAGGCATTAATTTCAGTAAACAATTGTTGTTCTTTTACCAATGAAATATATAAACGGGACGAGTTGCCCCGTGATAAAATATCAGAAAGCACATCTACGGTGTGGTAATCGGGATGATTCCGTGCACACATGTGCCAAACTTTATACAAAGCGTTGGCAGGTACATCGCGCTCAACTGATAAACGGCGTGGTGCCGTTTGTTCTGGCTCGATAGGCAAATTTCTTGGAATGACAGGTTTGGCTGGAATAGGTGAAAACCATTTTTCAGACAATTGTTTTACTTCTGACAATGCAACATTCCCTGCCACAACCAAAATAGCATTGGCAGGATGATAGTGTTTGTAAAAGAATTCCTTTACATCCTCCATTGTAGCTTGCTCAATATGGCTTATTTCTTTTCCGATAGTGGCCCATTGGTAAGGGTGCGCTTGGAAGGCCAATGGCCGAAGCAACAACCAAACATCGCCATAAGGCTGATTTAAGTAACGTTGACGAAATTCTTCAATCACCACACTCCGTTGCACCTCCAAACTTTTTGGTGTAAATGAAAGACTCAACATACGATCACTTTCAAGCCAAAAAGCCGTTTCCAAATTATTGGCAGGAACGGTACAGTAATAATTGGTGATATCGTTGGTGGTAAAAGCATTGTTTTCGCCTCCGGCTTGTTGCAGCGGTTCGTCGTAATTTGGGATGTTAATACTTCCCCCAAACATTAAATGCTCAAAAAGGTGCGCAAAGCCAGTTTTATTGGCATCTTCATCCCTCGCCCCTACATTGTATAATAGGTTGACACAAGCCATCGGTGTGGATGTGTCTTGGTGAACAATCACCTTTAAACCATTTGATAATGTAAAACGTTCAAACTCGATCATAAGAAATCTAAAGGTACAATTTAGGCGTTAGAGTTCACCGCCTCTTTTTCCCATTTCGATGAGCGTCGACTTTAAGCTTGCATACAATTCATCGACCACCTGTGCCGCAGGCAGAATCGAAGAAATCATGCTACTTACCTGACCAATTTCTAACTCCCCTTCTTCTAAGTCCCCCTCAAACATTCCCTTCTTAGCTCTTGCTCTTCCAAGAATCACACTTAATTCCTCTTGCGAAGCCCCACGTTTTTCGGCGTCTTCAACTTGTTGGTAGAACTTGTTTTTAATCAATCGCACGGGCGTGAGTTGTTTGAGGACGAGTTGTGTTCCACCTTCTGGTGTTGCGATAATTGTGTCTTTAAAAGCTTGGTGGGCACTGCTCTCCTTTGTTGCAACAAAGCGACTGCCTACCTGAACTGCTTCTGCCCCCAAGGCAAAACAGGCAGCGGCTTGTGCCCCCGTAGCAATACCTCCAGCCGCAATCAATGGCAAATTAACCGCTGCGCGCACTTGAGGAATAAGCACTAAGGTGGTAGTCTCCTCACGACCATTGTGACCACCAGCTTCAAATCCCTCTGCCACAATAGCGTCCACCCCTGCCTCTTCGCATTTTTTAGCAAATTTCACAGCGCTCACCACATGAACTACCGTAATTCCAGCTGCTTTTAACCGTCCTGTGTACGTTTTAGGGTTTCCCGCACTTGTAAATACAATTTTAACCCCTTCCTCGATGATGATTTGAATATGCGTATCAATGTCCGGATAAAGCAACGGTAAATTCACGGCGAACGGCATATCAGTAGCCAACTTGCACTTTTTGATATGTTCCCTTAAAACCTCGGGATACATGCTTCCGGCGCCAATAATGCCTAAACCACCAGCGTTAGAAACAGCCGAAGCG
>JACCDW010017243.1_pt1 | contig 12122 bp, 17 predicted proteins | sample 7449781 | NCBI WGS metagenome assembly JACCDW01 (sample SAMN15323449, study PRJNA562643) | freshwater metagenome | isolation source: river surface water | place: USA:Blue River Watershed | collected 2017-08-18
AGTGATGGTAGCTTCAGTAGATGTCCCCGTTAAAAGATCTATTGCACTAACATTAATAATTCCATTGGCGTCAATATCAAACCTTACTTCGATCTGCGGTAGGCCTCTTGGAGCTGGCAAGATATTCTCAAGTTTACAAATACCCAAAAATCTATTATGAATTACCTGAGGACGCTCACCTTGATAAACTTTAATATCAACAAAGCTTTGATTATCATCAGCTGTGGTAAATACTTGAGAATAATCTGTTGGAATGGTTGTATTTCTTAAAATCATTGGAGTCATAACACCACCAAGGGTTTCTATACCCAATGTAAGGGGTGTTACATCTAATAATAAAATATCTCTTTCTCTAGCACCCGATAAAATAGCAGCTTGAACTGCTGCACCAGCTGCTACAGCTTCATCTGGATTGATTGATTTATTTGGTTTTTTGAGTAACCACTCTTCAACAAAATCAGAAATTATAGGAACTCTTGTAGAACCACCAACAAAGACAACTTCATCAATGTCGTCTGGGCCTAATTTGGCGTCTTTTAGGGCTTGTTCTACACAATTCTTAGTTCTCATCAACAAAGGCTCTATAGCGGCCTCAAACTCTATTTTTTTGACTGTTAATTCTACATGAACTGGACTACCATCAACAAACATAAAATATGGTACATTGATGTCAGCTGAATCAGAGGATGATAAATTTCTTTTAGCTTGTTCACATTGTTGCCAAAGTCTTGCTCTTGAAGTAGAGTCAAAATCTTTTATATGTGGTAATTTCTTTAAAACTAAATTAAATAATGCTTCATCAAAATCATCACCGCCGAGTTTAGTATCTCCTGATGTTGATTTGACTTCAAATACTCCAATATCACTAATGGCTAAAATGGTAACATCAAAAGTTCCACCACCAAGATCATATACTAAAATTGTTTGATTTCTTCTATCGTCTAATCCATATGCCAATGCTGCTGCTGTTGGTTCATTGATAATACGAAGCACTTCTAAACCAGCTAGTTCTCCAGCTGTTTTGGTAGATTGTCTTTGATTGTGGTCAAAATAAGCTGGAACTGTAATAACAGCTTGATTAACTTTTTTACCTAATGCTATTTCGCAATCTTTTTTAATTTTTTTAAGAATTTCACTTGATATTTCTTCGGGCGACCATTCTGACCCACCGAGGTCAAATCTTTTATTGGTGCCCATGCTGCGCTTTACAGATCTTAGTGTGTTATCAGCATTGGTAGCTTCTTGATCTGCTGCATATTTACCAATAATAATAGATTTATCTGATTTTATAGCAAAAACTGAAGGAGTTGTTCTATAACCTTCGATATTTGGAATGATTTCAACATTACCAGAAGAATTCACATAAGCTGCACAAGAATTTGTAGTTCCTAGATCAATTCCGATAGCAATTGATTCATTTTCCATAAAGATTCACCTTATATTTTTATTTAAATTATACAAAAAGAAAAAACCAGAGATTTCTCTCTGGTTTAAAGCTTGTAATCGTTAGAATAAAAACCTGGGCCTTTGAAAGCTATGCCAACAGGATAGAGTTTCTTCTTTAACTCAGGCGCTTTGCATTCAGGACAATCCTTGAGTGCTTCAGCTGTAATTTTTTGTTCTATATCAAATTGATGATCACACTTTTTGCAAATATAAGTATATATCGGCATTCTGCCCCTAATCTTCCTTTGGGATATCCGATCCTGGTCTTCTTCCCTCATAGAGAGTTGAAAGTGGATTGAATTCCTCGTCGTTTAATTTTTTATTTAAAACTTCTATTTCTCTTTGAGTAATTGGAGTGCGCTTTGCTGTCTTTTTTGGATCTTTTGGAAGTTTATCCTTGTACTCGTGAACAATTGACACAGATTGAACTATTGCAAAAGTGTCCTTGCATTTAGGACATTTCATAATAGCATATACTTCGACTTCATTTTTGGGATAATATCCCAAATGAGACTCGCGATAGAATGTAGCTTTACAGGTGCGGTTTACACACTGTAAAGGTGTACCTACGATTGTTTGTTTAAACATACGCTCCTCCTAACAAAGGGAAAGAAACAATAATATAATATTATTTCAATAAGGTATTCGCAACCTGTTTTTTAATCACCCTTAAGTCAAAACCTGACTCTGATTCGTAAACTCTTTTTCTTGCTAGAGAATGCTTTCTCATGTGTTTATCTGAGTCCATAAAATCAATAACCACAGCTTCTGTCTTGCCGCTTTCTTTGTGAGTTCTGATTACTCTGCCGACAGTTTGCAATACAGTTGCTGAAGCTTGAGTACTTCCAGCCATAATCAGAACAGATATTGCTGGTGCGTCAATACCAGTGTTAAGCCATTGGGTGCCAATTAAAATTATTTCATTTTTTTCGCAAGCATCCAACATCCTTCTTCTGTAATCTTGCTCTGCATCGTCAGGATCGTCTTCACCCTTATCACTACCAGGCACAAAAACAGAATCCTTAATCATCTCTTGAAGAATATTACCATGCTCAATTCTATCTACGATAATCATAACTGGTCTGCCTTCTTCTTGAAAAGCTTCAGCAAACTGTTTTATTCTATAATTTCTTTCCCAGCATTTTGTGATGTGCTTAGTGTACGAATCTGCATAGTTAGCAACTTGCTCTTCTGTGTGATAAATAGGAACCATGAAAATTCTTGGTGGAACTAAGAATCCTCTGTTAATTAAAAATGTAGGGCTTACCTCAACAAGTTTTTTGCCCATACATCCTTCTAATCTGATTTCTTGATTATCTTCTCTCCAGGGAGTTGCGCTTAAACCAAATCTATAATAAGCTCTATCAGCGTGATTAGCAAGAGCCTCGATGACAATGGCTGCTAAATGAGCTTCATCTACAATTACAGCTTGTGCATTTGAAAACAGCTCTCTGATTTGTCTCTTGTTTTCCATAGACTGCAATCTTGTGTCTAAAGAAGCTTTTGCTTTTTTGTAAGCATTTATTTCATTCTTGATTAAATTATTAAAAGTTTTATCGAAATCTTTTTGTAAAGATACCAAAGTTTTTTCTAGAACTTTTTTGTCTTTTTCACTCGCAGAAGAAATTTGAGATGTAACCATATCAATATTTAAAGATGTTTCAGCAAGAGAATTGGTAGCATTAGCTTTAGCTTTACTGTATTCTTTCTCAGCAAAAGAATATTCGGCTTTTAATTGCTCAAGTGTCTTTTTGGTGCCTTCGCCTGCAAACTCATCAATTTCAATTTTATTTTTAGATTCACTAAACTTTTCATTGAAAGCAGCAAGGGCGGTTTGGTAAGTGATTACATTCACACCATTCGAGTTTATATCAAAAACTCCATCACCGAGCATGCCTACATGAGCGGGCTTGTCATCAACTTTAAGATACTTTACAAATTCCTTTTGAGTCTGCTTAAGTAGAGATCTAGAAGGAACAATGAACAATACTGGTGAAACAGACATTCTTGATATCAGTTCACATGCTGTCATAGTTTTACCCGCACCAGTGGCTAGTGCTAAAATGCCTCTAGAAACCGACATAGCGCGTTCTACAGCGTTCAATTGGTAATCGTAGAGACTACGACCATAATCAGAGAATGTGGTGTCTATTTTGGTGTTAATATTTGGCTTAATTCTTTTATCAACTAAGCGATATTCACATCCCTGTGATTTCAATGCCTTTAAAACATTTGCTATAAGACCTGTAGGGAAGGATTGTGTTTTCTTATCATAAAGAGTTATTATACCATCCCAAACATTGTTTTTATAAGCTGGAGACCATTCGGCATTAGGCACCATGTATCCACACTTTTCTCTAAGTAAATTATGAAAAGCGTATTGATGCTCTTTTTCAGGATGCAAATCACCAACGATTTTACATCGGGTATTAGTAATGACAATAGACACCATAACATAATTATTATGGTGTCTATTTGATAATAAAAATATTTATTTAAAAATATTTATTTAAGCTTAGCTACTTTTTCGGCATATTCCGCACGATAAAGGTTTTCTAGATGAGGTTCATTGTGAATCTTGATTCCAAGTTCATGTGCGAACTCTGCAATCTTTTCTGATTTTGCTTTTCTACCACGTCTTGACATAGCTTCCATAGTATCGTCTGCACTATCTTCTGCCTTCTCTTCAACAACTGGAGTTGGCGGAGCTGCAACTACTGGCTTTGATTCAACTACAGGTTCTGGTTTAACTTCTTTTGCAACTACTGCTTCTTTTACAGGAGCTGTGACTTCTGCTACTTCAGCTTTCTCAGTAACTTTTGTTTTTGCGGCGGTTGGTTTTGGTTTTACTTCTTCAGCCATTTTTCTACCCTTATATTTTAATTTTTAGATAGCAATTTGAATGCTATATTTCTTTTTTTCTTATCAGAAAATGAACTAACTGTCATTTGAGCGGCTTCTTCAACCGCTTTATTTTCATCGTCTGTCAATGGTTTATTATCGCTTTCAAACGCTCTTGCCTTGACAATACGAATAAATTCCTCCAACATCTCTTGATCTGTATATTCGCCATCTTTAATGTCTTCAAGACCTCTTCTAATAGCATCTGTAATTATCGTAGATCTGTCTCCAAATTTATCTTTTAGATATCCATCTACTTTGTCAAGACATGATTCTACAAAGGCTATCTCTGTTTGCCTGCCTGTAAGATATTTTAAAAATAATGTAATACCTAAAGCAAGTAAAATCCAGAATCCATAAACAGACAAAAACAAATCAAAAGCATGTTTAAATGTTGCTAACATTTTAGCACTTTATTGCAACGACATCATCATCGTCATCGGGCAGTGCATCTTCAACCACAGGTATTTCTATCTCTTTGGATGCATCTCTATGGCAAAATGGACAAGTGCCATTAGCGCCCATATTCACTCTAAATACAATATGGGAACATGCCTTACAAACAACTACACCCTCTGTGTCATTTTGCTCTGCTACATTTTCGATGCGTCCTGTAGCTCTTCTATACATTGTCATAATTTTATTTCCTTTAATCCTTTTTCTTTTTTTTAGTTTATCAAGGACAGATAACTTTTTAATGCTTGCTCTTGATCAGATGTCAATTTATTTGGCATTTTAAAATTAACTTGAACGATGTAATCAGTTCGATTGCTTTGGTCAATATAAAAACCTTGGTGTTTATATTGAATTCTTTGACCAGCCTTGCAAGCTTGAGGTATCTTAATTGTTACTTCTGCATTATCTAGGCTTCTAACCTGCTTTTCAGCACCAAGCATTGCTTCTACAGGGTTTACATCCAATTGTACATTGCAATTTCCAGATTCGTCCATTTTAAAATATGGGTCATCTTGCAATCTGCATTGAATCACTAATGGTCCTGGCTGTTGATCTGGATCTTCTTGGGATCCAGCACCTTGTAAAACAAATTGTCTATTTATGCTACCTAGAGGAAATGTGAGTTCTTTTTGAACTTGAACTTTTTTAATTCCAAACCCGTGACAAGAACCACAAATTATTGCATGCAAAAAACCTCTTCCACGACATCTCCCACAAGGCCCAAGATCATGCTGCATATGGAAAAATCCATTATTAAATATTTGAATATTCCTACCTGTTCCATTACAATCAGGACAGATTGAAGGAACCCCAGCGTCTGACTTACCACCTTCGCCATTACAATCAGAGCAAAACGCATCTATAGAATAATGAATAGTTTTTGTAGTAGCTCTCATAGTTTCCAAAGGATGTAGCTCAACATGCACAACTACTGAAGAGTTTGGTTGTTTGTGAACATGTGCGTGTTGTTGAAAGTGAGCAAATGGTGATCCTTGATTATCATAAGCTAATTTCTTAGCAGGATCAGACAAAGTTTCGTAAGCTTCGCCAATTTTTTTAAATCTATCTTCAGCACCTTCGGTTTTATTTACGTCAGGATGCCATTCTCTAGCAAGCTTGCGGTAGGCACTTTTAATTTCATCTGGGGATGAATTTTTATTTACACCTAAAATAGAATAAAAATCTGACATAATTCGGTTTCCAATAAAAAAGGATTAATCGAATTATATTATACTATTTTTTAACAGTTTGCAGCAATGCATTGATTTTATTAGAAGGGCAAATGGCTCTTTCGCCGATACCAATATCGGCATGCTGTCCTGTAACTCCCATGATAGACCCATAAACAAGTCCATCGGTGCCAATCGTCATTCCGCCGCTTGAGCCTTGTAATATATCTGCATCAATAAAAATTAAATCATTCCATGCGGGTTTATCTGCTTCTCTAAGAGACTGATGAATATTTGCAATTCTGCCTACAGTTGCAGTGTCGTGCCAACCTTCGGGAGAGCTAATGACAGCAATGATATCCCCTACTTGAGCCGAATCACTATTGCCTAATTTACACGCTGGTACAACTTTTGCAACTTGAGGATTGAAAATGATACCAGAATCAATATTTGGATCTGTGACAGCTATCTGCATTGGGTACATAACTTTACCATCAAAAGTTGCTGTAATTTCAGCACCAGAGCCAATCAATTCAGGTGGAACAACGTGAGCAGCAGTAGCTACATAACCTTCGCCAATGTGAAAACCACTTCCGGTCCACATCTTTTTACCTGATCTTACAGTAATTGTGCAGTTACTTGCTAAAGAAGCTTGGATAGATTGAGCTATTGGGTCTGTGACCTTTTGCGGTTGTTGCGCCAATCTTAATTTATATTCAAGTGAATTAATATTTAAATTAAACATAATTTATAACTCAATAATCTTTGCTTTTATGTTTTCCACAGGCAATGATCCGAAAGTTCTTGAATCTTCAGATTCGGCTTCGTTATCACCCACTAAAAATACATGCCCTTCTGGTACAATAAACATGTAAGAATCTATGCCGTGATCTCTCAAATACTTCATGTGAACTTCAGGATCTTTGAAATTTGGGAGAGGCTGATATCTTCTAACACCTAAATCAACTACTGGAAACTTTTGCCCAGACACAAAAGCTATCCTCTTAATTATTAATTCTGAATTTTGCTCTGCTAATACTACGTCACCGATACTATAGTTCTTATCAGTTGCGTTTGCCAAAACAAGAGAATCTGTTTTAAGCGTAGGATGCATAGAACTTCCAACAACTTTAGTAAAGTAAAAAGGCCTATAAATTAAATAAATAATTGAAAAAATTAAAAAAAATAATTGAACTGATATTCTTATATTTCTTTTTTGATAGGTTTTAAGCATTATATTTCTCAGCAAACTCTAAGGCCTTTTCAATATTTGAGAATTTTTTCACTTCTTTTTTATTTTTTCTTACTGAAAAAGAAGCCTTTGGAACATTGTTTTCGATATTTAAAGACTTGATAATATCAATTTTTGTTCCTTCTAAATTCCAAATATTTTCTGGTACAGATTCAAACCAATTATCGTTAATCATGATTGATTTAATATTAAATTTTTTTAATATATTTATATTTGATGAGAATCTGTACCACATATTATACCTTATTACTGAGAAAAGTTATTACAAAACTTAGGTATACCGAATCCGAAGTTGCCTTCTTTGCCAAAGGTATTGAATCTTCCATTTTGATCACAAATGCCATCAAGAGCTTCAAGCACTGCCTGAACTGAGGTCAATTTAGGTGCTTCTGGATTTTCCATTCGATCTTTGGCTAACAACAAAGCGCAAACACCAGCAACAAATGGCGATGCTTGACTTGTTCCTCTAAGTACAGCGTATTGATTGTTCAAATAGGTGCTATATATATTCACACCTGCTGCAACAACGCTAACTTCTGGACCTCTTGATGAGAAATCTGCCAAATTTCCATTTTCGTCTATTGCGCCTACAGCAATTACCTCTGGATATCTAGCAGGCCAATTTACAGCCCCACTATCATTGCCCGCTGCTGCAACTATTACAATGCCATTGTTTGCAGCATCAATAATCGCCTGGTGAAAAGAAGCAGGTGGCTCGACAGGAGCACCAAGGCTCATATTAATTATATTCACGCCTTCATCAATTGCCGCTCTGATTCCAGCTTCAATCCCAGCATATCCACCATGACCGCTATTGCCTAGAACTTTTACTGTCATCATTTCGACTTCAGGAGCAACACCTAAAATACCAAAGTCATTATCTCTTGCACCAATAATACCACAAACATGAGTGGAGTGACCTTGGCTGTCATTGGGGTCATTTTCTCCAGTGGTGTCAAGTCCAAGCATTTCAGGTAAATCAGAGTGATTAGGCTTGCCAGTATCAAGCACAGCTACTTTAATTCCAGAACCTTTTGTTGTTTTATGAATTTCCTGAATATTCGCTTTGATCAAACCCCAGTCTACTGTCTGAGATAGTTGAGCAAATGTATATTCAAATTCCATTTCTTCAATAGGTAAAAATTCGATAAGATCTTCCATTTTATTTTCTCCTTTAATTTACCTGGGACTCAATATCAAAGGTAAAACTAATTCTTTGTTGAGCTGGACGCTTCAATACCAAAGCATAAGTGTCACCAGATTTATTAAACCCTACACCAATAATAGTTTCGATATCGCCAGAAGCAGAAAAATTTCCAAGCAATCTGGATTTAATATCGCCTTGAGTTGTATATAAAGTGCTTAAATCGCCAGTTTTCCACCAATATCTTGATGCAAAGTATCTAGCACTAAAATAACTGCCTGGAAACATATTACGTTAAGTCCGTGGTAATTGCAGATCTGTTTCCATATGCATCTACAGTAGCCACAATTCTGTTTTTAGAATCGCCGATGTTTCTAATTGTCACTGTAGTAGTAGAAGCACCAGATACTTTACCAGCCGAAGCAGCAACAATTAATCTGAGAGCTTGTCTTAAAGTCAATGATGTTTCAACGCCACTTGCTAAATCTAACAAGTTTGTTGCAATAGTATCAATGTCAGTGGTATTTAGGGATACTTTTCTAGAAGAATTTGCTGATGGAGTGTAGCTCACTGCAAGCATTCTACTCACAGGCACATGGGTGTCGCCAGATTCCTTAGCATATTCAAGGCAAACTTCACCATCTGTCCAAGGAGATGCGGCTAAGGTTCTAGTCCAGTGACCATCAGCTTGGTGGGTCATAGCATTTGCTGTTTCGGATGCTTGCCAAGTTTGATCGGAATCTCTCCACCATTTACCAGCATTCGCACCAGTAATATTTTTTAAATAATAATTTACTGTACTAGCACCAGTAATTGGCGAGCCACTTGTTTTATCAATCATAGTGAAAGCTCTAGGCAGTGTAGACCCAGCTTCTTGTGTTCTAAAATCACTCATAATGTAACTCCGTAAGCATTTTGCAACATATTAAAATATAACCAAGGCGCAGCAAGTGGGAATGTTCTGTTGACTTGTATTTTATTCAAAGTTGTCGGATATTCAGTTCTAGACTCATTGAATACTCTTTGCCCCAAATAACTTGATAACGCTGTATTGTAAATACAAACATCATCAATGTATCCCTTTAAATATTGATGAGCTCCACCATTAGTAACCAAATCACCAAAAAGTAAATTTTGTGAACCGCTACTTATATTCAAAGTTGAAGAAGCAACTCCACTTGCCACAAGTTTCCCATTTAAATAAACATATGATGCAATTCCCTGTCTCACAACCAAGCAATGATACCATGTATCAATAGCGATAGTTGAACCAGCTGATGCATATTCTCCAAATAAAATTGAGCTTTCAGCCACCCTGAAAATTATTGATCCAGATGTGTCAATATCAATACTAAAACCTTTGCTGCTTGCTGATTCGTATCTAGAAACTACAGTTTGTCTTCCATTTGAATTTGGATTATTTAAAGTTTCAAGCATAAACCAACAAGATACTGTGAAATTATTATTTGTAAATTGAAACTTACTAGCATCATCTACACTTACATAATCTCCATTGCCATTTAGCTTCAGGCCAACATAACCACCAGGTCTTGTAGAGCCCCACCATCCAGACGAACTATCTGAGAACCCAGTAAGTGCTCCATGGTTGTATTCAAATAAATTATAAAAATATTTACCACCTGCCGTAGCTGGCAAGCCAAGCCACCAACCAATTTTGTATTCATTTAAAGAGGCTGAAGTATTTAATATATTATCATATTTGAAACTTACTGAGGCTAAACTAATCATTTATTAAACGCTTTGCAATGTTATAGGTCTTATTTTTAATGTGTTGCCTGAAGAAGCAAATGCCTGACCTGTACCCTCGTTTCTTACAAGAGGCTTAAAATCGCCAGGAGGTAATACACATTGCTTGATTATTCTTTGTGCATTGGTTGTGGCTCTGATAGGCAGTACAACATCAGGATTTCTGGCTGGAGTTATACTAGCACTACCATCTTCGTAATTTGTGCCGTCAATCTCTCTTAAAAACCATACACTCACTGAAGTATTAGCAGTAGGAGTTGAACCGAAAGTTACCACAAGCTCAACCTCTGCCAAAACATACCCAGAAGTTGCTAAAGCCAATGCAGAAGCTTTAATTGCATTAGAATTATTTGCCAGTGTATTAAGCTCGGTAGACATTGCAGAATCGGCTGTGCCTCTAGCCCATTTTTGTGTTGTTGCCATTATTCACTTACCTCATTCAAAGAATTACTTACTTCATCAATGCTTACAGGGCAACCAAATAATTTTTCTGCTCTGCTACCTTGTCTATTAAGTATAGAACTTTTTTCTTGTGCAGTAAGGACATTATCACTTATCATTTGATCTAAGATCGAAACAAGATTTGCATCTAAAGAGTTGATAGTGTCGGAATTGGAAACTAATCTATCGAATACCTTGAGCCAAAATGTAGCCGAATTATTATTTTGAGATTCTAAAACCATCAAGTTATATACTACTGTAGATGTATCTTCGACAAATTGATCTCTTGATATTCTACCCTTAGGCACTATATAATCAGAGCCATTTCTGATAGTATTTAGGATATTAGTAATACTAATATCGTCTCTAATTGCGAGGCTACCAGCATAACCTAAATTTTGTGGATCTGTTTGAATTTCTTGTTTTAATAAATTTAAATCTACTGCCATAATTTTATCCTATGTCTACCGAATTTACAGTCAATTGTGCTTTGTAATATCCAGTTGGATCGTTATAATCTACAACTTGTCTAGCCCAAAATCTGAAGAAACCTGTAGCCTGGCTTAAGACAACTGTAGAACCTGTACCAGCTCCAGCTTTATATATTTCAGTTCTGTTTGGAATTGCAGACATATAATAGTTTATACCAGTAGCATCAGTTGAAAGTGAAATTGGCGCAACTCTAATAGCCTGACCAGCTGTCAATGTTATAGTTGAGGATGTACTAACTAATGTTTCTCCGCCAGCATTTGTAAATGAATAAGCTACTGTATATACTCCAGCACCCAAATTAGAAGTTGTACCAACTGCTGCCAATGTTGGAGCTGCAGAGGGATTAGTAACAGCTGGTGAAGTTGAGTTTGAGTTAGGCTCAGAAGTTGAAGGGGCCAAAGCTCCAGAGTAAACTAACACATTCGAGCCTGATGCACCATAGGATCCTGGAGATCCCTGTACATCTGGAGCGATTTGCAAGTTGCTAACAAAATCACTTCCGTGAATACCGCCACCTGCAGTTGGTTGAATATATACATCTAACATCGTTGTTGTGCCAGTATTTAAACCATAAGCAACTACGCCAGTTGTTGATGTGGTTCCTGAACCAGGAAGGGTAACTGTTGGTAAAATCATAGATTGTAACCAAGAGCCATCTGACAATTCTTGTGTTAATGCAGCATTCTTATAAAGTGTAATTAGACCTGCCATGTAAAGCCACCTAAAATAAGTTCTTGTAATGAGTTTTCTTTAAAAACTCAGTAAATACCTATCTAATATATACGGTAGAGCTCCAAACTGGTATACCATATCTTTGTCCATTATAAGGAGTAGCTTTAAAAATATAAACTTCACCTGATTTTGTTTGATTGGCAGCAACTATTTTGCCAGTAAATGCAGCGGTAGATCCCAATCCTGCTGTAGCTCCTATACCACCTGAACTGTCTAAATACCACTGAACCAATGTATTGTCTGGAAAATTATCTGGTATATTGTTGGGATTCCTGTAGTCATAGACTGCAATCAAAGCATCTCCAGCAAGTGCAGATCTAAG
>JACCDW011444607.1_pt1 | contig 12122 bp, 11 predicted proteins | sample 7449781 | NCBI WGS metagenome assembly JACCDW01 (sample SAMN15323449, study PRJNA562643) | freshwater metagenome | isolation source: river surface water | place: USA:Blue River Watershed | collected 2017-08-18
ACTTTTACCTCCCTGGCTAGCCCCGGCCGCGATATCAAGTTTGATCTGTCTCGCTGCGAGGGGTATCGCAACTTCTGCAACAAGTTGTGGAATGCCACACGCTTTGTGCTAATGAACACTGAAGACCAGGATTGCGGCATCGACGCCGCTGATGCTGACCTGAACTTCTCGGCTGCCGATCGCTGGATGATCAGCCTGCTGCAACGTGCCGAAGCGGAAATTGGTCAACAACTCCATGACTACCGTTTCGACCTGGCGGCACAAGCCCTCTACCACCTGGTGTGGGATGAGTACTGTGACTGGTACCTGGAAATCGCTAAAGTACAAATCCAGAACGGCAGCCCGGCACAACAACGCACCACACGCCGTACGCTGCTGCGTGTGCTTGAAACGATCCTTCGTCTGGCTCACCCGTTCATTCCGTTCATTACGGAAGAGCTGTGGCAAACCATAGCCCCCATGGCGGGTCGCAAGACACACGACACCATTCTGCTAGCCGGCTATCCGGTATGTGACGAGCAGCGCATTGATACCGCTGCAGAGGCTCAGGTTGAACGTCTGAAGGGCCTGATTTCAGCCTGCCGTAACCTGCGGGGTGAGATGAGCTTGTCACCTGCGACGAAGGTGCCGCTGATCATTGCTGCCCGTCAGGACGAGCAAAGCGCGCTGGCCGAAGCGGTGCCGATCCTCCAGGGGTTGGCCAAGTTGTCCGAGGTACGTTTCGTTGAAACGCTACCGGCCGATGCCCTGGCACCCGTCGCTGTATTGGGGAATGTGCAGCTGATGCTGGAAGTCGAAGTCGATGTGCCGGCTGAAATTGCCCGCCTGGAAAAAGAAATCGCCCGCCTGGAAGGTGAAATCAAGAAAGCCGAGAGCAAGCTGGGCAATGCCTCGTTTGTTGATCGCGCGCCACCGGCGGTGGTCGAGCAGGAGCGTCAGCGTATGGCCGATTTCGGCAACACACTGACCATGCTCAAGCCACAGCTCGCAAAATTGCAAACGCGTTGAAAGTACGCTGAAACAACGCCACGGCGTTGAGTGCGCGTTATTTGAGATAAGCCGGCATCAAGCCGCGGAGGGCGTTGCCCACGCGGAGCCGGCCTTCGCGTGAGGCCGCCTTGATGTCCGCCACGGTCAGCGTGGCTTCACTGGCTTCACCACGGTCGATCAAGCTGGCGCGTAATACGCCGGGCAACAGACCACAACGGACAGGCGGCGTTAACAAGCGCTTCCCTTCACGCACAAACACATTGCTCCGGGCACCTTCACATACGTCACCATGCTCGTTACAAAACAGGCTGTCAAAGGCCTGTTGTGCCATGGCCTGTTCTATCGCAGCATCGTAGATCGCACGCGCCGAGGTTTTATGACGCAACAACGGTGCATCGCTCTTCAGACGCACCTCGGACCAGATCAACCCGACACGTGCCGGAAGTGGCGGCAACGGCGACCAAGTCGTTGATAAGACGCCTGCGTGCGACAGGTCAACGCGAACGCGGAACAGCCGGGTGACATCACTTGCCCCCTGTTTCTGACGGATCGCAGTCTTGACGTCCCACAAGAGTGACTCGAAAGCCCCCTCATCGTAATTAAAGCCCAGGGCATAGGATGACTGCGCTAGCCGAGCAGCATGACGCCGGATGTGCGGATAAATTTCCACCAGCGGCAGTGTGGTCGAAAGCTCATCCGCTGGTAGTTCTAGCCGCAGTGTTTCAAATAGGGTGAAATCGGGATCCGGCTTCACGAGAAAAGCACTTTTCAGCAGGCATTCGTCGTACTCGTCCTGCGCAACAGAATCCCACACGATGCCACTGCCCACACCCAGCACGCCCGTCCGGACCCTAACAGATTCATGATGCGGCGTATCAACGGGTGGATCCAGCACAATCGTTCGTATCGCAACATTCGCCCGAATCTGGTCTTTAGTGGCCCACCCGATGGTCCCCGTATACAAACCACGGGGCGCAATCTCCCATGCCATAATTTTCTGCATGGCGGCCACTTTTGGCGCCCCTGTCACAGAACCACAGGGAAACAGACTCGTGATCAAATCACCTAGGCGATCTGTCTGTAGTGTCGCCCCCACGGTGGAGGTCATCTGGTGCACCGTCGGAAAAGCCTCAACATCGAACAAAGTCTCGACTTGTACGGTGCCGGCTTTGGCAACACGCCCGAGATCGTTGCGTAGCAGATCGACAATCATCAGGTTTTCTGCACGGTTTTTTTCTGATGTGCGCAGGTCAGATGCCTGTCGCTGATCAACGATGGCGTCCTGCGCCCGCGGGGCCGTACCCTTCATGGGTTTGACCGTGATCTGATCACCATTGACCGTGAAAAACAATTCTGGCGACAACGACATCACCTGAGCTTCCGGCAAATCAATGTAAACCGCGTGTGATGTCGGTTGTGCACGCACCAGATTCAGGAATACATTGGCCGGATCACCGTACACCATGACATCCATCGGAAAGGTGTAATTGATCTGGTAGACCTCACCATCCGCAATGGCGGCGCGAATCTTGGCCAGCTTCTCGGCATAAACCTCGGGTGACAAGGGGGGGCGGCCTCGCACACAGCCCGCGGGTTCCGTTTGCCCCCGGGCAGTAAGCCATACATCCGCCTCGGCACAAGTGAGCCGGTCAGCTTGTTGAAAACACCAGACATATCCCAATGGTGCCTGTCGTCCGGTGCTGTTGTCAGCGTTAGCCAGACAAGGTTCCAGCAACACCCCCATCTCATAATCCAGGGCAAACACGACGTAGCCATGCCGCGCACGAGCCGCATCGGCTGCCGCCATCGCCTGTCGTAATGACACACCATCCGTAATGGGCCAGACAGATTCAACACGCGTGAGTAGTAGGCAGGCTGCTTCCGATGCCGGTGCCAGCGCATCACGGAACAATACGGCCGGCGGGTGTCGCTGCATTATTACTTACGCTGTAGTAAGAACGTGAACGTGCCCGCAGATTCTTCGACCTTCAGTAATTGATGACCGGTCTGCCGGGCGAATGCCGCAAAATCATCCTGTGCCGCCGGGTCGGTGGCGCGAATTTCCAGAACCTGGCCACTGGCCATGTCAGCCAGCGCTTTTTTGGTACGAAGAATTGGCATCGGGCATTTAAGTCCACAGACATCCAGGTGTCTGTGAATTTCAACAGGTGATTCTAGCGATGCGCATGCTGTCATGGGATTCTTATTCATCGGACATAGCACTTAAAATGGCGACTGATTCGCCGACTTACGTTCTTCCAGGACTTGAGCACGCAAGGCTCGCAGGCGTGTGTCGATCATCGACTGCTCATGAAACTGCCTGGCTTCCCGCTGTGCCAATTCCAATTGCTCTACAGCTGCCTGCGTCTGACCATTGAGCGCATAGGCTTCGGCAGTGGCTTGTCGGGATTGCACGGACTTGCCAAGTGCCGCATAAGACTGCGCCTGTAGCAGATACAACTTCGGATCGCGTACGCCATTACGTAGACGCGCATCCAAAATCTGGATGGCCGCTTCATTCTGCCCCTGCAGTTGCAGGACACTGACCAGCCCCAGCATCAATGCTTCATCATTGGGGTAGCGTTTGTAGGCTTCGCGATAAAGATGCGTTGCACCTGCGATATCTTTTTCACCGAGTTTGATCTCGGCTGCCAGTGTCTCGAACATCGGATTGGCCGGTGCCAGTTTTTTCGCCTGCTGGAGCGACTTATCAGCTTCGGCAAATCGACCAAGTCGCAATTGCGCACGGGATATGCCGTAGAAAACTGCAGACTCATGCGCAAAGCGTCGCTCACGCAGCTGGGTTTCAAATTCGGCCAGCGCATCCTGTGGCACGGTTTCCATGACGCGTAATTTGGCACGAACCAGATAGAACTCCTGGGAATCCCTTACCTGACGATAAGGTGCGTTGTGTGCCCGTCCCTGCATGTCAGAAATACGATCGGTAGTGAGCGGGTGCGTCCGTAAATAGACAGGCGCATTGTTTTCATAAATGGCCGTGGATTTCTGCAGTCGTTCAAAAAAGTCAGCCATACCTTTGGGGTCATAGCCGGCCTTGGTCAGCGTTGTATACCCCACCCGATCAGCCTCACGTTCAAAATCCCGTGAATAACCCAGCTGTGTCTGGATATTAGCCGCCTGAATAGCCTGACCGGCCCCCTGTGCCATCTGCCCCGTATTGCCCCCAGCTCGGGCCGCCAGAATCAGCAAGGCCAGGCTGGCCAATGAGGACATGGACTGGTTCTGAGCCGCCATGATGCCCCGCGCCAGATGCTGCTGTGTCACGTGAGAGATCTCATGGGCCAACACACCAGCAAACTCAGATTCGGTCCGCGCAGCAAGCAACAATCCTGTATTAATCCCGACATAACCGCCAAAGGTGGCAAAGGCATTAATCTGTCGATCTCGCAACACGAAGAAGGTGAACCGGCCATTCGGATCAGCACTTGCAGAAACCAAGCGACGCCCAACCCGATTCACATATCCGGCAATTTCCGGGTCATCGATATACGAGGGTTCTCGCAAACGGATCTCATTATAGAACTCGGCCCCCAGCTTGCGTTGCAGCTGGGGCGGCAAGACTTCGTGCGCAGCATCCCCCAGCTCGGGGAGCTCTGTCGAAGCGGCTAGCCCCGGCATCGGGGCAGACGCAATGCAGATAGCCAGCATTGTCGCGAGCGATTTCCTGATTCGATCCATAGCGGCATGATACCCAACAAAAGAAAAAGCCCGCCAATTGGCGGGCTTTTTCCTGATGGGACGCTGTCAGTTAAGCAACGCCCACATCCGCATTAAGCACGGCCGATGTTAGCGGCTTGCTTACCCTTCGGGCCATCGACCACGTCGAAAGTGACGCGCTCGCCTTCTTTCAGGGTCTTGAAACCATTCATGGTGATTGCGGAGAAATGGGCGAACAGATCTTCACCGCCGCCGTCCGGCGTGATGAAACCAAAACCCTTTGCGTCATTGAACCACTTGACGGTACCTAGTGCCATTTTACTGCTTCCTTCCGGTCGTACTGACCTCTTTAAACTATTTCAGAACGTAGCACACCGGGTGCGCCCACACTCCTCCCTGTACCGGAATTCCGGTATTTGCCTTTTTTACGCGATGTTTTACACATCGTCAACCAATTTTCACAATTTTTTATGCTGCAGCGCAAGCTTGTCTCTGTTTCGTATCTGTCGGATTCATCGGGCTTTTATGACAAACCCATTGAAGATTTGGCTTTCAACCCTTAAATTGTGCGCATGGCTACTCACCGAAAAACCCAGGATGGAACTGCTGTTCTCGAACGAGAAACGTTGGATCTACGTGCACCACCGCTCTATCAGGTACTCCTGCTGAATGACGATTTCACCCCCATGGATTTCGTCGTTCACGTTTTGCAATATATTTTCCGGATGGATCATGAACGCGCCATGCGTATCATGCTTGAAGTACACACCGAAGGTCGGGGTATTTGCGGCGTCTACACTCGCGACATCGCCGCCAGCAAAGTCGAACAGGTTGTTAATCTGGCTAGGGAACATCAACACCCTCTGGCCTGCGTGATGGAGGAAGCCCCATGATTGCCCAGGAACTTGAAGTCAGTCTGCATACGGCTTTTGTCGAAGCCCGTCAGAAACGACATGAATTCATCACCGTCGAGCATCTGCTACTGGCGCTGATTGACAACCCTTCCGCCTCCGATGCCTTGCGGGCCTGTGGTAGCCAGCTCGAAGCATTACGCCTTGAACTGACCCGCTTCATCGAAGAGCACACCCCGGTCGTCGCGGAAGACCATGACGGCGAGACACAGCCGACACTGGGCTTTCAGCGTGTGATCCAGCGGGCCATCCTGCATGTGCAGTCATCCGGCAAGAAGGAAGTGACCGGTGCCAATGTGCTCGTTGCCATCTTTGGCGAGAAGGATTCGCATGCCGTTTACTTCCTACAGAAGCAGAACATCTCTCGTCTCGATCTGGTGAACTATATATCCCACGGCATTGCCAAAGTGCCGCGGGATAGTGCGAAGGCAGAGGGTACCGATGGCGATAGCGATACCACCGACAAGGCGCAGATGGGGCCGCTCGAACAGTACACCGTCAACCTGAATACACTGGCAGCGCAGGGTAAGATCGATCCGCTCATTGGTCGAGAGCGCGAGCTGGAGCGCGTTGTTCAGATTCTCTGTCGTCGCCGCAAGAACAACCCACTTCTGGTGGGCGAGGCAGGTGTCGGCAAGACGGCCATTGCCGAAGGCCTGGCCCGCCGCATCGTTGACAAGGATGTGCCAGATGTCCTGGCCGAGGCCACCGTATACTCACTCGACATGGGTGCCCTGCTCGCGGGTACCAAATACCGGGGCGACTTCGAACAGCGCCTGAAGGGTGTGCTTAAAGCCCTCAAGGACAACCCCAGTGCCGTGCTATTTATTGACGAGATCCACACACTGATTGGTGCCGGCTCTGCATCGGGAGGCACGCTGGACGCCTCCAATCTGCTCAAACCTGCGTTGGCCAATGGCCAGTTGCGCTGTATCGGTGCCACCACGTTCGTAGAATATCGTGGCATCTTCGAAAAGGACTCCGCGCTATCACGTCGCTTCCAGAAGGTCGATGTCAACGAACCCTCTGTCGCAGAAACCATCGAAATTCTCAAGGGACTGAAATCGCGGTTTGAAGCGCACCACGGCATCAAGTACACCGCTTCTGCGTTAACAACGGCCGCCGAGCTGTCGGCCCGTCACATTTCAGACCGTCATTTGCCGGACAAGGCGATTGACGTGATTGATGAAGCCGGCGCCGCTCAACGTATTCTGCCCAAGAGCAAGCAGAAAAAAGTGATCGGCAAGCATGAGATTGAGGAAATCGTCTCACGTATTGCCCGCATCCCGCCGTCCCATGTGTCGAACGATGACAAACGTGCCCTGAAAAATCTGGATCGTGACCTGAAGGCCGTTGTCTTCGGTCAGGACAATGCGATTGACGCACTGGCTCGCGCCATCAAAATGGCCCGCTCCGGGCTCGGCAACCCAGGCAAACCGATTGGCGCCTTCCTCTTCTCAGGACCCACGGGAGTCGGCAAAACCGAGGTGGCGAAACAGCTCGCCTATTGCCTGGGTGTAGACCTACTCCGCTTCGACATGTCGGAATACATGGAGCGCCACGCCGTCTCGCGCCTCATTGGCGCGCCACCGGGCTATGTCGGCTTCGAACAGGGTGGTCTCTTAACTGAAGCGATCAACAAAAAGCCGTACTGTGTGCTGCTGCTCGACGAAATCGAGAAAGCCCACCACGATATTTACAACGTCCTGCTCCAGGTGATGGATCACGGCACACTGACTGACAACAATGGCCGCAAGGCCGACTTCCGTAACGTTGTCATCATCCTCACCACCAATGCGGGACAGGAAACGCTCAACAAATCGGTGATGGGCTTTACCGCCAAAAAACAGGTCGGCGACGAACTGGAAGAGATCAAACGGGTCTTTACGCCGGAGTTCCGCAACCGTCTTGATGCCACCATTTCCTTCAAACCGCTGGATCTGGCAGTGATTCTGCGAGTGGTGGATAAATTCCTCATGCAGCTGGAAGAGCAACTGCACGAGAAGAAAGTGGATGTCACATTCACAGACGCGCTGAAGAACTACTTGGCGGCCAATGGATTTGACCCCCTCATGGGCGCGCGCCCCATGGCCCGCTTGATCCAGGACACCATTCGCGCTGCGCTGGCCGATGAGTTGCTATTTGGTCGGCTGGCTCATGGCGGGCATGTAACTGTCAACATTGATGACAACGATACTGTCCAGCTTGAGTTTTCAAATACCGAAAATACAGGCTCACCGGACCCGGCATCTATCCCCGCCTAATTTCACTATTCCAATCACCTTCACCCATTTAACCATCCTCTTTCCAACGAATCTTGATACTGAAAGACAAGACATGACTGCACTACTGACCACCGACCTACTGGATGCCAATGAAGCGCTCATCCAAAGCGAACAACTGCGTGTATTGGCGCCCATGTTTCAACGTTATGGTGGCAAAGCTGCGTTTGCCGGAAAAATCGTGACGCTGAAGATCTTCGAAGATAACTCGCTGGTGCGTACGCTTCTGGCCGAACCCGGTGCCGGCAAGGTGCTCGTTGTGGATGGTGGCGGTAGTCTGCGCTGCGCACTACTCGGTGACCAGCTCGCTGAACTGGCCGTCAAGAATGGCTGGGAGGGCGTCATTGTCTATGGCTGCATTCGTGACAGCGCGGCAATTAACGGCCTGCCCCTGGGTGTTCGCGCCTTGAACACCCACCCACTCAAAACCGTGAAGAAAAATATCGGGGAGCGTGACATACCTGTTACCTTCGGTGGTGTCACGTTGAAGCCAGGTGAATGGCTCTGCGCTGACGAAGACGGTGTGATCGTATCGACCACACCCCTGGTCTGATCTCGCGAAAAACACCCGGCACCCCAAAAAAACCGGCCTGCAGGCCGGTTTTTTTCATGCTGCAATGCACGCAATCTTCAAAACCAACCAAAAACAACCGCAGCAACCCACTGATTCATAATAACTTTTATGTATCTTGTGTCTTATATAAGAGTTGTTGCGCTTGCAACAAAACGCGTATATAGTCATTGAACGCATAGACGCGCGACCACCGCAAGGTCCCGCCGCACGCCAGCGCACTTTCTCTTGCAACCTCTCCCCTGAAGGAATCAACATGGCAACTCGCGAACAACAAATCGCCGCCCTGGAAAAAGACTGGGCTGAAAACCCCCGCTGGAAGAACGTTAAGCGCGGTTACACCGCTGCTGACGTTGTCCGTCTGCGCGGCTCGCTGCAACCGGAATACACCCTGGCCCAACGCGGTGCCAAGGTTCTGTGGGACAAAGTCAACGGCGGCGCCAAGAAGGGCTACGTTAATGCTTTCGGCGCCATCACCGCCGGTCAAGCCATGCAACAGGCCAAGGCTGGTCTGGAAGCTGTTTACCTGTCGGGCTGGCAGGTTGCCGCCGACGGTAACACCTCGGAAACCATGTACCCGGATCAGTCGCTGTACGCTTACGACTCGGTACCGACCATGGTTCGTCGTATCAACAACACCTTCAAGCGCGCTGACGAAATCCAGTGGTCGCGTGGTGTGAACCCGGGCGACAAGGAATTCATCGACTACTTCCTGCCGATCGTTGCTGACGCCGAAGCCGGTTTCGGTGGCGTGCTGAATGCTTTCGAACTGATGAAGAACATGATCGCCGCCGGTGCTGCGGGTGTTCACTTCGAAGACCAGCTGGCTGCCGCCAAGAAGTGTGGTCACATGGGTGGTAAGGTTCTGGTGCCGACCCGTGAAGCCATCGAAAAACTGATCTCGGCCCGTTTCGCGGCTGACGTCATGGGCGTTCCGACCCTGATCCTGGCCCGTACCGATGCTGAAGCTGCCAACCTGATCACTTCGGATTACGACGAAAACGACAAACCGTTCCTGACCGGCGAGCGCACCCAAGAAGGCTTCTTCCGTGTGAAGAATGGTCTGGAGCAATCGATCAGCCGTGGCGTTGCTTACGCACCGTACGCTGACCTGGTCTGGTGTGAAACCGGCGTGCCCGATATCGGCTTCGCCCGTGAGTTCGCCCAAGCCGTTCTGGCCGCCTGCCCGGGCAAGCTGCTGTCGTACAACTGTTCGCCGTCGTTCAACTGGAAGAAGAACCTCAACGACTCGCAGATCGCTTCCTTCCAGGAAGAACTGTCGGCGCTGGGTTACAAGTACCAGTTCATCACGCTGGCCGGTATCCACGTCAACTGGTACAACACCTTCAAGTTCGCCAAGGCCTATGCTGGCGGTGAAGGCATGAAGCACTACGTTGAAATGGTTCAGGAACCTGAATTCGCTGCACGCGACCAGGGTTACACCTTCGTTTCGCACCAGCAGGAAGTCGGCACCGGTTACTTCGACGAAGTGACCACCGTCATCCAGGGTGGTTCGTCGAGCGTCAAGGCACTGACCGGTTCGACCGAAGAAGAACAGTTCCACTAAGAACTGACTGCCTTCAGCAAAAACAGCACCTTCGGGTGCTGTTTTTGTTTATACAATACAAAGCGCCAAAACGGTCCACAACGCATCTGACCATGAAGACCCTGACAACCTTTTCCGAACGCTCCACAACGCCTGACATCGATTACCCACGTCCCGATCGCCTGGTCAGCGGCAACCCCACGCGCACGACCTGGAATCATTACGAATCGGATGGTGTCTCTTCAGGTCTATGGGATTGCGAACCCGGTGCGTGGCGCATTGCATTTGCCGAGGGCAAAGATGAGTTTTTTCACGTGCTCTCCGGCTGCATCCGCATTACGGATGCAGGGGGTACCGCACGCGAATTCGGACCCGGTGACGCGTGTGTCATCCCTGCCGGATTTACGGGCCTCTTCGAAGTTCTGTCGCACGTGCGCAAACACTATGTCATCATTGATCGTGCAGCGATGCACACATAACAAAACGGACCAACCCAACTCACAGCACAGGAAGCACCATGACCCAGACAGTGACTCTCGGCGGCAATCCCATCCAGATTGGCGGCACACTCCCCAAAACCGGTAGCACCGCACCCGCTTTCAAACTGGTCGCCAAAGACCTGAGCGATGTCACGCTCGATAACTACGCCGGTAAGCGCAAGGTGCTCAACATTTTTCCGAGCATCGATACGCCAACCTGTGCCACTTCCGTCCGCAAATTCAATGCTGAAGCGGCACAGCTGAAAAACACCGTTGTCCTCTGTGTGTCGGCCGATCTGCCCTTCGCCCAATCACGCTTCTGTGGTGCCGAAAACCTGGACAACGTACAGACGCTTTCGACCATGCGTGGCCGCGACTTCCTGCAGCACTACGGTGTCGCGATTGAATCGGGGCCCATCGCTGGCGTTGCCGCCCGTGCCGTTGTCGTCCTCGACGAAAACAACAAGGTACTGCACAGCGAATTGGTTAGCGAGATCAAGAACGAGCCGAACTACGCCGCTGCCCTCGCTGCACTAGCCTAACGGCTCGCCGCTTTACGCGGACTTTTGTTATTCACTGGCTGCTGCGGCAGCCAGTAGTTTTTCTGGGCATAGGCTTCCTTCAGAAAATCCACGAAGGCACGTACTTTCAGGGGCAGATGGCGTCGCTCCGGGAAAACGGCGTAGATGCCCACCGGCGGTGCCGCCCAGTCGTCCAGCACACTGACCAGCCGTCCGGACTGGAGATCTTCGCCGACTTCCCACATCGAGCGCCAGGCGAGTCCGCCACCCGAACGCGACCATTCCGCCAGCACGACACCATCGTTGCACTCCATCGGTCCTTTGACGCGGATGCTGCGTGTTTTAACGGTTGAAGCACCACCTTGTGTCAGACTGGTTCGGAACGTCCAGCCACGTTGCGGCCCAAGTGCCAGGCAGTCGTGTTTGAGCAGGTCTTCCGGTGTCTGCGGGACACCGTGCCGTTCCAGGTAATCCGGCGCCCCAACGACGACACGGCGCATTTCGGCAAGGCGCACCGACACCATATTGGAATCGGCCAGTTCGCCCAGTCGAATGCCGCAGTCAAAGCCTTCGTTCACGAGGTCGACCAAACGGTCCGAGAGGTCGAGCGTCACGCTCACATCCCGATGCAGCTTGAGAAACTGCTGTACATGCGGTGCCACGTGGCGTCGGCCAAAACCCGCGGGCGCGGTCATACGCAAGTGGCCACTCACCTGGATACTGCCCTTGGCAGCAGCCGCTTCTGCGCCCGCCAGATCATTCAATATGCGAACGCAGTCTTCCAGATAGTTCTGCCCAGCCTCCGTGAAAGAGATGCGCCGAGTGGTCCGATGCACCAGCTGGGATCCCAGGCGTTCTTCCAGCGCGTCGAGGCGCCTTGCCATGATGGCTGGCGTGACCCCTTCGACCCGCGCCGCCGCCGACAGGGAGCCATGTGTGGCAACCAGCACTAATGCCTGCATTTCCTTGAATGGATTCATCGGAAGCCCCCGTTTATTTAATACTTAATGTACAAGAAGACTGGATATTTTTACACCTTTTATTTCCAATTGCACTGCAATAAAATGAAACTCATCCAAAAATTATTGGTCTCTGATTCATCCCAATCCTTCCTTATTTACCGGAGTTTCAACATGAGCCTGAC
>JACCDW011437437.1_pt1 | contig 12117 bp, 14 predicted proteins | sample 7449781 | NCBI WGS metagenome assembly JACCDW01 (sample SAMN15323449, study PRJNA562643) | freshwater metagenome | isolation source: river surface water | place: USA:Blue River Watershed | collected 2017-08-18
CCCAACACAAGCAGTGTAGTTGCCACAGCATACAGTGAGCGAGCGTAGTGGTCATAATGCCGTTCTTTGAAAAAGACAAGCAGTACCGTCGCGCTCACTAGACAGAGAATACCTAAACCAAACGTAGAAAGCATGCACGAGGTAAGAGACATGGTCTCAATTCTCATCAAAAAAAGTATTAGGAACCCAAGAACCACCCAAGCACTTCCGAGATACGTAAACACACGCGTCATTCTTGAAGGCGTAGCAAACAAAGTGGTTGGTGTAGCAGCGGGCTGCATGTTTTGTTTTGTTTTTTCCATGAGGTTTTTAAATAAGGTATGTTATAAACAAAACACTCTATCGTACAACCCAGCCAATAAACTGAAGGTTGTCAGAATCTATACTTGAGAATCCCGGAGCCGAATCAAGAGAAATTTCTCTCCCTTTGAATGCGACGTCTTTTTTGTCAGCAGTACTTCGCATATACCACACATAGTAATTATTACCATTATGTGAGTAGACGTTTAGAGAAGTGTTGTACCATGGTGATTCTACTCGCTCAATCCAAAAACCATCAGGAGATATAGCCTTTTTATCAAGACGAAGTTTTTGGGCATCTTCTAAAGTAATAAGCTCGTTTCTGTTTTCTGAGACATGATGGAGGAAAAGCTTTGGAGTGTAAGAATCACAAGTTTTTTGTCTCTTACACGAATCACAAACAGCACACACATCATGTGACGAGACGTCAGGCGAGACACCACTCACAACTTCCTTTTCTGGAGGGTAATAATCGTAAGTATCACACGCAGAACATGCTTTTGTACACTTATCTTCTTCTAGCACACCATTTTCTACCACATAGGGCACGGTACTTCCAAAACAACTATCTTCGGTTATGGAAGTTGCTGTTGCGGTAAAGACAAAGTCATGCGTCGGCGCCACTTTTTTTGAAAAAACCTGAGGCATCCAAAAAAGCGCTCCCGCAAAAAGAAACGCAAGTACAGGCAAGGCAATAGAAATTGCAAGAATACTGTTTTTTTTCTGAAACATAGATAAATAAAAGAGTAAGCTATAGTAAAGACACCCAAACACCTGTAGTATACGCTTCTCATTCTCTAAGAGACAGTGCTTGTGTGTGGATAACTAAGAAAGTAACGTGCCGAGCTCTACTGTACCTGCTTGTATCGCTTGAATCTTATCAACAAGAGACACTTTTTGTTTTATTAACCGCACCAAAAGTCCCATGAGATCAGGCCGATTAAGTGTGGTTGCTCCAAGTACCCGCCCCTGTTCCAACACGAGTCTACAGTATTGCACCTTGTCTCCAGAGAGAGGTACAGAAAGAGCAACTCGCCCCTCAAGCATTCGCGAATCACCAACCCATCCAAGACTGAAACCGAATCCGTGACTTGTGTGAAAAGTAACTTGTTCAAGACGTACATGCTCTCCTGTCATGTTTTTTCCTGCAAGCTCTCCTTGTGAACGAGCACTCATCCAATCTCCCATAAGCACCACCTCCTCTAATACCACGTCTTGATACTCTGCGGTGTCTCCCGCAGTATATACATTAGGTGCGTTGGTCTCTAAAAACTCGTTCGCGAGAATACCTCGACGCGTTGCTATACCAGCACGACGCACCCACTCCAAAGGAAGTTCCACTCCGATAAACGGGAAAACCGCTTCACAGGGAATGGTGCGTCCATCTTTTAAACGCACCCCTTCCACCGAAGCACCCCCCAAAACTTCTTCTACCTCCATTTCACGAATAATGGTTACTCCCTTTTCCTCAAGCACATGTTCTATAGGAGCAACTTCCTCCGCAGAAAGCTGGGGGGCAAAAAAGTATTTTTCACGCATCACCTCGGTAATAGCACACCCCTTTCCAAGGAGAATCTCCAACACTTCAAATGAGGTACAGGCACTTCCTACAAACACTGCTCGCTGAGGAGGAGTTGTGGTTAGAGCTTGAATCTTTTTTGCATCATCTACTGTACGAAGATAGTACACACCTTTCTTGTCTGCCCCAGGAATAGTCCAGTACCTATTGTGTGCCCCCGTTGCAAGGAGAAGTTTCTTGTATTCCAAAACATCGCCGTCGGAAAGAGTGAGCTGTTGTGAAGCAGTGTCAAGCGCGGTAGCAGAAAGTCCTCGGAAAAGATCTATACTTTGTTCTTTGTACCATTCATCTTTTTTAAGCCACACATTATCAAAAGGCTGTTCGCCCAAAACCCACGCGGGCTTACTAAGCATCACGCGGGAATAGAATGGATAGGGTTCGTCAGAAATAATGGCAATAGTTCCTTCTGGATCTTTTTTGCGAATCGTCTCAGCAGCTGTGGTACCCGCCACCCCACCTCCAACTATGACATAGGTATAGTGTTGCATAAAAAGAAAAGGCTTCGACGTCGAAGTAGTTACTTGGGATACACCTGTGTGCCGTCCGCACTATAGAGAAAGATTGCTTTTGTTGGACATGCCTCTGCAGAAGCGATGAGTGTTGCGTCATCAACACTATTTGCGTCAGTTACTACAATTTTTGTTTTGCCATCTAACTCCCACGTATCAGGAGCGGCCGCAATGCAAGAAATAGCAGCGATGCAAAGATCGCGATTAACAGCGATTTTGGTAATAGTAGACCCTTCACGAGTCCTTGTATATTCTCGTATATCTGCCATATAGAAAAAATTAGATGATAAAAACTACTCAAAGATAACCTGCGTTATCCCTGGGACTTCGCTCACAATAAGCGGAGCAATGGTTTTAGTATACGTTACTTCAGCAAGGGTGCAATGGGTACAAGCCCCAGAAACCTTACAATAAGCTATATTCCCTTCAACGCGCAAGAGATGAACACTTCCTCCGTGCATCTCCACATATGGACGCACTTTGTCTAGAAGTGTGTTGATGTGTTCTTCTGTAGTCATACTCCCCATAATACAGGAACATTATGCGCAACACCACTCATTACCACACATTTTTTATACAGCTTCTTTCTTTCCCTCCCAGATTCCCACCAAAAGATGCATTTCATCCCGAAGTAGTATTTCTACATTAGGTACACGCTCTTTCAAAAAAACAATAATTGCTTCATGCGCCTTTTCAGAAGCTCGCTCACGCGCACCCTCCTCAAGGAGCTCGGTAAGTCTTGCCCTCTCCCCTTCACGCAAAACACGCCAAACCTTTAGAAGAATACTTTCAAAGAGCACAATACTCGTATCCTCCAAAAGAAGTTCCCTATCTTTTAGAGGAAGGCGTGTTAGATTTCCTACAGTGACATGTGTTGTTTCCATAAGGAAGATAAGCTTATGATGTGATGAGGCGATGTGTATAATATTCAATTTGCCGGTACACTGCTGTTAACGCTTCTTCACAGGTATAGGTCTCAAATGCATCAGGGAATATCACAGAAACCTCTTTTCCCTGAAGCAGAGTTTCAATTTCCCCTCGATATGCAAGAGAGCGTACAAAAACTTCCTCAAGCTCAAGCACTGCGCGTGTTATAGCTTGAAGGAACTCTTTTTGAGTAGCGTCACGCTCTTGTTGAGAAAGAAGATCCGCAAGAGTCTTTCCTGTCAAATCATTTCTATGCTCTCCAAGTTCTTGACGCACCCAATTCTGTACCTCTTGGGAAAGAGGAGAGAGCGTTGTCTCAGGAACCCAATCCACTACAAACCGCACTTGTGCATCATTAGGCTCGGGAACACCCAAGATTATTCTAAAAGGAGGCACACTTCTCTTTTGCACACTCTCTTTCACCGATTGTGCTGGTGTTTTTTCAGAAATATCTTGTGTGGGAGAAACAAACTCCTCGCGCGCGGAAAGAGTAGGCACAGCAACACCACTTCCGATAGAGGAAGCTTGGGGCATGGGAAGATTTTTTTCAAAAGGTTCTACAAGCCCCTCTTCTTTTGTAAGTTCGTGCGCCACGCGCAAAACAAGAGCACCAAGTGTGCTTTTCTCTTCTAGCGCTTTCGCAACAAGAGCAACCGCGCTGGGGACTTGTTCTTGTATCTCGCAGAGCATAGTGTACACGAGCGCCTCTGTGTCTTTTGAGAGACGAACTCGCTCCCCATCTTTTACGTATGAAATACCGGGAATATCGTTTAATACTTCTGGTAATGGAACATCTCGAAGCACTCGCCAAAGAGAGACGATATTAGGGCGTGCACCAAGCATACCCCCCGTAAACACCCCCTTTTCAAAAAGGGTTTGTAATGCATAACTATCATTTTCTTCTGTTTTTGCTTCTGGAAAAGAAACCATTCGCACATCATTCCGAACACGCTCTAGAGAAAAATCATCAACGCGAGGGCGATACGGAACCACCTCTTCAGTAGGTATTTCAGAAGGCTTGGAAGAAGTGGCAAGAGGATGTGAGACAAGGGACTGTTCCTTTTCTAGAAACGACTCTTGTGGAAAAAATGTTTCTTGTTTTGTGGTCGTAACAGACTCTTGTGTTTCTGGCGCAACCAAAGAAAAAGGTGTCGGCTCTGTTTCTTCTTCTTTTTTCTGAACCAGAAGAGAGGGTGGTGTGGGCATTAAAACAGGTGCTGTAGCAAATTCACTATCTACAAAAGATGGATATATTGTTTTTTGTTTTGTTTCAGGCAATTCATCAAGAACAATAGGTAGTCTTATGGATGGCGCCACAACTTTCGGGATAGATTCTTTTTGAGATGGTATTACAGGAACCAATGAAGATTCTTTTGAGGAAGGTTGTGATGTCTTTTGATATGTGTCTTCTTTTAATCCTAGAACGGACACTTCTTGTTTCTCCTTAAAGGAGAAGACTTTTGTGTATTCATCAGGGACAAGTGCACTAGCAAAAGAAGAAGCACTCCAAGCATATCCAACAAAGAGAAACTGCAAAAAGGGACGTTGGGGATTTTTTTGTGTCCTTGCAAGAGCAACTTCCTCCATTACCTGTACTGCATGTTTCGTTTGGTGGGTAAGTAAAGCTTCATACCAAGAAGAAGCTTCTTCTAGCAAAAGTGCATCTTCTCTAGGAAGCGCACTCATCATCTTAGGCACAAGAAGGGTTGCCCCCTTTGTCCTATATGTATCTAAAAGAGTATTGTATGTTTTTTGCATCTCTTCAAAGGCGCGCTCTTTTTCAGCGCCACCAAAAGCAATTTTTTCAAAAAAAGAGGAAGGTTGTAGTTGTGCATGGAGCGCTTCAAAATACGCATTCCGCGCAGACACTATCATTGCACGCTCCTTAAGGTATGCGGAATGGAGACTATCCATGCACGCACGCACTGTAGTGTAGACAGTGTGTGTTTTTTGCTCCCAAGACGCACGCACCAAAGCGCGCGCTTTTTCACGCACTCCATGTACAGGAGATATTTCTTCTAGAACACGCTCTACAATCTCCAAACTCGCGCCTTCTTCCACAAGACGAAGTGCTTCTTTAAGTGCTTTTGTGCTTTTCTCGTAAGACACGGGGGTACTTCCAGTGCACGGTACTGCAATACTCCCTTGATGCTCTAATTCTGTGAGAAGAGTTTGTGGATCTGAGGCGCGCGCGACACGGTTTTGAAACAATTTCTCTGCCTCCACTTGAAGCGAGTCATCTGAGGTGTGGTGTGCTTGAGAAGAAACAAGCACACCATCTATAGGTGGTTTTGTTTGAGAAGGCATGAGTATAGTGTACTGCCTTGTGGACAGTAAAGGCAAATGCAAACAAGTTTCCAGTACAAATAAATAGGCCCTATGAAGGGCCCAAAAACAAAAATTCCATCACCGCATCGCCCTTTTGTTGTGGCGCCTGATAACGCCCAACAGTCCCGAGGTGCAGTGGTTCCATTGTAAAAACCCACAAAGAGGGCAACGGACGACCACAGTCCCAACTCTTTCATCGAGAAAATCGGGGCCTGCGTGTAAATACACACCACGAATTGGTTCTCCTCTTCCAAAAGGATTAAAGCTTTTTTCGCATTTTGTGCAGTAGCCGAATCCACTTCCCCGTGCAATGGATTCATCTTCGCGCACAGACTCGTCCGAGCACTCAACCACAGGAATAGTGAAGGTTGGGATGCACGGTTGTGGAAGCTTGTCAAGACTAGACATAGCACTCTCCTCGAGAAGTCTAAAAACCCAATGGGCATCATGGCGCCTATGTAAGAAAAAGTCAAGGGTTGGTTTGACTGACGTCACTCCCCCTTTTTTGGTTCTATGCCATGTAACACCAAAAGCTTTTCAAACTCTTCTCGCTCTAAGGTTTCTACCTCTATAAGTTTTTTTGCTATGGCATCAAGAGTCTTACGGTTGGTGAGGAGTATTTCTTTTGCGCGAGCATGAGCCGTGGTAATGATACGGGATACTTCTGTATCTATTTCCATTGCCGTTTTTTCTGAGTACTCTCTTCCCGCTACACCCTGTCCAAAAAGCGCAGGCATGCTGTCAGATTCAAGAGCAAGTGGGCCAATGTGTTCACTCATACCCCAGCGAGCAACCATGTTGCGTGCAAGATTGGTAAGAACCTGCAAGTCGTTGCTTGCTCCTGTAGTGAGATCACCAAACACCAACTCTTCAGCAACATAGCCTCCGAGTGTTTTTGCTATCTCATCAAGGAACTGCTTTTTGCTCTGCATGCGCCTGTCTTCAAACGGAAGCGTGAGGGTATAACCCGCCGCACGCCCACGAGAAATGATAGAGATTTTGTGCACAGGATCGGAAAACTCAAGCAAGGAACCAACAAGCGCATGCCCTGCTTCATGATACGCAGTGATCTCTTTTTCGTGAGCGTTTAATATATGACTTTTGCGCTCAGGACCGAGCATTACTTTTTCTATAGAACGAATAAGATCATATTGCGTTATTTTCTTTCTATTTTCACGCACGGTAAGGATAGCGCCCTCATTCATAAGACTTTGAAGATCTGCACCAGAAAAACCCGCAGTACGTTCAGCAATAACGCGCAGATTTACATCTTCACCGAGAGGCTTCTTGCGTGCATGAACAGTAAGGATAGCTTCGCGATCGTCGCGATCAGGAAGATCTATCATCACTCGTCGATCAAAACGCCCTGGGCGCAAAAGCGCGGGATCCAAAACATCGGGACGGTTTGTTGCCGCCATGATAATAATTTTCTCATTAGGCTCAAAACCATCCATTTCTACAAGAATCTGATTAAGTGTTTGTTCACGCTCATCATTACCTCCCCCAACTCCTGTACCCCTAATACGCCCCACAGCATCTATTTCGTCTATAAAAATGATAGCAGGGGCTGTTTTCTTTGCAGTTTTAAAGAGATCGCGCACTCTACTTGCTCCCGCACCAACAAACATCTCTACAAACTCTGAACCAGAAATAGAAAAGAAAGGAACACCCGCCTCTCCAGAAACAGCGCGCGCAAGGAGTGTTTTTCCTGTCCCAGGACCGCCCATTAGAAGCACTCCCTTTGGAATGCGCGCACCGATGTCAATAAACTTTTTAGGATTTTTCAAAAAATCTACTATTTCAGCAAGTTCTTCTTTTGCCTCTTTCGCACCTGCTACATCTTCAAAGGTGATGCGTTGATTTTTATCATCAGGATCAGTAATTCGCGCCCTGCTCTGCCCAAACGTAAAGGCCTGCATCCCCACACCCTTTACTTGACGCATCATAAACCACACAAGAATGAGAATGAAGATGAGTGGAAAGAAGAAAGGAGCAAGCGTAACAAACCAAAAACGAAAACCGCTTTCATCTTTCTCTTCAATTTTTACCCCTCGAAGCACTTCTCCTGAAACGCCATAATTTGCAAGCGAATCAGAAAGAGCCGTATCTACTTCCTTTTTTGATTCCTTAGTGACTTGTACACCATTTTCTTGTGTTGCAACATAAAGAATGGTAAGGGAGTCGCCCGAGACAGTAATGCCCTGAACCTTTTTATTCACAATATCCTCGGCAACTTGCGAGAGTGAGATAGTTTCTGGCTTTTGTTTTTGATCCGCAATATAAGAAAATATACTAGTAAGTCCAATGAGGACAAGAAACGTTACCACCACATTGAGCCAGAATCGTTGCCCAGCCCCCTGTACAGGAATTTCAGGAACATCCCCTCCCTTTTTTATTTGTGTGTTATTTTCTTTTGGTGTCATATGTGAGCAGTATACCGCACAAAACAAAAAAAGCCATAAAACGTGCTCTCTGTGGATATATGTGCTATACTATAAGAATACGTTATGTCATTTACTCACGTACAACAAAAGAACGAGCCTGCGCGAGTCGCTATAAACGATGAGATTTTTGCTGATGAGGTGCGTGTTATGGGTCCTACTGGAGAAAATTTTGGCATCATGAAGACAAAAGATGCCATAGCTAAGGCCCATGCTCTTGGACTTGACCTTATTGAAGTTTCAGCAAAAGCCATCCCTCCTGTTGCAAAAATCACAGATTATGGTAGATTTATCTATGAACAAAAGAAAAAGCAACGGGAGGTAAAAGCGAGCGCTTTTGTCGTTGAAACCAAGAGTATTCAAGTTAAAATAGGCACTGGGGAAAATGATAAAGCACTTAAGGCAGAACGAGCAAATGCTTGGCTTGCTGAAGGACATCGTGTGAAAGTTGACCTCTTTTTGTGGGGGCGCTACAAATACATGGAGTTCGCATTCCTAAAAGAACGTCTGGAGCGTTTTCTTGATCTTGTCGTTGTCCCCTACAAAATGGCAGAGGAGATACAAAAAAGTCCCAAGGGGTTGAGTTGTACCTTGGAGCGAGACAAGAGCAAACCACTTCCCACCACTGAAAAAAGGGAAAAGAAGGAGGTGTCAAAGGGAGTGCCTCAACAAGAGGAAGAAAAAGCACTAGAAGCCTAACATATTTTTATGGCAAATAAATCATACACAAAACGAGTTCGCGTAAGTCCTACAGGGAAGCTTTTAGTGCGCAACCCAGGAGGAAATCACTTCAACGCCATGGAAAAGAGAAGCAAACAGCTTGCTCGCAAGCGTACAGGAAGTACCCTAAAATTCACCACGGAACAAATGGGGCGCTTTTTGAAGGGTTAGTATTTATTATTCAGATTATTTTCACACTATGGCACGCGTTAAACGAGGCACTACGAAGCTCAAACACCGAAGAAATGTTCTTGCGCAGACTAAGGGTATGCGTGGTAACATCCGCAAAAAAGAGCGTCAAGCAAACGAAGTGCTTGCTCACTCCTACAACCATGCGTTTCAACATCGAAAAAAGAAAAAGGGTGATTTTCGTGCACTCTGGACAGTTCGCATCAACGCAGCTCTTCGACCCCTTGGTTTTTCTTACAGTGCGTTTATAAAAGCGATGAAAGCAAAAAACATAGACCTTAATCGTAAAATGCTCGCCGAACTCGCAAAAGACGCTCCTCAAAGTTTTGTAAGAGTGGTAGAGGAGATAAAAAAATAAGAAAAAAGAAAAAATACTTCCCAAACTGGGAAGTATTTTTATTATGACTCTGTAAATGTGCCACCGCCAGCGGCCTCTGTACGACAGAAGTTCGACTGAGAGAAAGATGTTGGGTCGTTATTATAAAACGAAAGTTCTCCTGCACTCACACTTTTTTCACTCCTTGAGCATCCTTTTTGAGTACAACAAAATACTACTCGTTTATCGGCACTTGTTTCTTGAAAGACATAAAAAGCGAACTGTCCATTATTTACATTTGAACCAGCATATGCACCATACCTAAAGCCGTATTTTCTTACATCAGGCCAATACCCCATAGTAGAGTCACCTGTTCCTGTATCAGTATATAAGGCCATGTTAGCGCCACACAAGGGGGTGTTAGAAAAAAAAGAACTCGTTCTTCTACCATCTTCACTAGGAATACCCCAGTACCAAATAGCAGATGCATCACCCCCACCACACTCTCCAACACCATGGTATGTTGACCAAGTAAAAGACGGGTATCTGCAGTACATTACCTTGTTTTTAAACAGACATCGCGAGATTGCAATTTGTGCACTCTTTACCTGCGCAAGTACTGCTGCTTCTTTCGCGTCATCTCTTGCCCCAGTAACACTTACCAAAAGAATAGTAGCGAGCATGCCAATAATAGCAATGACGGTAAGGAGTTCTATGAGAGTGAAACCTCGTGATGGGGTGTGTTGCATATATATAAGTATACTACTCTAATACAAGGATGATTAAAAAAAGAAATATGTGGATAAACTCACTTCAAGAGAATGGGGTTTTTTTATAAAGCAAGTATGCACCCCCTGCACCCAAAAGATCCATACACACATCCTTGAGCGTGTCTCCATAATACCCAAACGGAAGCCCTTCAGAAAGAAGCATCCAGACCGCATATTCATACCCCTCCCAAACAAGACCGATACAAAGTACACCGACGAGCGAAACAATGAGTGGGCGGGAAACTTTCTTCACATATCCAGAACGAAACCAAATCCAAAGCAAAAAAAGCCCGACCCACATCCCTCCCAAAAAATGCATCGGAACATCAAACCAACGATAGGTCCAATACCAATACAAAAAAACCGCACAAGCATGCATGAGTGTAATACCCCAAATGAGAATGAAAAGGGTTACGAGGAGAGGATCTTTTTTCTGCATAGGAGAAGTATACCATCTCTTATGTTTCTAAAAAACATAAGAGCGCGGATAAGCGCAGAACGAACGCTGAAGGACGCAGAAAAATAAGACAATGCGCACTAAAAAAACGTCCTGCGACGTTTTTTTAGTGGGTACGAAACGGTACTGCCCTAGAAAAACTAGGTGGGTGCCTTGTACCACGTACGTTTTGAAAAAACCAAAAGGTATTCTCAGCGCATACGACGTATGCTAGCTCCCTGCAGATTTGTTAAGGACAATACGTTCCGTACCCACCTTAGTATACCATATTTTTAAGGCGCAAGTACGTTTTTAGTGTTACCCGTTGGAGTACCAACGAACCCGCGCATTCCGTTGCGCGGACGTGAAGCAAGAGCTTCAAGTTTAGGGGGTTGTAAAGTGTTCTCTCCAACCTTTTCCTATTTTCTCGTACGCCACTAATAGTGTTTGGAAAATAAGTAAGGTGGTTTTTAAAAAAACTGTACACAAAAAACCCTTCCTCCAAGGCTACTGTTTTTTTCTTGAGATGTTTTTTTCCATATTCGTATACGAACCCCGTATTCGAATTTGAGAGCTGTTCTTTCTTTTGTTCCGTCCGAACGCACATCATGCGCCCATTCTTTTTTGTTAGTTCTTGTCCTTGGTCTTTCCCAAGCGTCTTTTCGGTCTTCCCCGAATGGTCTGCATGGACTTTGAGCTCTCATGCGTACTCTCATGCCCTCGATCGAGGGGCAAGAATCGACGTAAGTTTCTCCACTGTCGCAGAGAAACACTCCAATTGGAATTAATCCACGAGCAGCTTCCGCTACCCGTGCCTTGTTACGACTTACACCCTGTTACTGAATTTACCGTAGGCCCGAATAAATCGGGACGTCGGGTACTCCCAGCTCCCTTGTGTTGACGGGCGGTGAGTACAAGACTCGAGAACGTATTCACCGCAGTATGGCTGACCTGCGATTACTAGCGATTCCGACTTCATGTGGGCGAGTTGCAGCCCACAATCCGAACTGGGGGTGCTTTTATAGATTTGCTCCAGATTACTCTATTGCATCTCATTGTAACACCCATTGTAGCGTGCGTGCAGCCCAGGGCATCAGAGGGAAATACGGACCTGGCGTCATCCACACCTTCCTCCCAAAAAGGGCAGTCCTGTCTGACACTTGTAACAGACAGTATGGGTTGCGTTCGTTGCCCGACTTAACGGTACAATTCAAACCACGAACTGACGACGGCCATGCATCACCTGCCTAAGAGTCCGAAGAGGGCCTTCGTTTCTGAAGGCTTTCTCCTAGGTTTCAAGCCCTGGTAAGGTTCTTCGCTTAGCTACGAATTAAGCCACGCGCTCCACCGCTTGTGCGAGTCCCCGTCTATTCCTTTGAGTTTTACGCTTGCGCTCGTACTACCCAGGCGCCTAACTTAACGCGTTTGCTTCGCCTCGGAGAGGGTCGATACTCCCCAAAGCTAGTTAGGATCGTTTAGGGCGTGGACTACTGGGGTATCTAATCCCATTCGCTACCCACGCTTTCGTGTCTCAGTGTCAGAAAGAGGCCAGTATGCTGCCTTCGCTTTTGGTATTCCCCTAGATATCAACGGATTTCACCC
>JACCDW010245759.1_pt1 | contig 12113 bp, 15 predicted proteins | sample 7449781 | NCBI WGS metagenome assembly JACCDW01 (sample SAMN15323449, study PRJNA562643) | freshwater metagenome | isolation source: river surface water | place: USA:Blue River Watershed | collected 2017-08-18
AGTACAAAAGTGTTACTTTTTTGCAACAGTTTTTGGGCTAGATTTTGCTGGCCAAATCCAGGAATTTTTGAGCTTGGCGGGTGTAAAATGCCCGCATCTCTTGTTTGAGTTGTGCATGCCATGCGTCCCTGGGCAAGCCGGGTTGATCCATTGCAGACCAGTCGGCTATCTGTAGTTGGCCCAGTCCAAGGTTTTGAATAGCCAGGGCAGCCCAGGGCAGGTCCCATACAGCTCGCATTTCGGTATGTGCCACCTGTGCAGAGCCATCCTCACGCACTTCATAATCAATCATCCAATAGTACAGTTCGGTATCAGCATCATCTAACAGTTTGTTCAACTTGTCCACACTGATCATGTTGGGCATGTTGAGGTCCGTGCCCAGCTGCCGTGTTTTCACATCCACATAAATGGTACGCCCATTTTCAACCAAAGCAAAATCCTCGGTGCTTTTGACCGAACGCGACTTGCGATACTGAGTCTGAAATTGATTCCGGGCAATGGCACAAGCACTTTCTTCAATTAGATCAGCATAGGCTCGCTGATTGCCCGAACTTGGGCAGGTGATTTGGGCCGATTCCAGCAGAGTGGGCAGGGTTTGGATGTTCATGCTTGTAGTATACACTGAACTGGGTCCGTTGTCAATAAATACTCGATAACGAGATCATTATGAAAATAACCGATATAATCCGTCAAGTACTTGACATTGTGGACGCAGTGGACCAACCAGAGCCCAAAATGGCAGTGGTAGTTAGCACCGAGCCCAGCCCTGCCGAGGATGATGCTGAACTGGTGCGCATGCGACAAATTGCAGGCCTAATTGGCACAGGCGACACTGAATACAGCAACAGCCCAGAAGAAATGACAGCACCAATTGATGCTGTGTTAGCGTCAGGCGACGATGTACACAAGAGCAAGCATCCAGCAGACATTCGTGGAGACAGCATCAGCATGTATCCCAATCACCAACATCGTCCAGGAATGTGATCATGGCAGCCAACGGAATCTCAACACTCGCAACAAAAGAACTGCGTCAAAAGGCTAAACTAGAACTGGCTGCACAGGATCGCGCTGCGGATGGCCGTAGGTCAGTGTATGATCTATCAGAACTGCCTACCAAGTATGTTGGCAATGCAACAGTAGACAATCTCAACAGCGGTGGTCTTGTGATAGGTCGTCCATGGGGCACATCAGAAACTCCAAACTTGTTCTCGGGTCTGACCATATGGTATGACACAGCCACCACATCAACCATCAATGGCGGAACATTTGTAGATGGCGCAAATGTAACAACACTGACTAATAGAGTAACCAGCACCAATGCTGCCGCGCCTTCAGTTAACGAACAGCCCACAGTACAGTCAGGCGCAGGCGATACACTCAACGGCTATCCTGTTATTAGATTTGCAGGCAGCACAGGCACATCAGATAAAATAAGATTTACTACCAATAGCTTTGACGATGCCACAGGATGGACCATGGTCTGTGTGGTTAAACTAGCAGTTACACCTGGAAAGAATCCTAGTATATTCGATATTAAAACCGCTGCATTTTCCAGTGTGGGCACAGTAAGATACAACGCTCAAAGCCAGTTTGTGCTCTATGCACCCACAGGCACAGCCTCAGTGGTCAATTCAGTAGATCCCAATGGAACTTGGAAGATCATTTCCGTCCGCTATGACAGTACCGCAGCCGAAGCCAGCAGATATACTTTCAGATGGGACAAAGAAGCAAAGACCGTAACCAACGGCGGAACACCACCAAGTGGTGCTGTTCCTAACACAGCAACCTATATAGATACTCTTGATGCCTTCGACGGCGACCTTGCTGAACAGGTTGCCTACAACCGTGCCCTATCAGATGCGGAAATCACGGCCCTAGAAGACTACCTATCAACCAAGTGGCTACCATCATCACTGATCACAGAGAATCTAGTGTTCAATCTTGATCCCGAAAGCACCAGCAGTTATCCAGGCACAGGTACAACTTGGTTTGACATTGCAGGCACAGCACAAAATCTCACACTAGTAGGAACACCAGCATTTAACAATACCACACCCAAGTACTTTACCTTCAACGGCACTACACAGCGAGCCACAGGTGCAGACACAGGTGTGATTCCAACCACTGCTTACACCAAATCGGCATGGTTTTATCTCAACGGCTATCAAGACAACAATATATTCAGCGGTGACGGACACTTTATCTATATGGGACCACAGGCTAGTGTAGACAAAAAGATCTACTGCGGTCATGCAGATTGGGGCAGCTTTACTGCTTTCCCTTCAACACAAACCGTGGATCTGAGTAAATGGTACAATGTCACACTTACATTCAGCACAACCAATGGTATGGCGTTATACATCAACGGTGTATTAGATTCAACCTACACCGCACAGAAAACAGCACATCCTGGAACAGGCACAGTGAACATAGGTTCCTATGCCACAGGTAATTTATTAAACGGTAGAGTTGGTAGAGCATTGGCTTACAACACAGAGCTAACAGCAGCTCAGGTCCTACAGATCTTTAATGCTACTAAATCAGTGTACGGACTCTAATTTATGTCATATGTAAATCCATCACAAGGCCGCGGTGACAAGCGCCAAAATACCACCAACTACGATCATCCGCAAGAAACCAATCTCCTGAATCTACACAAAGCCATGGAGTATGACCTTGGCGGTAAACCAACCATAAGAGTAGCGGCCAAACTGTCAGGGCCTGAGATTGCAGGACAAGTGTCAGCGTTTGGTGAGCCCTTGGCCATCAGCCCCACAGCAGTGATACAACTGGATGCCATCTACGGTGTGACCACAGATGTCACACAGGTCTATACCAATGGCACAGGATCAGTGGCCAATGGTGTGGCAGGCATGTTCCATGTTTCCACAGGAACCACACAGGGTGGCTATGGTGTGCTCCGCAGCAAGCGATTTGTTCGTTATCGCCCAGGGCAGGGTGTGGTCACAAGATTCACTGCGGCGTTCACGCAAGGAGTAGCAGGTAGCAATCAATTTGCTGGCCTGGCCAATCAAGAGAACCGTATACAATTTGGCTATAATGGCACACGCTTTGGTGTTGTGCGCAGCTCGGGTGGCAAAGCAACTATCTTGTTAATGACCATGACCGCAGCACCCAATGCGGGACAGACTGCCACCATTACCTTGAATGGTGTTGCCTACACTGTTACATTATCGTCGGGCACCTCAGAACAGGCCGTGACAGCCATAACCAATCGCGTGGGCGGCTATGGTGGTTGGCTGTTTCAACAAACAGACGGGGCCATGTTATGGTTGGCACCCACACTGGGTCCAATGAATGGCGCATTCACATTTACCAGCACCGGCAATGCCACTGCCACCTTTGTGGTCAAACAAGCAGGTGTGGCGCAAACAGACAACTGGACCTACCAGGAAGACTGGAACATTGATCGCATGGACGGCAGCAACACCATTGATACCAATCCCAGTGGCATGACCTTGGATCCCACCAAGCTGAATGTGTATCAAATCAGCTTGCGTTGGTTGGGGGTAGGTACTATCAGTTATGCACTGGAGGACCAGGCATCTGGCACCATGGTATATGTGCATAGAGAACACTATACCAATCAGAATAGAAGGCCACATACCGACAACCCCAGTTTCAAAATAGCCTACACTGCGGTAAACACCACCAACACATCAAATGTCACAGTTATAGGTGCCAGCATGTATGGTGCAGTGGAAGGCACCATCAACCAAAATGAACTCACTAGATCTTGGTCAGCATCCAAAAGCGGTCTGGCACAGAATGTCACGCATCATCTACTGACCATCAAAAACTCAGTGGTAACAAATGGCCTGGCTGGTGCCAACAACGGTAACTATGTGATCAATACCAAAGAAGCCATAATCAAAAGTCTAAGCGTGTCAGTGCAGAGCACAGATCCTTCCGCGGTGTATTTGTTTTTTGAACCCAGAACATTCTCGGCCAACTATACCTATATCAACATTCCATTCTGCAACGAACTGCATGCTGTGGACACAGGCACATTTGATACCAGCCAAGACACTCCCATTTACACCGGCTTGGTTGGTATCAACGGAGTTATCAATGTTGATCTCAGTGCTTATCGTATTACTATTCCTCCGGGCAGTTGGGTCAGTATTGCTGTGCGAAGCACCAACGGTATCACACAAGTTACATCAGCTTTGACCTGGTCAGAAGATTAAATCAACAGGAACAATTCATGCCTCAACAAGACTACAGCGTATCTGGTAATTTGCGAGTAACAGGCAATACCACAATGTATGGCAACACCACAATTGTGGGACAAGTGGCTATTGGAGCTTCTGCTCTGAACTTGGCTACTTTTGCCACCAACATGATTGGCAATGTCAACGCAGCCAACGCAGCCATTGTTGCCGCTAATGCCAGTATGAAAGCCTATGTTGACACTGGCATCAGCTCTGCACTGTTTGCTGCCAGCAGCTATGGCAATGCTACGGTAGCAGCCTACCTACCAGTGAACCCTTCTATCATCAGTATCAATTCGGCCATTACTCTGTCCAACTCAAACATCAATACCATCAACAGCAATATCACAGCAGCCAACTTGAACATTGCCAGCATACAGAGCAATGTTGCGGCCGCCAATGCTAATATCTCAGCCACCTACAGCAATGTGCGACTTCTGCAAAGCAATGTGGAGTACATTCGTGCCAATGTGTTGGCCAATGGTGCTGTGCTGGCCAGCAATATTTTTGTTGGCGTAGGCAACATTTCAGTTGGCAACATCAATGCGTCTGGAAACATTGTGCTTACAGGCACAGACGCCACCACAATTAGATTTGTCCGTTCACCTGATACCACAGTGACCAATGGCGAAATCTATGGCAACATAGACTGGACCGGTGAAGATGATACTTTGTTTGCCGCAGGGGTGAATGCTAGACTATCGGTGAGAGCCACGGGCATACTGGGTCAAACAGAAATGCTCATGTATACTTCATCTGGCAGTTTTGGTGCAAGTTTGCCGCTGAGAGATGTGTTCACTGTGAACGCACAAGGATTCTACGGAAAGGGCACTGGTTACACCTATTACACTGCTCCTACTCTGGTTCCTGGCGGAATTGGAACTGATTTTCAGCCACGACTCAATGACGGCAGTACTGACACCTACATCACCAGCTCATCTATCACCAGTCACTGGAACAATTACGGTGCCGGCACAAATGAATTTTATGAATTGGTTGTGGCTCACAGATTCAAACAACTATATGCAGGATTTGCCGGCGGTGATCGTGCCAACATCAGCCTCACAGGATACAACACACTGTTGGGTGCTGGCCCATTAACTGGTTCAGACACCACACAATCAGAAGTGGAATTCTTTGTTCAAGGTGTGTATGTGGAAAATCCGGCTATCAATCCACCTGTGGTCAAGCGTATTCGCAAGCGTTGGATTGCCACGATTCAATATGTCAGCAGCACCGGCACTTGGACAGTGTTGGATCAAGTGTTGACTGAAACAGCCTACAATTCAGATGCCACCAATTGGCCTGCAGGTGCTGTGAATGCCAGCAAGGTATTCATACAGGCCAATGTCACAGCAGGCACTCAAGACCTGGTACTACGGCTTGAGGCACCCAACAGTCCGGCTGCTACCAGTGTGGTAAATTGGCAAATCACAACCAAATATCGAAACATCAACTTCGGTTAATTGACCGTTTGAGTTGCATTGTACATTGCACTTATTGTACAATAGGTGTATCTAACCATTGGTAAATACCTCTATGATATTTGGATACTTAATACTGATTGTTGCCGTTTTAATATCGGCAATTGCTGCCTACTACTCTGTAGTGGGCCTCACTGCCATATTTGCTGCCGCAGTGATTCCGGTCATGATCATGGGCGGCGCACTGGAAGCAGGCAAGATCGTGGCCACTGTGTGGTTGCACAACAACTGGCAGCGAGCCGGTGCTTGGTTCAAGATCTATCTTATCCCTGCCATTGTGTTTCTCATGCTACTGACCTCCATGGGTATCTTTGGGTTCTTGAGCAAAGCACACAACGATCAAAATTTGGTATCAGGCGATGTTCAAAGCAAGATTGCCATCTACGACGACAAAATCAAAGCAGCAAAGGATAATATTGATGCAAATCGCAAAGCACTCAAACAAATGGATGAGGCTGTGGACCAGGTTATGGGTCGAAGTCAAGATGAAAAAGGTGCGGATAAAGCAGTTGCATTGCGACGAGCGCAGACCAAAGAACGCACTAGATTACTTTCTGAGATTACAGCCGAACAGAAACTTATTGCTCAGCTTAGTGAAGAACGGGCACCCATCGCCGCTGAAGTACGCAAGGTGGAAGCAGAGGTTGGTCCGATAAAATATATTGCAGCCTTGATCTACGGCGACAACCCAGATCAAAATCTACTTGAGGCCGCTGTGCGCTGGGTAATCATTCTTATTGTGGTTGTGTTTGATCCCCTGGCATTGACCTTGATCCTAGCCGGTAACAAACAACTGGAATGGGCACGACAAGGTCGCGGCGGTTGGGTACATGACCAGCCAGCGGAACCTGCGGAGCCAGAGGCCGTGACAGAAGAGCCGCCTCCAGAAGAAGAAGAGCATCCACTGACAGAAGAAGAACGCGAAGCCAAGGAACAAACCGAACTAGAACAGTTCATGTGGCGTGGCCGAATGGTAGCCAAGGCTCTGGACGCAGAAGAAGCCGAACGCTTGGCCAATGAAGCCAATCAACAGCTGGCTGAGATTGAACCAGAAATAGATGTAGACGCCATAGCGGAACAGGCCAAGGCTGCGGCAGAATCCGAACAACAACTCACTGACAAGGTCCAGGAGCAACAGGAATTCTTAGACAAGCTGGCAGAAGAATTTGTGCAAGTAGAAGCACGAGTGACCGCTGCTGAACAGCGTCGAGTGGAACTGGAAGCAGAGCTGGCACAGGCCGAGCAAGTGAAGAGTGATCTACAAACTGCTGTCAATGCCACCACAGCAACCAATCAAACTCTAGCATCAGAAAAAACACAACTGTCGCAGGATCTCAGCACTGCCAACAACACCGTGGCCAGACTGCGTATTCAGCTGACTGACAGTCAGACCGAAGTTGATCAACTGAATCAACACATTGCCAGCCTGCAGGCAGACCTACAAGCAGCAGTGGCCCTGGCACAGGAACGCAATCAAAAGTTAAATGAAGCCTTGTCACAGATTCCACCTCCGCAGGTTATTGTGGAAGAAGTAGCAGAAGAGGTAGTAGTAGAAGCTGCGCCCGAGCAGCCACAACCACAACCAGAACCCGTTGTTGGCGGCGATGCAACTTATGATCCCAAGCTGGGCTATGAACAAAGATATTTCAGCAAGTACACTGCACCCATCACAGACGAAAGCGAAAATGCAGACTTTGGTACAGAGTTTCCTGCCAATCCCAGCAAAGGCGATATATTCTTGCGTGTGGACTACTTGCCCAGCAGACTGTTCAAGTGGAACAACAACAAATGGATAGAAATCGAAAAAGCCGGCAACGATCGTCTAGCTTACAATGAAGCCTACATTGAGCATCTGATTGACACCATTCGCAAAGGTGAAACCGATGTGGATGATTTGAGTCAAACAGAAAAAGACGAAATCGCACAGTATCTCAAACGCAATGACTCAACACTATAGTAATTTTGTTACACCGCCGGATTTTGTTGATGATGAATTTCCATCAGTGTTGATCATTGATGCTGATTGGAACGACATTGACAACATAGCACTGTGGTGCAAGACTGCTCCGGTAAATCTCAATGTGTATATCTACAGTGATATCATGTTGAATGAAGTTTGGCTGGCTGAAGCCATCAACAGTGTGGACATCATAATCATGAACACTGCCAACAGTGCAGTGGATCATGTGAAGAATCAGTTGCTCAAAGCACCCAATGTTTGGTACTATGGCGACAAGTCATTCTTGGCCAATCAACAAAAACTAGAAGCGCCGCTAGACTATTTTATCAAAACCTATGGCTGAAAATCAAGTACAACACATGAGTTGTGACTTCTGCGGCAAGGCTCGCAGCGAAGTAGACAAACTCATAGTGGCCAATGAAGCGGCCATTTGCAATGAATGCATTGAACTCTGTGCCAACATACTGGACAAAGAACGCATTGACAGTATCAAAAGCGATAAAAAAATCAACCGAGCTCTTGATCCAGTAAAGATCAAACGATATCTAGACACTTATATTGTTGGACAAGAAGCAGCCAAAATGGCCATGTGTGTGACTGTGGTCAATCACTACAAGCGAGTTTTCTTCAAACCCAAAATAGAAATAGAAAAAAGCAATCTGTTGTTTTACGGGCCATCGGGCTCGGGCAAAACACTGCTGGCCAAGACCATTGCACGATATCTCAATGTGCCATTTGTGATTGCAGATGCCACAAGTTTGACACAGGCAGGCTATGTGGGCGAGGATGTGGAAACGCTGATTGGCCGGCTGCTGAGTGAAGCAGACAATGATGTTGAACGCTGTCAGCAGGGCATAGTGTTTATTGACGAAATAGACAAAATAGGCCGCAAGAGTGAAAGCGCCAGCTTGCACAGAGATGTGTCGGGTGAGGGTGTGCAACAGGCCTTGCTCAAAATGGTAGAAGGTACCAAGTGTAGAGTTACCATGAACGGCAACAAAAAGCACCCTGCCTTGGAAACAGTGGAAATTGATACCAGCAATATCTTGTTCATTGCAGGCGGAGCATTTGAGGGTCTTAACAGCATCATTGACAAACGACTGCGAGGTGGCAGCATTGGCTTTACACAAGCTCAAACTGCCAGTACCGGTATTGCTGCCACAGCAGAAGACTTCATGCGCTATGGTATGATACCCGAGTTCATTGGCAGATTTCCTGTCACTGTACCACTGGAAAGTTTGACTCTGGAAGATCTCACGCGAGTGTTGATTGAACCGCGAAACAGCCTGTTGGCTCAAATGCAGTTTTATTTCCAAACCGACGGTATTGAACTGACATTTGACGACAGCGCCATACTGGCTGTGGCACAGCGAGCACAGACTCTGGGCATAGGTGCTCGCGGACTCAAAACAGTGTTGGAAACAACCATGATGCCTTTGTTGTACAATGTGTCGCAGTTGAAAAAAGAAGGTATTAAAGAATTAAGTATCGACGAATCGATGATAATTAATGTTACAGATTAATAGGAGAATCATGAGGTATAAACCGCAACAACTTACAGGGCTACGGGTAGAAGTAGTCAATGACCAAGTGGAAAAAGCCCTGCGCAAATTCAAAAAGAAAGTCACAGAAAGCGGATTGCTACAAGAACTGCGCGAGCGCGAGTTTTACGAAAAGCCAACCACAGCTAGGAAAAAAGCCAAAAATGCAGCACGCCGCCGCTGGCTCAAAAAACTAGCAGGCGACGCTTTGCCGCCAAAAAATTATTAATCCTTGCCAAAAAAATTGACAGCAATAGGGTAGATCAGGTATAAATATATTTGTAAGATGCCTACGGGGTCTTACAGTCATATTTTGCTTAAAGGAGAAAATAAAATGACTACTTATGTAACTCTGGATCTACCTACCCTACATCGCAGTTTTGTAGGCTTCGACCAACTGTTCGAAGAAATTCAACGCTCTTTCCAAGTGAGCAAACAAGACAACTATCCACCGCACAACATTATCCGTACCGGCGACAATCGATACATTATCGAAATGGCTGTGGCTGGATTTATGGAAAGCGAATTGGATATTGAAACAGTGACCAATTCATATGGACAAAATGTACTGACCATTCGTGGCGAACGCAAGCGCGATGAAGACGCCGAACGCCAGTACTTGCACCGCGGTCTGGCCACCCGCAATTTTGAGCGTGTGTTTCCGCTCAATGAAAATGTAGAGGTGATTGGAGCCAGTGTGGCAAATGGTATTCTTACCATAACCCTAGAACACAAGGTTCCTGAAACCCAGAAGCCCAAGAAGGTTGCAATTACTTTCTCTAAGTAATATAATATAGGCTACGAGGCAACTCGTAGCCTTTTTACTTTTGAGAGACAACTATGCCAACTGACACTGCAATCAAGCCTAGACAAGACAACGCCTTGAAACACGATCCCAAGCTGAATATTCAAGAACCGCGCTTGTTCAAGGTAATTTTTGTCAATGACGAAATTACCACCATGGAGTTTATTGTTGAATGCTTGAAAAATATTTTCAAATACGGACCTGAAGCAGCCGAAGCCAAAACCATGCAAATACATGAAGAAGGCAGCGGTGTGGTTGCAGTATACCCATTTGAAATTGCAGAGCAGAAAGGCATTGAAACAACGCTTTTGGCTCGCAACAACGGATTCCCCTTGCAAATCAAACTTGAAGTGGACGGCTAAATGGATGTGATGCTAGACTTAGAAACTCTCAGCACACGGCCAGAGAGTGTTATCTTGACCTTGGGGGCAGTTAAATTCGATCCCTGGGGGGATGATGTTGATGCCGAGTCAGGCTTGTACCTTCGTGTTAATGTGGATGAACAACTGGCGCTGGGCCGCCATGTTCAAGAAGAAACCATTGATTGGTGGGGCAAGCAGCCCGAAGAAGTGCGAGAAGAAGCACTGGGCGAAACGGGTAGAACAGACCTAGACACACTCACTCGAGATCTCAACAGATTTTTAGTAGGTGTCAACAACATCTGGTGTCAAGGCCCTGCATTTGACATTGTAATACTAGAAAACTTGTACCGCCAGCTGGTCAAGCCCACACCTTGGCAGTTTTGGCAGATTCGTGACAGTCGCACATTGTTCGGTGTACACGGGGACCCTCGTGAAAAAGACCGCAAAGCCGCACACAATGCACTCATGGACTGTTATTATCAAGCCACTGGTGTACAGCATATATACAAACTGGCACGAGTGCCAAATCCTCGAGATAGGGAACATGCATAATGTCTGACACAAATCAAAAAGTTGACGAACTGATAAGTTTGCTCAAAGCAATGGATACAAAAATCAAGTTTATCCTAGACGACATGGACGAAGTAAAACAAAATTTAACACAGCTCAGTGACACCGTTTTACAAATGGCCATGGATTCAGCAACTCAAAAAGATCACAGGCCATCTGATGGAAACAAAGCTGCAAGGCTAGAAGCATTTAGACAGCAAACAGCCAGGTGGTAACATGCATATAGTTTTGACACAAGCAGTGGCAGACGAGCTGCGAAAAAAATACACACTGCTAGAGCTAGACAGCATGCCGCATCCTGATGGCCCAATACCAGCATTTTGTGTTCTTCCGGTTGAAAAAATTGTTTTAGAAATGTCTTCCTTGGCAGCAAATGTTGCCCTGCATGAACAATTGATTGATGCTATCAAAGCCAACAACACCACTTTGGCAAATGAACTGTGTGGCATGCTGACAGGTAAGTTTGGCGGCGAAGTTGATAGTTTTTACAGTGAAATCATGCAGCGTATAGCCAACACTGGGTCAACACACCTGGTGTTGCCCAATCTACCAAAATAGCACCAGTGAATTGAAACTTTTGATAATGTAAATACTTACATAATAAGGGTATTTCTATCAACTAAAATCATCGACGAGCCCTGAAAATTATCAAAAGGAGCTGGGAAGATGAAAAGGTTACTGCTGGTGGTGGCGCTAGTCACTGTATCAGCGGTTGCTCGTCCAACTGAGCTGGTGCATCAATTTCAAAGTCCTGCGTTCATACCAGGCAGTGGCTACAGCCAACATGTACTTTCCATCCATCAGATGGAAGAAAACAAAGCCAAAGAAATCAAAGCAGAAGCAGCAGCAGCATTGGCCAAAGCAGAAGCAGCCGCAAAACAAACAAATCTTGCAAAATTTCTTGTAAATGTAGAAGCCCGTATCTACGCCCAATTATCCAAACAACTGGCTGATCAAATGTTTGCCGAAGGCGGCGGCAACAGCGGTACCATGAACTTTCAAGGTACAAATATCAGCTGGGTTAAAACTGGCACCGATGTAACTTTGACCATAATTGAAGCTACAGGTGGCAGAACAGAAATAATCGTCCCAATAGCGAGCTTTGCGTTTTAATGAAACACATCTTGCTATACATAATCTTTGCGACAGCTCTCTC
>JACCDW010334219.1_pt1 | contig 12113 bp, 20 predicted proteins | sample 7449781 | NCBI WGS metagenome assembly JACCDW01 (sample SAMN15323449, study PRJNA562643) | freshwater metagenome | isolation source: river surface water | place: USA:Blue River Watershed | collected 2017-08-18
GGTACAGCTTGATACAGATCTCTATCGTGCAATGAAAGCGCTGCAAGAGTATCGGAATAACAAATCCAAACTTATTGACGGAGAAGTAATCGGCGAAATGATTGCATAGCTTTCAATCACCATAATTGCTTTATAAAAAACCACCTCTCGGTGGGTTTTTACTGTAACTAGGATGTGGTGGAGCTGGGGGGAACAACCCCAATTAAAAATATCTATTTAAATCAATTAGTTACATAAATATATTCAGTAACTTGCCCCCAGAATTGCCCCCATATCGTAATGGGAAATTGGGGAATAAACCCTAGTTCCTTGAAGGTATTTTAGCAGAGATACTCAATAAGAAGAGTCATCGTAATCATATTCACGAACGGTACATTTATAATCAAAGGACTCTTTTTTCCAAAAATCTAAAGCTTCTTTTTCTTGTTCTTTTGTCCATTTTGTATAGGCATTTTCAGGTTCTTGGGGATTTTTCCAATAACTACAAGGAGCAATTATATATTTAGGCAAATCTGTTGTTTTATAAATTATATTGGTTGTAATTTTAGGAACATCTACGCTTACATAAACCCAAGCGACTACAATGCACAAGCCCCAGACTATTTGGGTAAGACCCCATAAAAATGCATTGTTATATTTTATCCATTCATGAAAAGCTGTTGTGTTTAGAAAAACTATTCTGAAGATTATAAAAACAATTGCGACAGGAATTATCGTGTCATAGATGCCCTTGCTAAAGATAAAAGCGGCAGCGGGGCTATAACGATATGATGTATAAAGAAACCAGTAGACGACAAAAAATAATACTATCGTTACAGGAATTGATACCGAGTTATCACCTTTATATAAATTTTTTACCCAACTAATCATGCAGAAAAATCTCTAAACGTTTAATATCTTATAACTCCGAAACTTGATAAACCTTCTATTTTTTCAAATTATCTTTTTTATAACTCTGAAAACAGATAAAGCTTACAGGCTCTTTAAACCCAACATTCCAAACATTACTTTTTACCCTTTTTCATTCTTTCTACTTCCCTTAACGTATATAAAACTGTTTTAGCAAGAACGTATACAAGATATATACCGAAAGTTAAAAATGTAAGAAGAACTGCGAGCCATTTATTTTCATTTTTAGCTTCTGCAACTTTATAAGTAAATATTGAATAAACCGCCAAGATAATTATGAAAGGTACTAAAGACATAAATTCCATTTAATTCTCCTTTTTATAACTCCGTTAAATTAACTTTTGCTCTTCACTACAAACATAATCCTCAATGCCGTTAGGAAAACAAGATATAGACCATTGTCCGCATATAGTCTTATTAACGTTGGTGCTTCTAAAAATTCTATTTGATTTGGGTTTGGCATATAAAATATGTACCCTAAAAGTGCTAGAAAAGGTAATACCCAATATGGGCGTCTTTTATTTATTGTATGGTACTTAATGCAGTAAATTGAAAAGGCGTAAATTGGAACAAGCCCAATAATGAATGAAATGAGTAAATTAAAGTTCATATCTGATAGCCTATAAAGAGCAAATAGAGAAAGCTCTAACCAAGTATTAAATATGATTAAGAAAAGATAGAAATGCCATAGCTTCTTAAGGTCTTCGGTAAAAAGATAGCTTTTAAATGTTTTAAAGATGTTCTTTTCTTTTGCTATATCAACACTCCTTGAATTAAATTTTTATTTCTTCAGGTGTTCTATTTCTTGTTTTTGGGAGGCTCACGTCTTTTAATAGATTATCAAGCTTATTCCAAAATTTTAGAGAGCCAATCTTAACTGCACTTGGAGGTGCTATTTTGCTGGCTCTTATTCCCAATCTTTCATATTCAGGCATGCTTAATTCGTAATCAAGAGATACAAATGTTTTCTTGCCTATGGGCTTCACAGTCGCTCTAATTGAAATTATGTAACCTTTTGGGTCATCTGGAAAATAAAACATCCAGCCTCCAATTTCTCTCAGTCTTGGGTTTTCAAACTCTTTAACCTGCAACCATTCTTCTTTAGATAAAGGTGTTGGCGCTTCAGTTTGGCCATATATTTCTCCTTTTTCAAAATTAGCTGCTATAACTGGAACGTCTAAAGCAATAAAGGCTTTTTTAATTTCTGAAAAAGTATTTAAGTAAGGGGCATCTATTACTCTATAACGGTATATGTCCTCGTTTTTTTGATAGTCTAATAACCATACTCTATCAATTTGAGCAAACTTATCATTTATTTCTGGTACGGTCATACATGAAGTTAAAAATAAACATAGCAAAATGAAAATTTTGTTCATATTTGAATTTACCTTCTTACAAGGTTATACAACTTTTTTATGACTCTTAAAAAAAAGACTGCAATACATATGTATATTAAGGTTATTAAACATAAATACACATAAATATATCTATCTGCTCCATCCAAATAACATTCACCTAAAACACGAGGACAGCCTAAAGATAATCTATATAGCTCATAAATATATAGAGCTAGAGTGCTAAAAACAAATAAAACAATAGCTTTATTATTTTTAATTCTAAAAGTCATTCAGAAATATTACTCCGAAACTTGATAAACCTTCTATTTTTTCAAAATTAATCTTTTAATTTAGGAAATGTCACTACCTGTAATTGCCTTAAACAATCTACAAGCCATTTTGGTTTTTTTGTTTTCCAATTTACTTTAAAAGTTACCTCACCTTGAGGAAGTTTTTTGTGTTTTTTTATGTAACTTCTTATAAATTTAAACACAATTACTCTTATATATTGTCGCCATGGGTTTGTAACCCAACCTAAAGCTATTGTTCCATAAGCCCTAGCATAGGGCTCATCAAACTCTATTTTTAGAAAAAATTTATGAAGAAATTCATCTGATGACCAATAAGCTATTTGGTCTTTTTTTGATATAGTCATTTTACTTCTCCTTGTTTAGCCACTTTGACAATTGTCTGGGTGTGGCAAGTGAGGAATTAAATCCACCCTTGTTTACTACTTATTTTTTTATTTGCTTTAAAGTCTCATCAAGAAGAGCATCAGTCATATCATTAGCCTTCTTTTTGTTTTGAGGCATTTCACCTGAATCTTCCCTAGTCGCAGTATTTAAAGCATCAATATATTCAACATCCATAATCGTTAATTCGTCAGCCATAGCATTTCTTCGTTCTTCACTCATATCCTCACTTATATATTTTAGCTTTTCTTCTCTAGTGAGATGAGTTGCTAGTTTTTTAAAAGTACTTTCCATAGCATTTCTCCAAATGAAAAAAACCTGTTCAGCACAATAGCTAAAGCAGGTTTCTTGTATATCGCTTTAGCAGTTTCCGCCCTGCAAGCTGAATCAAATCGGCGTGCTTGTAATTTTACTCTCGTTATAAATTTATTCAATTAAAATTTCTTTTGCCGTGATTCGCTACAATTACCCCTGCCAAAAACACCAAGTTTTGGAGTTGTTATCGTAAAACTTCCAGAGCTTCTGCTTATGGTTGTAACTAAATCATCAGCAATTGTGTATTGGAATTGATTGTCGTTAATAACAAAGTTGCTTTGAGACGCTCCTTTTGATGCCCATATAATATTATTTGTAAAATCCACTTTCACAATCATTTCAGAGCCTGCTAGCTCTGCTGGAGCATCAAAAACACAAACTAAATTTAAAGTTTTTGGGTTTTGTATTTTATTTAATGATTCTTGGGATTTTTTATCGTAACCTATTTGAAATTTCTTATGATCTAGATATGTAATTTCCCCTGCTTTTAATTTATATAAAATGCTTACCCAGTCATCCCCCTCAAACTTCTGATCTATTTTTACCTCTTGATATCCTATGTCACGAAAATATTGCTCACATATCTCAATATAAGCAGCAATTGCTTTCTTTTCTGACTCTGTAGGTTTTCTGTTAAGAAAGATATCTGGCTTCAACTTGGTCTTGTCAAATTGCATACGCATATATCCTCTAATTGGATTTAGCCTTGAATCGTTTTGTATTTTGGCTTCAAAGCTATTAAAAACCTCTTTTAAATTAACTTCTGCAAGACTATTTGTTGCAATAAAAAAAAGAGCCATGATAGATATTAAAATTTTTTTCATTAAAAATTACCTTTTTTATAACTCCGTTAAATTAATTATATTTCACAATAACCTTATGATTACTAAAGCAAATTTATTCAAGTATTTAACGCTATAACTCATTGTTTTATATGTCATTTATAAGGCTGACTTATAAGCTTTAGTTTGCTCTATCTTAAGCAAAGAGTATAGTTATTTTAAGTATGCGATATTTGACTTTTATATTTCTTTTGCTAATTTCTTCTGTGTCATTTGCAGAGGTCTGTCAGCACATCGTAGATGGGGATAAATTAGTCTCTGCCCTTTCAAAAAGAAACCCTAGAGAAGTTATCAGTCTAGATAAGAATAAAAACTTTTCTAATTTTCAGAATAATCACTTGCAGGTTTTCTATGATGCAAAAGAAAAAATGCAGCGTGTCGCAAATCTCTCACCTAAATTTATTGTATGTGGTGATACAGCCCCTAATGCTTTTGCTATGCGAAAAGATGGTGAAGATATTGTGGGTGTGACTTTAGGTATGGTGAATATGATTAATGGTGACCCTGATATGGCAGCTGCAGTGATGGGGCATGAATTTGCTCATCACACCCTTAACCATCGTGACTCTATGCAAACGAGTTATTACATTACCTCTTTTGTTTCAACTATTATTGGTCTTGCTTTGGATGTTGCCATCACAGCCGCAGCAAATAAAAATAGTGGGGGTTATAACAATAATAGAAGACGCAATACTCAACCTATCGTATCTACCATTGGTCGTGATTTGTCTTTTGTGGGTGGCGCACTTCTATTATCAAAATTTAGTCGTGATAACGAAAGAGAAGCTGATGAGCAGTCTTATAAATATATGGTTGCCACAGGCTTTAATCCTGAAGGTTCCATAAAACTAGCCAATCTATTCACAGAAAAGAAAATGACAAGTTCAGGGTTATTTTTTGACACGCATCCTGGATGGGAAGAACGAGCTGAAAGAATTAAAACTATCATTGCAAAAGCGAATGAGCCTGAATCATCCTCTACTCAAGTGGCATATACCAATGAAGTATCATCTTCTAATATTTCAGCCATTGCTCAAAATGCTATGCATGGTAATCAATCTCAACAAAGCTATAGCTCAAAACCATTTAGCTTTAAGTCCTTTTTTAATACAGATAAAGCTTCAGACTTTGAACAAAAAGGCATAGAGGCTTTTATGCAACAAAACTACCCTCTTGCAATATCTAACCTTCAAAAAGCATCAAGTATGGGTCACCACTCTTCATCCGTTATGCTTGGTAATATTTATACCAATGGTGTAGTTGTCTCTAAAGACTTTAATTTAGCTTACAAATATTACAAATTAGCTGCAGATAGCAATCTTCCTAATGGTTTAGAAAATTTAGGGATGGCTTATTATCATGGACGAGGTGTAATACGAGATATAGACAAAGCTTATACCCTTGTCAAAAAAGCATCTGAAAAAGACCCAAACGCTAGGCTTAATCTAGCCTTCATTTATGTGGATACAGAAAAATATAGAAACTACGAAGAGGGTTTAAAAATATTTCAAGAGTTTGCTAATGCAGGCAATGTCTTTGCTCAACAGAATTTAGGTTATATGCACATGATGGGTTTAGGCACTAAAGTGGATTACGATGAGGCGATGCGATACTTCAGAATCGTTTATCAAAAAGAGCCTTTCGCAGGATTAAGTATTGCCTATATGATGGAAAATGGCTTGGGTGTGACTAAAAACCCTACTGAAGCCACAAAAATATATAAGGAGCTAACAGAAAAAGGTGTTACCGATGCTTACATTAACCTTGGATGGAAATACTTTAAAGGTATAGATGGTGTCTCAAAGAACCATAGTGAAGCATTAAGACTATTTCAATTAGCAGAGCGTGAAGCAAAAGATTATTTTATTATTCGCCAAGCTTTGTATGGTGTAGGTTACGTTTACTTTTATAGTGAAGCCCTTAAGAACCAAGAAGAAGGAATTAAATATATGAGGCAAGCAGCCGAACAAGGTGATGAACTTGCAAAACAATTTTTGGAGATACATAAACTTTCATGAAAAAAATACAACTTACCGTCTTTCTTCTTCTTATGACAACTCAAGTTTATGCGGCATGGGAAAATTATGGCTCCTCTACTGACGGCACTATCTATTTTTATGATAAGTCTTCAATCAAACGAAGTGGAAATAAGGTCAGAGTATGGGACTATAAAAATTTTAGTGCAGACAATGAAAAAGCAAAGTCACTTAATGTTGGTTCTGTGAGAACCTTAAATGAAATAAATTGTATTGATGAAACTTACAAAATGCTTGTACTGCACGTGTTTTCAAAACAAAACTTAGAGGGGGTAATGAAAGATTCTACTGTTACAAATCCAAAAATAGAGTACGTAGTACCTGAGTCAACTTTTGAAGACTTAGTGAAATCCGTATGCAAAAAATAGTATTTCTTTGGTTATTATTTTTTACAATATTCTCTTTTGCAGAAGAGCTTATTGGCAAGGTTATTAAAGTATCAGATGGGGACACCATTACAGTTCTAGATAGCAATAATCAAAAACATAAAATTCGCCTAAAAGGTATTGATGCCCCTGAAAGCCAACAAGTGTATGGAGATATTTCAACACAATCATTAGTTGAACTTGTTTATGATAAGGAAGTGTTAGTCACTTGGGATAAAAAAGATAAATACTATCGCATCCTAGGAAAAGTTATAGTTGATGGAAGGGATGCTAATTATGAACAACTTAAAAAAGGCTTGGCTTGGTATTACAAACAATATGAGAAAGATTTAAGTGATGATGACAAGAAAAGATATTTAGAAGCAGAGGAATGGGCAAGAAATTTTACTGAAGGATTATGGGCAGATTCAAATTCAATGCCTCCATGGGAATTTAGGCATAAAGGAAAAAATTAATGAAGAAATTTCTCTTATATACAATATTAATGACCTTTACTTCTCTAGCTCAAGCTGAATGGCTAAAACTTGTAGAAGATAAGGAGATGAAACTTTTTGTTGAATCAAACTCTATAAAAAGATTAGGTAATATAGTTACATATTGGGAGTTATTTGATTATTCAAATATACAATCTGTAAATGAAAAGCAATATTATTCAAAAAAAATTAAAAAAGAATTAAATTGTAACTCTGAAGAATATAATACTCTTACTGCCACAGCATACTCAGAAAATATGGGTTTTGGAAAAGTAGTTCAATCTTATAAATATGACTCCAAAGAATTTGAGCATATTATTCCTGAAACAATTGGATATAGAGTTTATAAATTTGTGTGTAACAAAAAATGAATGAATTTTTAAAAGGATTTAAGATGAAAAAATTAATGATAGCTATTGTTATACTCTTTGCATCACTTTCTCTTTCAGCAGGTGAATCGCCTAAATCAAATGAGCCTGTCAAAATGTCTAAATCAAAGATATGTCATGCACCAAATTCTACTTATTATGTAAAGACACAAAATTTTACTCCATACAAAACTCTAAAAGAATGTTTAGATGCGGGTGGAAGGTTACCAAAGAGATAAATAATGATATTAAAAATTGTATCCGCAGCAAAGAAATCACTGTATTTCATAATTGCATTTATTGCTTTGATATTTTTACTTGCAATTTTAAGCAACAAGCTATTCGTGAAAAAGTTAGCAATGTCATGCAAGGGTTTAGAAAGTCAGACATTCACAAATAAAAAAGATGAAGTTTCGTTTAATAAAAATGAAAAAACTATATCTTTAACTATATCCTTATATAACTATCCTTTTCTTAAGCCTGACGCTTCTATAGACTCTGCTTGGGTGGGTTATTTTTTTAATGCCAAAGATGAATCAAATAGTGTAGATGTGTTTCCTCATTCAATCATTGCTCACAGCAAATATAAGGATGGAAGATACAATTTTTTTAATTTAGATAGAATTTCAAGAGAAGTTTTTATGGAGAAACGCTACGATGTAAGAGATGACGAAAATACAAACGCCTATTCAAAATCAGCGTACTTCAATTCAACTCACGAAATATTTGAAGGTATTTGTGAGGAAAGAAAACCTTTATAGGCTCTTATGTAATGAGAATAATTACTCTTGTTTTTTCAATTCTTCTATTAACATCATGCAGCTCGTCAGAAAATGTATACCTTGAAAAGTCTTCATTGCTTGGCAAATGGGAAAGGGTTGCAATCATGTTTGGATATTATGATAATTACGATGCCTGTATGGAAATTAATAAAGCCTTAACAGATAAATACCCTGGTAATATTTATAGATGCACACCAATCAATAACTCTTTAATTTCAGTTATTCTAAATAATATAAAAAGTTCATATTGAAATGAAAAAAATTCTTCTATTAATAACTGTATTATTTCTCACTCAAAATATTCAAGCCGCACCACTGCGTTTAACTTTTAAGTGTGACCATCCTCCTATTGAATTTACTTTGGGTGAGAATTCAAATCCATCTAAACCAGAATTATTAAAGCTATGTAATTGTGTAAATGAAAAGATATCTGATAAGTCAAAGCAGATAAATATCTCTATGAGAAGTAAAAAAGATGTCTCATCAGATGAAATAAAACTGTTTTATAACGAATTTGGTAAGGCAATGGCTAGCTGCGGTGCTATGAGCATGTAGCTAGATTGTTATACACAATAAGGTTGTACATAACATTTTGGAGCAGGGAGATTGCTCCCCCTGGGTAGTTTCTGATTGACAGTTATCTGACCCAACTTACCATTTACTCCAAGGGTCAAATCCTTTAATACTTTGCCATCACTCCTCTTCTCTTCTCTCTTACACTAGCCTTTTCCTATTTAATGGTAGGTATTAGTTCTGGTATTGGTACAGGTAAAACTTTAAGTTCAGACATAAGTGTATTACTTGTTAATTCTGATGCGTCTGATTGCCCAATAATTGAGTCAACGACAGAATAACGCTGTAATTCGTGTAAAGCCTTCTGCCTGCTATTTTTAGTTACAGTTCTAACATTGACCCAAAGCAATTTACCTTTGAGGGCAAGAGGAGACAATCTCTTTACTCTCTCTTTATAGCCTAATGCATTTAATAATTCGCCTGTTAATTTTGAATGTCTTGAAACGGATATCGCCTTACCTTTCCCAATCTTTTTAATTGCCTTTAGGTTATACCAAGCATCAATATGCTTTCCAAAGAATTCACAATTAGAAGTGATAGTAAAAGTAATCTTTACTTTGGCTCCAAAACTCCCATTAGTTGTTTCATGAGATATATACATAACTTGATATCTACCTTCGGGCATTAGAACCAAATTGCTCCAATCTATTTCAATACCATCTTTTAAGATATCTTCATCGCTCATTTAAATCTCCTCGCCATTCTTGAACCAGAATTTTTAGCTGCTTCAATTTTTTTTGATATACGTTTATGTGTGCTGCAAATGTCATCCCTCACCTCACATATCCTCTCGTACATTACCCCCAGCAGGGCTCGTTCAAAATGCGTTTTAGAGGCATCTTTAACTGATTCCAATAGATAGAAACAAGTTGTATCTTCATTACAAAGCACTCTTAACTTCCATTTCTCATCTAAAGGACAAATTGGAGCGCTGCAGATATCGTATCTAGGACAATCATTTATATTCATTGATATCCTTATTTGCTTAAATCAATTCGTGACTGCACCCATGCATGAACATCCTCTGAATTCCATGCAGTACAATTTTTTCCTAATTTAATTGGTTTTGGAAATGACCCGTCTTTAACCCATGACCAAATACTTGAACGTGAAACACTTAATTTTTCTTTGAGTTGAGATAAACGATAGAAGTGAACATCTTGAGACTTGCTTTGCATATTTTATTCCCCATAACATTATTTAGCTCTGCAACATACAGAACTATATGGGGGCATATTAGGATGGGTTAGCTTGTTAGGCTATTTATTGCTACACGAAATATTAAATTAGTTTTTCGTGGTGTTTATTTATCAAAATAATCTTTAATTACCTGATGCTGTGCTTCCGTTAATTCTTCACCATAGTGTTTCTTATAACTAATAAAGTCTTGTAAGGCGTTATGTTTGAATTCATTAAAATGGTCTCTTAAAGTTTGTAACTTCACAATTTTGCCGCTTTCTTTTAGTTTATTTTCTACAATAAGCAATGATTTTTCTTTATTAAAACCTTCCATCATGTATTCAACTATCCAAAGCACATAATCAAAACCATCCCATTCATCAGGCCCAGGTATTTTAGTTCTGCCAACATTCTTTTTTAACCTTAATGATGCTTCTAATGTTTTGCCGTCAAAAAGATATTCTGCGAAACTGTCTTTTAAGAATTCTAATATTGGCTCAGGAATTGGTTTTTTGTTTTCTACACAATAACAATAATGTTCAAGGATTATTTTTGCATGTTCTGAGGAAGACCATGCAGGTCCCCTTGAGATATCGTGGAGAGACCAATCCCACTCATAGTCATCACCATCCATTCTACTTTCGTATTTTTTGAAATTTCTTTTTGTCATTATTCCTAAATACTAGCAAAAATTTTCGTGTGCCATCCCTTTTATATCACTCTAGGGGGTGGGGAGGGTAAGGTGCCTCAGTAAATTTAGTCACCTCTATTTAGTTTTACTTTATCCAAATAATTAGCCCAGGTTTGCATCATTGCTTTTCTTTGCTCAATAAATTGTGTTCTGTTATACGCCCTACCCAATGCATCTGGTACTTTATGGGCTAGTTGATGCTCAATAATAACTGGGTCAACATTAAGACGCTCGTGAAGTATTGTTCTGGCCATTGCTCTAAAGCCATGAATACTCATTTCCTCTTTTGAAATACCCATTTCTCTTAATAATCTCAACATAGTATTTTCAGATAAATATCCAGACTTGCTTATTTCACTTGCAAATATATATTGTCCGCTTCCAGTTATAGGCTGTATCTCTTTTAAAATTCTAATAGCCTGTTTTGATAAAGGCACAATATGAGGCGTATCTGTTTTGGTAATATGTAAGCTCCATTCAGCTCTCTTAAAGTCTATATCTTTCCACTCCGCCCTTCTTAATTCTAACGACCTCACAAAAACTAAAGGCATTAAACGAATTGCACAGCGTGTTGCAATAGTTCCAGATGCATTATCAAGAGCATTTAATAGTGAGCCCACTTTTTTTGGTTCAATGATAGCGGCATGATGTTTTTCTTTTACCGCTGGCAGGAAGCCTTTAATATTTTCAGCAACATTAATCTCTGCACGTGACGTCAAGATTGCAAACTTAAAAATTTGAGCGCAATTTTGTACAGCCCTATGTGCCGTTTCTAAAACGCCTCTTGAATGTATTCGTTTGATAACTTCTATAAGTTTTTGATTGGTGATTTCTGTAATGGGGACATTGCCTAGATAGGGAAATATATTAAGTTCTAAACGTCTTATGATTCTGACCCCATGAGATGGGTTCCAAGACTTTTGGTTAATGGCATACCACTCCCTTGCTATGACTTCAAAAGTATTGCCCATACCATCTGCACGAGCTAGTTTAGTGGCTTTTCTTTTTTCACTTGGGTCAACACCTTGAGATACAAGCTGTCTTTGTTCTGAATGCCTAAAGCGTGCATCCTTTAAACTGACTTCAGGATAGACGCCTAGTGAGATACGCTTTTCTTTGCCGTTGATACGATACTTATAACGCCACCCTTTACTTCCATTTGGGGCTATCTCTATATAAAGCCCACCCCCATCAAAGAGTTTGTAAGGCTTTTCACGAGACTTGGCTTTCTTTAACTCTGTATCCGTTAAGGGCATAAATGCTCCATTGGGGGCAACAAAAATTAATTGGGGGCAAATGTGGGGAATACTGCCCCCACTTGTATCTGGATTTGCTTGGATGATTATAAACGAGAAAAGTCACGTATATCAAGTAAGTACTATGTATTATAAGGCTTATTGGATTAGCCTAGACTGGATAAAACACTAATGTGGTGGAGCTGGGGGGAATCGAACCCCCGTCCGTAAGCACTCTACAGAGAGTTCTACATGTTTAGCTATCGTTGTTTTTGTTTAACGGTTCAATCACCAA
>JACCDW010577699.1_pt1 | contig 12113 bp, 12 predicted proteins | sample 7449781 | NCBI WGS metagenome assembly JACCDW01 (sample SAMN15323449, study PRJNA562643) | freshwater metagenome | isolation source: river surface water | place: USA:Blue River Watershed | collected 2017-08-18
CCCGAGGAAGTGCATGACTTTGTAAAAATCGTAAGACATTATTTTCTCCTGACAGTTCCAAGATCGATAGAACTCTGGGAATCTAACGAAATGTCGGCCGGTTCTCCAGCTTATGTTGCGATGGGAAGAAGAAGCGTGAATGTGATGCATCTTATAGGCATATGCAGGGATGCGATAGGCTGGGGGCACAATGCTTCTGTATACCAAGCTGTTGGAAGCGAAGGCTTAAGGAGATTGTTTTGAAGATTCTTGCCTGGTCCCTGGGGCTCATTCCGATTCTATGGCTTTCTTATCAATTTGGGGTGCACGGCAGCGGTCCCAATCCCGTAACTGAGGTCTTGCACCTCACCGGCCTCTGGGGTCTTGGATTTCTTTTCGCGAGCCTCGGCGTTCGACCCCTCGTGCAGATCGGGAAATTTCGCGCTTTGCAGTCTTGGAAAAAAATTCTCGGGCTGCTTGGATTTTTTTATGGTTTAACTCATTCCCTCATCTACATGGCTTTGGATCAGGGCTGGGATTTTGCGGAACTCGCCGATGACTTTACCAAGCGTGTGCACATTCGTTTTGGAATGATCGCTCTCGTCTTGCTTATCCCGCTGGCCATCACATCGAACATGCGCTCGCAACGGATACTTGGGAAGAAATGGAAAACGCTCCACCAACTGGTGTTCCCGGCTGCGCTTCTTATTGGGCTGCATTATATGCTGGCCCGCAAAACGGGTTTCGCGGAGGCGTCGTGGGCCCTTGGAATTGCTGGGGGGCTTATCCTCCTGCGATGGAAGCCCTTGATTCATTTGATCCAGCGTTCTCGAAAGTAAGATGCCCATCAAAGTTGATTGATCACTTGTCCTGAGCCTTCTGCTGCCGCCGCGCTGCGAAAAAAGCGGAAAGCTGCGCGCTGCATTCTGGTTGCAGGATGCCGCCCAAGGCGGGGTAGCGATGGTTCAGACGCTGGTCGTCGTTGATTTGATAAAGGCTCCCCAACGCCCCACCTTTGGGGTCATAGGCCCCGAAAATCACCCTTTTCAAACGAGCCTGATGAATGACGCCCGCACACATGATGCAGGGCTCCAGGGTCACGTAGAGTTCGCAATCACTGAGGCGCCAGCTGTCAAGAATGCGGCTGGCCTCCTGGATGGCAAGGAGCTCGGCGTGGGCTGTGGCTTGTTTGGTGATCTCGCGAAGATTGAAACCGGTGGCGATGATGCGATCATCGGAGACGATCACGGCACCAACAGGAACCTCACCCAAAGCCGCCGCGTGGGACGCCAGCGACTGCGCAAAGCGCATCCATTTTTCGTCGCGTTCGTGTGGGGTCATGGCTGATTCCGGTACTGGGCCAGGTGCTTGCCAATATTCCCAAGGCGACGCAAACCAAGATGCTGCATCACATCCTCGGGACCACGACCGATAGCTAATTGATAGCACATCGCGTGATGGCGCAGGGTTTCCGTGTGAAGATGCTTGAATCCCAATTTATTTCCCAGCTCATGAAGCATGAATTTCAGGCCGTGCCGGGTCATGCGCGGCAAAACCAGAGGAAGTTCCTTACCCTTAAACGCGACAAACATCCACGGATAACGTTCACGCGCCTCGGGACTCTGATGTCGCAACCAGGCCTGGAAGCTTTCTTGATAGTCAGTCAGGGCCTGACTGGTTTCTTCCTGCAGTTGGATGGTGCGACCCTTCAATCCGGGAACGGAGAGCGTATGGATGCGCTTGCTTTGAATCAGCTCTCGCCATTGCAGATCAATAATCTCGCTGGCCTTCAGTCCTTCATAAGCCAAAAGATACAGGATGGCACGATCACGCCGGTTTTTTATGCCCGGCTCCGAAACCAAGGCGACCAGGGATTGAAAGCGACTTTCACCGAGCCCCTCGTCCAAGGAATCATCCCTTTCGGGAATCGGCATCATATCAAAGGGTGAAGAAAGTATTTTGCGATCATCAGCCAGAAATCGGAAAAACTGACGAACGCCTATCACCTTGCGTCGAACGGAATTTTCCCGCTCGCCGCCGGCATCGCGCAAATGGTCCCGAAACCAAAGCAGCGTCTCCGGCTCCACCTTATCGATCGTCAGATGGCTTTTTTCCAGAAACCGCAGAAAATCCTGAGCGTCGCGACAATAGGATTCCACAGTCGCTGGCTGCCGGTTTTTGGCCTTCAGGGACTCGCTGAACCGCTCGACGAGATCAGGATCATGTGAGGTCATGGGGACTTCGTATCCTGGCTATGTTAATCTACGGGTTAACGTTGCGTCTTCCTCATTTAAACAGAGCGAGGGTTCGTTGACAACCATGAGACTTTGGCATCTTCTTCCCCTGCTGCTCCTTCATGCCACCGCCGTCAAGGCCGTTGTCACCCCGAAACTGGATCGGGTTAGGGTGCGTATTAATGGCTCGGAAAAGGACATCAACCGAAAGGAGCGCCTGGAACTCGTTCGGGGTGATGACTTAACCTTGCTCTACGCCGTGCTCGAAGGTCAGACCAAAGGCGCCGAAATTATCAATTTCGTGGGCTATCGCGGGGAAGGACCGCGTCGCTGGCAGGATGATGACCGCGATATTCCAATACCGACCAGCGTTTTGAAAAAAGGCTGGTCGCTCGATAAAACCGGCAAGCTCTATAAAATCGAGACGCGCACAGGTAACAAGGTGCATGGTGAGATTCTGGTCTCGCTCCTGACTCCCGAACTTCAAATCGTAACACTTGATATCAAGGGGGTTGAACATCATCTCCGGGATGGCGACATCGTTGATATGGGGGCGGATGATCCCATTAAAGTGGTCCAGGTGAAAACCAACAGCCCCATCGTGGACAGCAACGTTCGCGTAGAATTCAAGGAAATCAAAAACGACGCGAATCGTCAGGTGGAATTGCGTCTACTTTATCGATCCTATGTTTTTGCCTCGGTGTATCTGCATACGGATGCGAAATAAGGAAGGGTGACATTAGCGTGGATCTTGGCTGGCTAAAACTGGTGGGAATGGGATCCCGCGAGGAGCGGAGACGACTTTTTGAATTGATCGCCATGCTGCTGGTCACAGCGCTTTTCGTGGCCTTGTCCCGCCTCGAAGGGCGACTCTTCGATTTAAGTCGTGACCTTTCGCGGCATCCCGAGTTTCTTAACTCCCTCGTCTATTTCGGTCTCATCAACATCAACGTTGTGGTTATCTTGATTCTATGTTTCATGCTGTTTCGCAATATCGTGAGAGTTGTTCTGGATAGGCGACGCGGGGTCATCGGTTCCAAACTCAGATCAAAGCTCGTTATAGCGTTGGTGTTCTTCGCGGTGGCACCGACAGCACTCCTCTTCTACATTTCCACAAGGTTTTTGACCGACAGCTTTGAAACCTGGTTTTCCACTCGGGTGGAAGCCACCATGCACCGAACTCGGGAAGCAGGCGCGATGGTTTACGACCGTGACCAAAGGCGTCTTGCGAGTCTTGCGCGCCTCGCCCTGCAGCGTATTGAACCCATCCGTCAGGATCTCGGTGATGCCGCCTATCCTTATTACGAGATCAATGCCAGCAAGCTGCGAGGATTTTCCCGGGAATTCAGGGTTGGGCATGTGCGTGTTTATGATCGTGATGGGAGGCTCTCCTGGCACCACGAGGCCGACACGGCGCCGCTTTCAGCGCGGGAACAGCGATTCATCCTGCATGCGCTCCAACGCTTTCGCGATAATCCGGGTTTGACGGCGCGGGCCATCGTGGATGCTGATGAGGGTCATGACGTGGTGCGTGGGGTGGCTCCCATCTTTGATCCCGAGGGCCGCGACCTGCTTGGAATGGTGGTGTTGGAAGAACGCTTTGATACCCAGATCCTTCAAAGCGTTGAAACCATCATCGAGGAATTCGCAAGCCTGAAACCCAGCGCTGAACTCAATCGCTTGAGCTATGTGATCCTGCTTGTGCTCATGGTCGTCATCATTGTCTTCTCGGCCACCTGGCTTGGTTTTTACGTGGCGCGGGGGATCATTGCGCCGATTCAAAGATTGGCAGATGCCACGCGTGAGGTGGCTGTTGGAAATTATTCCCTGGCCTTGGAAGTGCGGTCCGATGATGAGACCGGTCAGCTCTTCCGGGCCTTTAATAGCATGATTGCCGATCTCAGGGCCCATGAAAACAAGGTCGTGGATTTCACACGCCAACTTGAAAAGACCAATGAAGAGCTGGACCGCCGGCGCAAGTATATGGAAGTAATCCTCAGTAACATTGGAGCCGGCGTGTTTGCTGTGGATGCTGAAGATCGTCTGACGTCCATGAACCGGGCTGCGGAAACACTCCTAAACGTACGGGCCGATAAAGCCATCGGGGAACCGATCGAAAGCCTTCTCGGTCAGGCCCTCAGCGAAGCGCTCTGGCGGCCGATTCGAGAGCGTGTCCAGCATGGATCCTTCAGTGGCGAAATTGATTTATCCGATATCGGCAGGGACCTTCTCCTTCTGGCTGATGGAACCCATATTCTCGATGAAAACGGCGACGACCTTGGAATAGTCGTCGTGATCGACGACGCCAGTGAGCAGGTCAAAGCTCAGCGCGTAGCGGCCTGGCGAGAAGTGGCACGACGCATCGCCCATGAAATCAAAAACCCCATCACCCCGATCAAGATCAGTGCGCAAAGACTTTTGCGCCGTTTCGGCGAACAGTTCCAGGGCCGCGATCAGGAGGTTTTTGTGACCTGCTGCGAAACCATCGTGTCGGAAGTGGATGCCTTGCGCGATCTGGTCAACGAGTTCTCAAAATTCTCCCGCCTGCCTTCCATCAAGACCAAGCCTGAGGACGTGAATGCAGTCCTTCGGGATGTGGTCGGGCTCTACAGCATGAGTTACTCCACAATTGAATTTGATAGCTCGGGCCTTTAGGAGCAGCTGCCACTTGTGCCTCTCGACCGCGAACAGATGCTACGCGTCTTTACGAATATCATTGCCAATTCCATCGCCTCGATACCAGAGGAACGGGAAAAGGGCGTAATTTCGCTTCGCAGTCGGCTTTTGGAGGACTATAACACCATTCGGGTCGAGATTGCCGACAATGGCTGCGGCATACCGGAGCATCTCAAGCAGCGCGTTCTGGAACCTTATTTCTCCACGAAAAAGGAAGGAACAGGACTCGGTCTGGCGATCGTCAATCAAATCGTATCCGATCATGGCGGCTATCTGCGTATCGCCGACAATCAGCCCGTTGGTACGGTGTTGATCATTGAGCTGCCCTGTCAAGAGGCCAAGAATAAAAGGGGGCAAAATGCCTGATCCTATAAAAGCCGGAGAATCCTGTCTTGCTTTGATCGTTGATGATGAGGAAAGTATCCGCAAAACGCTCGCGGATGTTTTTGAAGACGAAGGCTGGCAAAGCGTCACCGCCGAAAATGGAAAGGTGGGTCTGCAGCTCTTTACCAAAAGGCAGCCTGATCTTGTCCTGCTGGATGTTTGGATGCCGGGCATGGACGGGATCGAAACACTGCAGAAAATGCGGCAGCTAAATTCCAAGGCGCCCATTGTGATCATGAGTGGTCACGGAACCATAGAAACGGCCGTCCGCGCCACCAAGCTCGGAGCGTTTGATTATCTCGAAAAACCATTGTCGCTCGATAAATTGATTCCCCTTCTCGATCACGCCCGGCAGATTCGGGCTCAGCATGATGAACGAAACAAGCAGTCCTCGGTTCCCGAGATGATTGGCAGTTCGCCGCTAATTTCCCAGATCAAACGCCAGATCAATATGGTGGCGCCGCGCAACGCGTGGATTCTCATCACGGGGGAAAACGGCACCGGCAAGGAGGTGGTGGCTCGGCACATCCATGAAAAAAGTTCACGCGCCGCCAAGCCTTTTGTTGCTGTGAACTGTGCAGCCATTCCCGAGGAATTGATTGAATCGGAGCTTTTTGGTCACACGAAGGGAGCCTTCACCAACGCCATTTCTCAGAAAAAAGGCAAGTTTGAGCTGGCCCATCAGGGGACCCTTTTCCTCGACGAAATCGGTGATATGTCGCTGCGTACTCAGGCGAAGATATTAAGGATTCTGCAGGAACAGGCTTTTGAGCGCGTGGGCAGCACGGAGACTCTCACGGTCGACGTGCGGGTGGTCGCGGCCACCAATAAGGACCTGAAAGAACAGATTAAAGCGGGTCAGTTCCGCGAGGATCTTTATTATCGATTGAATGTCGTGCCCTTTCACCTGCCACCTCTTCGCGAACGTGGAGATGATATCTTTGATCTGACTCAGTATTTTCTGACGAAAATGGCTCATGAGCTGGGGGAAAAACAGAAAGTTTTGAGCCCGGAAGCCCAAAAAATCATGCGAGAATACCCCTGGCCAGGCAACATTCGGGAGCTTAAAAACCTGCTTGAACGAGTCTGTATCATGTCGGACGCCGAGCTTATCGATGCGGAATTCTTGAGAGATCTCCTGGGGTCCAGTGAAAAAACCGGGGATCCCTTGAGCCAGGAGTTCCTCGCAGCCAGCACCCTGAAGCAGGCAAAAACAGACTTTGAAAGAGCTTACATTCTAGGTAAGCTTGAAGAAAATCAATGGAATATCACCAAGACCGCCGACGCTATCGGCCTGGAACGCAGCAACCTCCATCGCAAGATGAAACTCTACGGAATTGAGCCTAAAGCCAAAGGGTGAGAACTATGCCGACCGATCAACGAGTGACCGTCGAAGCAGCCTCGGGTCTTCTTCAAATTCAAAGTGCCGCTTTTGCCGAGGGTCAGGCCTGGCAGGTGCGCGCCATCGGTCGGCAGCGTCTTTTAGTGGAAAGTGAAGCGGCGGCCCTCGCCATGCGTGGAGATCAAGCGGGATCGGGGCGTCTAAGTCATGACGTTTTTGTTTCCTTGCTCAACGGCCTCGTCGTGCAAAAATTTGATGGCCTGATGTCAGTGGACCTCGGGGATAGCGTGAAGCGACTTTATTTTCGTAACGGCGAACTGGTTTTTGCCGCTTCGAATCTGATCGATGATCGCCTGGGGGAAGTGATCTATCGGGCTGGGCAGATTACTTTGGATCAATTGACCGAAGCCGCTGTGCAGGTGAATCGGACGACCAAGTTCGGTCGAGTGCTACTCGAAAGCCGGGTCTTCAGCAGTTCGCAGCTATGGGATGCTTTGAAGCTGCAGGTCATCAGTATTTTTCAGTCCACGCTTCTTTATGATTATGTCTATGTTCAGTTGGAACCCGGCCAGCATCTTTCGCCGACGGCTGTGGCGATCGATAGGCCGACGAACAATCTGATCGACGATTGCTTGGGTTATGCCGATCTTTATCGGCAGTTTCGTGTGCGATTGGATAAAGGCTGTCGGATGTCGGGCGTGGACTTTGTTCTGGAGCGCATCGGAGCAAGGCCTGGGACGTTTATCGGCGACACGGTGGAACTCGTGAATGCCTATCCCCAGATTGACGGCTTCCTTGAGCACTCGAAATTGACTGAGGCTAACAGCCTTTGTGCGCTCTTTGATCTTTTGAACCACCATATCATTCGTATCGATGGGTATGACACAACGACGCGAGGTATTGACAACGGATCCGCTGGGAAAGAGATCAAGAGTTTGATTGATGCCTATCACCTGATTATCGATGGTGCCAAAAAGGCATTTGCGGCGGAAGGGATGGAGTTTCCTGTTCTGGACATTGAACTCTTCTTGGATCAGCAGTATAGCTTCAAGCATTCACCGGTCTTTGTCCTGCAGGACGGCACGATAGCCCCGGAGGCCATCGTGAGCATCTACACCAAGGCACGAACGAGCGCGCGCCAGGCTGAAGTGATGGCCAATCAGATGCAAGGTCTTATCCTCTTTCTTCTGCAGGTGATCGGTGACCTCCTGCCCAGCGGCAAAGGCTGGGAGCTGAAGCGCTCCTTTCAGAATTTGGTCACGTGAAAAAAACACCAACGAAACGTCCAGCCTCAAATCCGGTGCGTCCGTCGAAAAAGACAGGGCGCGATGCATCCAAACCTCGAACCGACGACAACCAAGGGCGTCCCAGGAATCCTCATGCACCGCGTTCCGACGAGGGTGCGGTGAAGTCTCGCCCTTCGCGATCGGATGGCGAAGGAATAAGGGCGCGTCTGTCGCGGCCCGAAAGGGAAGGGCAAAAGGCACGTCGTTCTCACCAGACCGGACGTGAAGGACTCTTCATCAATAATTGGTCAGCTCTCGGGGAATATCTGCGAGCTCAGCCGCAAGCCCTGCAAAAAATCTTTCATGCTCCGCGTGAAGGCAAACGCATCCAGCAACTGCTTGAGCAACACGGTGTCACCTTGCCTTGTGAAGAGGATCAAGAGATGGAGACCGGGTTCGCGGCGCAGGTGGCTCTTCGCTATAAAGATGAAGAGCAGCTCCTGCGTGAAGCGGCGGCCAGGACGGACGATCTGATCATAGCCTGTGATCATGTGACGGACACCCGTAACCTGGGAGCCATCGCACGAACGGCTGCTTTTTTCGGTCTTTCGACGATACTCATGCCCAAGGATCGGCAGGCTCCCATTACGTCCGCGACTCTGGGCACGGCTCAGGGAGCATTTGCGACGGTGACACCAACCGAAGTGACCAACCTCGGTCGCACACTGCTGGCACTTAAGGATTGCGGGTACTGGATCGCATCCGCTGATATGGTAGGAACCCCAGTTGATAAAATGCCGACCCGATATGAGAAGCTTGTGCTCGTGCTTGGATCCGAGGACAAAGGCGTTTCGGCTCAGATATTGAACAAGAGTGATTTCACACTATCGATTCCTTCTTTCGGTGGAAAGCTGGAGTCGCTCAATGTCTCTGTCGCTGCTGGTATTCTTATACACGCGCTGCGCGCTGTCTCCGCCGCAGGCAAAATTCTCCCGCAGGGGTAGCTTTCACTTGACAGAAAACTCGGGGAGAGTGTAATTCCTTCTAACGCTCGAGGCGCTAAACGAATTTTTTTGTTTATTGTTACGAGTTTCCAGGTGCTGGTGTAGCTCAATTGGTAGAGCAGCTGACTTGTAATCAGCAGGTTGCGGGTTCAAGTCCCATCACCAGCTCCATTGGGAAGCTAGAAGCAGGAAACGAGCGGAGGATTGCCCGAGTGGCCAAAGGGAGCAGACTGTAAATCTGCCGGCGTAGCCTACGGTGGTTCGAATCCACCATCCTCCACCAGCCGCAAGGCCCTGTGACTAGGATCACGATAAGTCGGAATAAAGCGGGAGTAGCTCAGCTGGCTAGAGCATTAGCCTTCCAAGCTAAGGGTCGCGGGTTCGAATCCCGTTTCCCGCTCCATCCGTCTCTCTCGTTGAAGAGCGATTGACGAAGGCTTCGATAAAAGGGTACAAACTACCGGTCGATTGTAGCCAATGTCCTACCGCCAGACAGGCGGGAAGTAATGCCTATTGCTATTCTAGGATGCGCAGTGGGAAGTCCTGGTGGATATCAGGATGTGTCGGCGATTTTTTTTAATCGCTAATTAGCCCAGGTAGCTCAGGGGTAGAGCACGTCCTTGGTAAGGACGAGGTCAGGGGTTCAAAGCCCCTTCTGGGCTCCACGCTTACCTCAAAGCGGGAGACCTAAAACAGTCTCTGCGATGAAAATCATAGACAAGAAGCTATATAACGAAGAAATCAACTTCGCTTTCTGCCTTTAGCGGGAGGAAATCATGGCAAAAGAAAAGTTCGAGCGTTCAAAACCCCACGTTAACATCGGTACCATTGGTCACGTTGACCACGGTAAAACAACCCTGACAGCGGCCATCACCAAGGTTATGTCCTTGGCGTACGGCGGGGTGGCGAAAGCGTTTAACGAAATCGACAACGCTCCCGAAGAAAAGGCGCGCGGTATTACTATTAATACCTCGCACGTCGAGTACACATCGGCAAACCGTCACTATGCTCACGTTGACTGCCCTGGTCACGCTGACTATGTGAAGAACATGATCACGGGTGCTGCCCAGATGGACGGCGCTATCCTCGTGGTTTCCGCTGCTGACGGCCCTATGCCTCAGACTCGCGAACACATCCTGCTTGCTCGTCAGGTCGGCGTACCAAGCATCGTCGTGTTCATGAACAAGTGTGACATGGTTGACGACGCAGAACTCCTCGACCTCGTCGAAATGGAAGTTCGCGAACTCCTCAGCGTTTACAAATTCCCAGGCGACGACACCCCTATCATCAAGGGTTCGGCACTGAAAGGTTTGGAAGCTGCTAACGCTCAAGACCAGTGGGCACAAAAAATCGTTGATTTGATCAACGCTTGTGACCAGTACATTCCTCTGCCAGAGCGTCCTATCGACCGTCCGTTCCTGATGCCGATCGAAGACGTGTTCTCGATCTCGGGTCGCGGTACTGTTGTTACCGGTCGTATTGAGCGCGGTATCATCAAAGTCGGTGAAGATATGGAAATCGTCGGCCTTCAGCCAACGACCAAAACCACCTGTACTGGCGTTGAAATGTTCCGCAAGTTGCTGGACGAAGGTCGCGCTGGTGACAACGTCGGTATTCTTCTCCGCGGTACCAAGCGTGAAGAAGTTATGCGCGGTCAAGTCTTGGCTAAGCCAGGCTCGATCAAGCCTCACAAGAAGTTCAAAGCTTCTGTGTACGTTTTGACCAAAGAAGAAGGCGGCCGTCATACCCCATTCTTCAAAGGTTACCGTCCTCAGTTCTACTTCCGTACAACTGACGTAACTGGTAGCATTAAACTGCCAGACAACGTTGAGATGGTTATGCCTGGTGACAATATCGACATCGAAGTCGAGTTGATCCAGCCGATCGCTATGGATAAAGAGCTCCGCTTCGCTATCCGCGAAGGTGGCCGTACCGTAGGCGCCGGTGTTGTTGCTGACATCATCGAGTAATTGTTGATAGTCTAGTAGTTCGCAGGCCGACCGTGTCTTCGGATGCGGTCGGCTTCGAGCGACTGAGTTTTCTGATCTAGGCGAGTAGCTCCAATGGTAGAGCATCGGATTCCAAATCCGACTGTTGTGGGTTCGAGTCCCTCCTCGCCTGCTCTGCCCCCTCCAGACCAGTCCGGAGAACACCCATGAATAAAGATGATTCCTATTGGCTCAAACTGGCTTATGTAGCCTTTGCAGCTTTGGTCGCATTAGCGCTCTACAAAGCCTTTGGCACCGTGGGTGTACAAACGGGATGGTCGGATCGATTTGACTGGTACCAGCCGGTCGCTACTGCAGCCAGTTTGGCTCTTGGAGTAGCAGCTGCCTTCTATCTCGGATCGAACAAAGATCGTCATGAGTACTTTTTGGCTGCCATTGGCGAACTGAGGAAAGTGACCTGGCCCAGTATGCCCGATACCCGACGCATGACGATGATCGTTGTTGTGGTTGTTGGTATTTTCGCGGTCATTCTGGCGATCTTCGACTTCATCTGGGCCAAGTGTCTTGGTCTTCTCATCGCCTAAGCACGCAAGATAGCAAGAAACCCAGGCAGGGTGTTACAATATGGCAAACGTTTGCGGCCCCGCAGCGCTTGCCTTGAAGCAGTTCCTGGAAACTGTTGTTGTGCCATTGGGGCACGAGGTTCCGCTGTGGAATTATGCAGGGGAAACCATTGAAACACGAGGCAGATAGCATGGCTTACGATTTGAAATGGTATGTCATACATACTTACTCAGGCTTTGAAGAGAAGGCCAAATCCGGGCTTATCGACCGCGCCAAAAGTGAAGGTCAGGCTGAGAAGTTTGGAGATATCTACATCCCTCACACAGTCAGTGAGACGGTGAACAAGTCGGGCAAGAAGAAAGCTGTCTCCCGTACCTCGTTCCCTGGATATATCATCGTCCAGATGCATCTGGATGACGAAAGCATGCACGTGGTCAAGAGCACGCCGAAAATCACGGGTTTTGTGGGCAATGCTCGCCATCCCAAGGCTCTGCCTGATCATGAAGTCTTGCGTCTGACCAATCCTGAGCTGGTGAAAGAGCAGCGCAAGGAAGTTGTTCAGGAAGTCCGCTTTACCAAGGGCGAAGCAGTCAAAGTCATGGACGGTCCATTCAGCAACTTTGACGGCGTTATCGATGAAGTTCGTCCCGATAAAGGTAAAGTTCGCGTTCTCGTCAGTATCTTTGGGCGTGAAACCCCAGTGGAACTCGAGTTCGGACAGGTCGAAAAAATTTAAAACGGTTGGCACGCACCTC
>JACCDW010357925.1_pt1 | contig 12111 bp, 4 predicted proteins | sample 7449781 | NCBI WGS metagenome assembly JACCDW01 (sample SAMN15323449, study PRJNA562643) | freshwater metagenome | isolation source: river surface water | place: USA:Blue River Watershed | collected 2017-08-18
ATAAATCCAAATTTGATCTAAATATAACATCACCTACAACAGTTAAACCATTATTAAAAGAAACATTTGAGTTTACATCAAGGGTTCCTTGAATTATACCATCTTCTAAAATACGAAGATCATTTGAAAGAGTAATCTCAGAGCTATCATTACTTGATGTAACATTACTGTTTCTTTTAACAATCAAACCACCATGAACTGTAAGACGATTGCGGATGTTTGCAGCTCCAAATACATCAAAATCATCATATACATATAAATTGGAAGTTGTTGTTAAATTTCCATTGACTACAGTGTGTTGTAATACATGAAGATCATTAGATATAGTAACATTTGATGATATTATCAAGTCTGTTAGAGTGCCTGTTTGACCAACATTTAGATTTGTTGCAATGGATGTAGAACCGTTTATAGATAACAATGAATTATTTATAGATGTATCAGTGCCCATACAAATATATCCTCCTGATTTAATCCGCATTCTTTCTGATAGATTACTTCCATCACCACTTGTCATAAATAATAATTCTCCATAACCATTCAGATTACAATCTCCATATGCATCTCGTGATGAAATACGAGCAATATTATAAATTGCTCTAGTATCATCATCATAATTTTGAAAAGTTATAGATGAGATGTCATTTGATATATTTCTAGAATATGAACCTTGAATAAACACAGAATTGCCTTTATTGTCCTTATTTGTAACTTTAAACAACATTGTATCTTATTATAAAGATATTGTTTCACTTATTATAGAGATACATAGTAATAATTGTAATAAAATTTGATTAATAATAATATAAATCACATAATAATATAATTACATACTAAACAAATAGGCGATATATATAATGTCATCGTCTATTGCATCAAAAGAACTTGTTAAGACTATCATGAACAAATTCAAAACCAGTGGACATTCTAGTGAAAGTTCTCATTTGATTATGAAATATTTTATTGGTTTCAAGGAAAATAATATGTCTCTCTACCAAGAGGATATTAAAAACAGAAAAAGTAATATTGGTGTTATGGTTAACAATAAAGTGAAGAAAGACTAATTTTTATTTGTTGTTTTGTTTATATTTCTCATTTATTGAAAATCATATTTGTTTCTTGTTAAAAAAAATGATATTTCATCATAATACCATCTAATATGATCTTTGTAGACATGTAAAGCATTATCTGTATTAAGTTGTCCATATTTGTTTTTGTAAGATTCCAATGCAGTCTCAAAATTGTCTGTATAGTTCAAGGTGTTAATTACTAATGTCATCAGCTTAGGTATTCTTTGTTTAATCCATTTAGTTTTATATTGATTTTCTAAATCATCAACTAATTTCTGAATAACTTGATTTGTAGTATTATTCAAATCAAGATGGATATATATATGTGGATGCCGAATACGTTCAACATAATGAAAATCAATACCTTGTTTTTTTATGATATCAGAATAATGTTTCTTGATGTATGAATAAACACATTGAAGAAATGTTATTTTATTATTTTCATAATAACTTTCTAAAAAATCATAATTAAGATTATATTTTATTTGAAACTCTTTTATATTTCTTAATGTTAAATCATACTTTAAACAAGGTGCAGAAAATACGAATATTTTATCCATACAGATGAAATAATCTAACTATACAAAGTAATTTAAGATTATAAACTCGTTGAGATTATAAATATTCTTTGAAATTTAATTACGGTTTGTTATGTTATCATGAACCAACAGAATATTAATAATACAAGCTTAGAACATCAATTAATACCTGTTCTTTTAAACAATGGAAAAGAAGGATTGAAACATTTATTGTATTATCAAGTGTTGACAAAAGGTGTTCCTGTGATCTTGAGAGGAACATGGAACTTTTTACAGAGCACTATGAATAAACGTATGAAGAGACATATTGAAAAAGTATCAATGATGTCTGTCCGCCAAAAAACATCATCTGTAGTACTTCAAAGAGATTACGAGAAAGACAATGACTTAAACTTATTATTTGATGCTGTATTGTCATATGTAAGTGAACTTCCACAAACAAAACATGTGAAGAGAACAACAACAGGAGTATTTATTATGGCATCAACTGATGAGATTGAGATGTCTCCTTGTATATTCGTAAGAAAAGTTGGAGAGGTTTTATCAAATGAAAAGATTAGCAAATTAACAATTGAAGTATATTCTTATACATATGATCTAGGAACATTGAGGAAGTATATGGAAGATATTGAAGAAAAATACCAGATGGCAATGTCTAATCAACTTGGCAAAAATATATTTTACTTTGATGAAATACCGTTTTCACTTCCATTAGGATTAAATAGAAAACCTGATTTGAGCAAAGCACCACCCAGACTTGTATTTTCTAAATATCCATTACATACAAACAAAAGTCTAAAAAATATTTATGGAGACAGTGTTAAAGTTATTAGGAAAAGAGTAGATTTTTTTGTTAATAATAAACGTTGGTATGAACAAAAAGGAGTTCCTTACACTTTAGGATTACTTTTACATGGTGTTCCAGGTGCAGGTAAAACGTCTTGTATCAAATCAATTGCAAAGGACACAAATAGACACGTTTTGAATATTCGTCTTAGTGAGAACACAACTGTAAACCAATTAAATGCATTATTTTATTCTTCACAAGTACAAGTAGTGCAAAACGGAGAAAACAAGTTTTATGATATTCCTATTGACAAGAGAATTATAGTTCTAGAAGATGTAGATTGTTTAACAGATGTTGTGTTGAGCCGTGAAGCTGTTGAGGAAAATAAAGCATTAAATGCTGATAAAGAGGTTGATACTGATAAGACTAACGAAATCAAAAGCAATGTATATGATATGTTTGGAAGACAAATGCAAAACATTAATAATGGTGGTGGTGGACTATCTGGAGAAAGCCAAAGACTAAACCTGAGTATTTTATTGAATATTTTAGATGGCGTCTTAGAGCAACCTGGTAGAATTTTGATTATGACATCAAATCATCCTGAAAAATTAGATAAAGCTTTAATTAGACCAGGAAGAATTGATGTAATTGTCAAGTTTGACTATTGTAAGCGTCATGAAGTTATTGAAATCATTGAAGCTTTTACAGGCACAAAAATTCAATCAAACCTTATCGATAAAATTGCAGATGGAGTATATACTCCTGCGGAAGTTACAAGAGTTATATTTGAAAACATTGACAACATTAAAGATATAGTCGATAATCTACAAGATGAACATCAACATGATAAATTACAGACTAAAGATGATGATTTTCAGATTAAAAAGGATTTTCCATTTTATAAACCAATCATGAACAAAAAAAAGACTTCAATGAAAATTGAAGAAATAAATGTTGATATTGATGACAGTACTGTGAAACAAGAAAGTTCATTAACAGATTATTCAAACTTTCTAGATGTATTATCTAAATCACAACTTGAAAAAGATAAAGATTTCAGTAAGGTTTTTAATATAAATCACTATAGTAATAATTCAAACATAATGTTTGGAAGTGATGATAAATGTTATTTAGATGAAATGTTCAATACAACGATAATTGCTCAATAAAGATTCTTCAAGAACTTACACTATTTAAGAATTAGGTTTGTAAAGGGTACAAAATCATTATGTATGGGTGGCTTCCAACTAATTGGTCCTAACTTTATTATCAAGAATAGTAAGGATTTAGGTTATGAATGCATATGTATTCCATTTATGGCAAGGATAAATGAAGAGACTGAGAATCTTTTAGTCAGCAAAGAGACCAAAACGGTAGTGGTTAGAGAGTTGCCAATAGACTTACAACTTGCATTTAAAGAAGCCAAAGCTTGGAATGAAAGAATGAACTATTACATAGAAGATAATAAGAATAAACATGTGTATGATACAATGATTATTGATAGGCTAGATTATGTCTTCTCAAAATCTCTATTGGATTAAAATATCTTTTATCATGAAATAAGGTTTATTAAAAGACTTTCCATCTTTTCAAGTTTATCTTCAATATCATATATTTTATTTTTCAATAATTGATTTTCGGCTTTGAGATTATCATTTTCTTTTTTCAATTCTTTGATTGATTCAACGAAAAGTCCAGCCATATTACCATAAGCAATACTTAATTTACCATCATCATTTTTGTGAATAACTTCAGGAAGAATTTGTTCAACTTCTTGTGCAACTAAACCAGAATATCTGTCTGTTATTTTAGTTTGTGAAGGCTCATTATCAGTTTTCATATCATACGTATAACCATTAATTTGTTGAATTTTCTCTAATGGATTGATTATTTTTTCAAGATTTGATTTGGCACGAATATCAGAGTATGCTGTGATATCACTTGAAGCGTATATTTCACCTGATACATACAATCTATAAGAACCAGGAGATGTTGTACCAATACCAACATTACCACTAGCCAAGAATGTCATCACATTGTAATCTCCACTGAAGTTCCAAACATTTTTGATAACAAGTTTATCACTATCCCCATTACTCAATCCCATACTCCAACCAGTAACATTGGCAATATCCCAGGAAATGTATGGGTTTCCTCCGGTTGCACTATTTGTTCTTACAGCAACTACTGAATGAGAAGATGTTGAAGCTGTTGGGTTATATACATATATACCATTTGCATCAGGGTCTGTGCTTGAACTAGGAGTAACATGAAAAGGTGCAGAGGGGCTCACTGTTCCAATACCAACACGTCCACTTGTATTCGCAAATAGAACATTTGTCCTATATGCAAAATTACCATTGTTTGCGACAGATAATGTTGTTCCATCACCAACTTGGAGTGTTCCGTCTGTTCTAATAGTTCCTGTATTAGTATATAGACTTTTACTATTATATGTCCTTACCCATGATACGTCTTCCATGTAAAAACCACCACCGTGTGTATCATTATACCAACCTGTATTACCAGTTGTTCTCAACCACGAATTTGCTCCACGCGCCATGATATCACCTGCAACATCTAACACATATGAAGCAGAAGCTTGATTGATAGCAACCTTACCATCGGCTTGTATTAACATTCTACTTGTTTGATTTGTCCTTATGTTCAATGCATGATTTGTCTCAGTCTCAAGATAGCCAACACCACCAGTTGCAATAGCACGAACAGTTGTTGTTCCATCTGTAAGTCTAAAGTTTGTTGCTGTGAAACGAACATCACCAGATACATCTAAACGATAAGCAGGTGCTGTGTTATTGATACCTAACATTCCATTAGACAATGTCATTTTGTCTATGTTGTTCTCACGGAACTTAATGGACTGTCCTGATGAACAGTTCAAGTAAGTCAAGCCACTATTTTCCTGTAGAAGTGCATAAGATTGTTGACCAACACTTGTGTGTTTGAATGAAGCATAATTTGGTCCAAAACCAGCATCTCCAATAAATGTATTGTTGATAATAGAATTACCCATAACTCTCATTGGTGAAACTACAGAAAGCGTTTGTGTCGATGTATTGATATCACCGATTTGGAATGTATAGAAAAGAAGTGTGCCACTACCAGTAAATGCAGAATTGTCAATCACACTATTGATATAAAAAGCTCGTACTTGTGAGTTTTCAATTGTAGTATCCACTACTTTGTAAATCGTGTTGTTCCATAAAACATATGAAGTTCCTGATTGAACATAAGTGAGGAAAGATGAATAATCATTTGTTTTATTAACATTTGTATAACCACTGCTTGAATTAGTATTGAATATTGATATTGTAAAATAACTGTTATTTCTTCCTGAAAGAAATTGTAAGGCTTGAAGACCTTGTGTAGACGTAACTCCTTCTACTTGAAGTTTATGTGTTGGAGATGATGTGCCAATACCAACATTGCCAGTTGCAAAATAGTGCCTGCCTGAGTCATATGCTATACCATAACCACCTTTGATGACAATTGTTTCTGAATTTGTTACATCATTTGAGTCATTTTCAATACCAATTGTAAGACGTGAACATTCAGTCACGCCTGTAAGGGCAGGAAAGTAAGTAGAAACATCTTGATCAATATATTTGATGTATGCGTAATCGCTTCCGGCATTTGCGGTTGATGTGAATACAATGCTACTGCTACCACCGCTGTTGTTATGTTTCAATGTGAGTGTGCCTCCAGTTCCACTACCTGCTGATCCTGTTGTTTCTGTAATTGTCAATGCATTTGTTAATGTTCCACCACTTAGAGGAAGGTATGAACCAGCGCTTGAAATAAGAGAACTCAAAGATACACCATTTTGATAAATGGTAGTTGCATTGAGACTTCCAGATACATCAAGTTTGTAAGATGATGAAGGTGAAGACGTACCAATACCAACGGTTCCATTTCCTTGAATTCTCATAAGTTCAGTTGATGCAGCTGCAGATGCTGCAGCATAAAACACATGAGATGCTGCTGAACCATCAAGTTGATAGCGTAATGTATTTGCATTTACTGCAAACCCATAAAACTGATGTTCATTATTGGTGTTTTCCCATAGGACAATATGTCGATTTGTTGTTGTATCATTTGCAAATTGTAGCTTCTTACCACCTGCATTTGTTATCCCAACAGTGCCAACAACATCAAGTTTATATGTAGGAGTATTATTGTTTATACCAAGATTACCTGCATTTGTTAAAGTCATATATTCTGTAGGTGTATTTGTAGCCATATTTGACAGATGAACACCTGGAAGCATAACAAATCTCATAGCGTTGGCATTGGTATTGTTGATATAATTGCTTGTAAATGCAAATGTTGGTGCAACACCTGTTTTTTTGATCATACCTAATGATGGTCCATTTCCAGTGACTGTTAATCCAATATATCCATCATTTGAAGACATCAAAATATTACCATAGACATCAAGTTTAGTTGCTTGATTTGATGTACCAATACCCACATTACCAGTTGGATCAATATACATTCTATCAAGTGCTCCATTTGAGTTATTGATTGTATTTATACTGGCATCATTAAATGTTTGGAACCTTAAGCCAGGTGCACGAAGGGTGATTGTATCCGTTCCACTACCAGTTGCAGGATCATTTGCATGGAATAATATCAGTTCAGTTTTCTCAGGTGCTTCACCCTGACCAGTAGGTACGGTTCTTGCTGTAATATAAGGTGCAATGTCTCCAGTTGGAGGACCAAAATATAAACCACCTGTAATACGTGCATCTCCTGCAACATCAAATTTATATGATGGTGTTGCTCCAATACCTACGTTACCAGATGAGTCAATTCTAATTCTTTCAACATCATTAGTTCCAATACTTAATGCATGAGCTCCTGGAAGCCAAACATATCCATCACCGTTTGCAACTGTAGAATGTTTACCGATAGCAAGATGAGATTGATTACTTGCTGTTATCCAAACTCGTGTTCCACCACTATCTGATGATGATGGATTGTAAATATTCAGTACGCCAGGTAATGATGGATTCAAACTATAATTAGAGTTACCAATTATTGCTTTTCCACGAATTGTTGTATCACCATTGACATCGAGTTTGGATGTAGGATTTGATGTTCCAATACCTACATAACCTGTAGGACCATCAATACGAATTCCATTCAAACTACCACTCCAAGTACCAAGCACGATACCACCTGTATTCATTGCATTACTGTATCCTACAATCAAACTATCACCTTGTTTGACCAATCCATTATATCTTGTTGCAGTATCTCCAGCACCAATAAGAATATTTATATTGCTATAGTTGAATCTACTGATATAACCATAAGGTGCATAGGAACCATCAACCATCAAAGGATAATCAGTATTTGCACTTGTACCAATACCCACAGTATAATAAGAACCAACAGCACGAATAGATAGTGCAGCATTTCCACCATTAATACCTGAATTGAATGATGTGTCATTGCATTCATTGTATCCAATAAACAGTCCAGCATTATTTCCCCAATCAGGTCCTCTAAAAATCCATCTTGGATCATATGCTGTTGCTGTGTTTCGAAGAGACAATATCCCCCCTCCTCCTCCAGCATTACCTCCATAGACTGCAGTAGTTCCTTGAATTCTTGCAGTTCCATTGACATCTAATGTATATGAAGGTGTTGTTGTTCCAATACCAACATTTCCTCCATTTAGAAGTGTCATTCTGTTTGCAACTCCGTCATAGAAATGTAGTTTTGTAGTACTTGCTTCTTTGTAGATAGCCCATCTTTGTGCAGTATCAAAGAATTCAATGGCTTGTTGTTGTGCTGCATCACCCGATATACGAATATATGTAGAGTCGTTGCTTGTATTGACATGAAGTTTAGTTGCTGGATTTGATGTGCCTAGACCAACATAGCCATTGCCTTGAACAACAGAACCTCCAAATGGTTGTAAATATAGTGGTGTCACACCAATCCATGGTGCAATACATTGAATATATCCAGATGCATTATTGCTTTGTGATACACCTATTTTCATTTGTCCTGTATAAGATTGTCCATTGATGTTGTTACTTGTAGAAATCATAAACTGTGAATAATCACCATAAGATGGATCATATGATGCAATGTTCTTGTTAACATCTCCAACAATAAGACCATAAGTAGATTTAAAACTACCATTAACATCAAGTTTTGCAGCAGGAGCATTAATTCCAATACCAACATTACCACCTGATGTTATCCTTACTCTCTCATTTGAATGACTATAAAATAGATGTGAAGCGCCAGAATTATTTCCATCGTAATCTGCAGTGTAATTTATATCATACTCACTTTTGATGTTCATTGTACTTGTAGTTGTGCGAATTTCTGGTGTTATTACCATTGATGTTGTTCTTATTGTTCCGTTAACATCAAATAGATAAGCTGGAGATGCTGTTCCAACCCCTATATTTCCACCATTTAATAAAGTCAAACGATTTGCAGTTCCATCCCAAAAGTTGAGGGATGTAGTGTTTGCACCCTTATATATAATCCATCGTGAAGCAGAATCATAATATTCTATTCCTTGTTCTTGATTGACATCACCTGAAATTCTTAAATAAGAAGAAGTACCAGTTGCGTTTACATGAAGTGTTTTAACTGGAGTATCAATTCCAATACCAACATTTCCACCGATTGGATTGAGTAGTAAAGGATTTGCTGAGTTACGAACATTCAATATATCTTTTGCTTGAATTATCCCACGACCATTTGTGTATGAACCACCTGAATACAATAACATAGACTGAGTTCCAAAATCACCGTTTCTAAGACATACATTGGTAAATTGACTAATACCACCAAGTGCATTTAGTGATGATATATATGTGGTATCATTTGATGTGATTGATAAAGATTTTGTTATATCTAATGGTAATGATGAAGAACCACCAATACCAACATTACCAGTAAAATAATCTCCTGATTTTTTTATCAAATTGTTTGATGACCAATATGCTACATTACTCGCATTTACTGCTGTTGCATTTGCAGTTGTTAAATTCATTGAACTTGTTGTATATACATAATTGGAAAGTGATATTACAGTATTTGATGCTGAAATTGATGTATTTGAACCGAACAACCCCGCATTTGAAGCCCAATTTGCAGTTGTTTGTGCATTTGTAATATTTGTTGTGTTGGTCCCATAGACATAATTGGACAATGCTATTGTTTTGTTAGACGCTGAAACAGCTGTATTCGAACCGAACAGTCCAAGATTGCTCAATGATGTTATAGTAGGTCCTGTGATATTTCCTGTAGAATTGATTGTTCCAGATACATCAAGTGTATATCCTGGTGTTGTTGTACCTATACCAACATTACCTTCTCCAGTTAATCTCATGATTTCATTGGAACCATACAAATTTTCCTGTTGTAAGTTTTGTTCATACATAAACACTAAGGCATTACTTCTTGTTCTTTTTGCAAAATCTAACACATGAGCTTCTGGAAATATGTTCCATTTTGTATAATGGTTAAAAATTGTGTCATATTCATTGTGAAAAACAATTTGTGCATTCTTTCTGTAAACAGGAGTAAAACTGCTGCTACTATTGTCAGTGGTAGATTTCAACATAAGAATAGGTTTTGTGACTAGAAAATTACCAGAAGCATCAACAGAACTTGTAATATTTGCTATTGGATATTTATTTGTTTGGACAGGATTAGGAAGAGTGGTATTGAATGTACCAGTAACATCAAGTTTATATAATGGTGTCGAAGTACCAATACCAACATTACCACCATCAGCGATACGCATTGCAAGTGTAGTATCATCATAAAAATCTGCAACTGGTTGTGCACCCATTTGATAAACTTTGAGAGCTGGTCCAGTTCCATTATTTGATACAGTAAATTGGTCGGTTAGTTTCACATCTGTATTAACTGTGCTCAATATGCCATTGACATCTAAAGTACCTTCTATTCGCATATCACCAACAACATGAATTGCTTGTGATGGATTAGTTGTATTCACTCCAATTCTATTTGTTACATAAATATTTGATGAAACTTTTAAGTTTCCTGTAATATCAACACGTTCAGTAGGTGTTGATGTGTTAACACCAATATATGGTGTAACTAATGTTCCAGTCATAGTGTGTCCGCTTGATTTGACAAGATTGTTTGAAGACCAATATGCTGTATTTGATGCTGATGATGCTAAGTTTGCAAATGATGCAGAACCATTAGAGCCACTTAAAAATATTATATTGGATGTGTAAATTGCAGCGTCTGCGGCAAACTTTAATGCATTCGCGGTTGGTGCATTATGAACTGATGTTGATGAATATGAATCTACCAATAAGTTACAGTATCCAAGGGCATTTATAGGACCATCTACATCAAGTTTATATAATGGGTTAGATTTACCTATACCTACGTTTCCTGTGCTTCCTTGAACAAGCATACGCACATTAGCACCTGTTGAAAGTACTGAAAAATTGGATGCGGTATTAATATGTGCAACAAGACCTGGAGACACTGCATCATTATGTTTATAAAATCTTTCTTCTGAACCTAAGAAATGTACACCTGTTCCCCATCCAACACTTGTATTGATGTTAATATTTGACTGTACATCTAATCTATATCCAGGATTTGTTATCCCAATACCAACATTACCATTTGTATCTATTCGCATTTTTTCACTTCCAGCAGTAGTAAACCCAATTGCATCATTTGACGGATGAAACATACCAGTATTGCTATCTTCTTTGAATGAAAAGGCTGGAACAGTTGCGCTATCATTTGATGTGGATAAAATTTGCGTATCACTATATATTTTTCCTGAATAAACTTGTAACTTTTCAGTAATATTTGATGTATTGATGCCAAGATTACCCATGATGTATTCATTGTTAGAAATCTTCACGTTTCCATAAACATCTAGTTTTTCTGTCGGATTTGATGTTCCAATACCTACATTTCTTTGCCTTGTGATACGCATACTTTCAATATTAGAATTGAAAAAACGTATAGTATCATCATTACTTGTAGGATATTCTTCAGCAGAAATGTATGTTTGTTGATTTGTACTTTTAACACCTCCAAGAGAACCCCATGCACTTCCAGCACCAAAACCTTCAAACTGTGATGTATCTGTATTATAACGAATATGTCCTAATACAGGTATTGATGGTCGTTGTGCATTAGTTCCTTTTGCAAGTAATACAGCATCAGTTGTATTTATTTCAAGCCCTACAGAAGGATTACTAGAATTAATACTTAATCTGTTTAAAACATAAAGATTAGAAGACACCTTGGCATTTCCTACTAAGTCCAGTTTCTCTGTTGGATTACTATGAGCAATTGAAACATTGCTCAAAACATAAAGATTAGAAGACACCTTGGCATTTCCTACCAAATCAAGTTTCTCTGTTGGATTACTTCTTCCTCCAATTACAACAGCATTAGATGCATAGATATTACTTGATATTTTTAGATTTCCATAAACATCTAATTTCTCTGTAGGATTACTATGAGCAATTGAAACATTACTCAAAACATAAAGATTAGATGACATCTTGGCATTTCCTACTAAGTCCAGGTTTTCTGTTGGATTACTAGACCCACCAATAACAATAGCATTAGATGCATAGATATTGCTTGATACTTTAAGGTTTCCATATATATCTAATTTCTCTGTAGGATTACTATGAGCAATTGAAAC
>JACCDW010370933.1_pt1 | contig 12111 bp, 13 predicted proteins | sample 7449781 | NCBI WGS metagenome assembly JACCDW01 (sample SAMN15323449, study PRJNA562643) | freshwater metagenome | isolation source: river surface water | place: USA:Blue River Watershed | collected 2017-08-18
AGTATACCTGCTAGAGCTAATGTTAAAATTTCTACACCGTCAGCATAGTCTGGACGCTCTATAACAACATTGTTAAACATAGTACCTATTAAGGATGCTTGTACTTCCTGTGGCCATACACTGCCTATGGCTGTAGGGACTGGATTACCCAAGCCGGCAGCGGCCACTCCTACTATAACAATGGCACCTTCAAAGTCTTTTGGCAAATTGGTCATCGAAACGCTCTTAGATTTTTGACTCCAATCTATCCAAACACGACCTAAGGCATCAGTAGCTATAGGCCCAAACTGTGGAATACGCATTTTTTCAACACCACCTTCAAATAGTTTGATCTGTGTAGTTGAATCCTTTGCTGCCACACGTAACACTTCCATTGCTAAACTAGGATAAACTTTGCCATCGACAGAGATTACTAAAGGCATGCGTCGATTAACACCATCAACTTCAGGCAGTGTATTAACTATACCAACGCCTACTGCACGTTTTTCTAACATTTCTATGTTAGCAATTATTCCAGGATATGACACGATCATATCAGAATGTTCAGCACCTATTACCGCAGTGCCCGGCTGTTTAGGTGTATTTTTCATTCTATCTGAGGGCATATTAGGTAGTATTACAGGGAATTCATTTAATGTTGCTGCCAATACGCTATCACCGCCTTGACGATCCTTTTCAGTCATTAACACATTGAATACTACAATGCCTGCACCACGTTTATACAGATCTTCAATTAATTTAGAATAAATTTCCCTATTGAACGGCCACTGACCGTATTTGTCCAAAGCGTTTTCATCTATGTTTACTGTATAAACATTATTTTCAGTTGGCGCTTTATTAGTAATTAATGTGTCAAAATAACGTAATCTTACACTTTCTATAAAGACAGGATCGGCAATTCTTATGCTTACAATAAGTGCCAATGTTATAACCGCTGTCCACGGGCTGAGTAGAAATTTTTTCATCATCATATATTTAACTTAAATATATTCTGCTGTAAGGAGGCAAAAAAGTGTCAAATTATTGGGGTTATCATTTAATGCTTGATTGTAGCGGTTGTGAAATCAAAGAAATCGCCAGTCGAGATAACATTTATAAATTTATCAAGGACTTAGTAGCACGTATCGATATGGTCGCTCATGGAGAACCAGTCATCGAGCATCTACTTCCGGGTGATCCAAAGCAGGGATTCAGTCTCATGCAGTTGATCACAACATCAAATATCTGTGCGCATTTTATGGAGTTAGATGGCACTGCTTATTTTGATATTTTTAGTTGTAAAACTTTTGACGTGGAAACAGCTAAAACAGTAGTAAATGAATATTTTCATCCTAAGAAAATGAGGGTAAATTATATCACACGTCATGCAGATTGATTTTGTAAAAACTCCATACACCACAGGTCCTAATATGGTTCGCAACACAGGACCTGTTTTTATATCACCCCCTAGTCAAGAAATAATAAAAAAGAAAAAAATTGAATTAGAAAAACATGGAGCTGATCTCTGGGCACAGGATCTTCGTGTCGAACACATAGTAAAAAAATCTGCACAGTATTGTAATGTTTACACAGATGATATAATAGATCTTGCACTTATGTTAGAAGAAGATGTTGCAGTTATGCATAAGGGCAGATTGGCTGCAATATGTTTTTGTTTCCCCAGCGGATTCATCCCCAGTGAACGCATTGGTATGTTATTAGGTGATATACATAAACCTGTGGCGGATGGGGATATGTTAGTAAAAGCATCACCAGGTATTGCTCGTGTAATGACCGAACAACCAAGTTTTCGTAGACATGTTTGGACTGTTACAAATAATCCTAATCTCAGTAATCACCCGTCAACTAAAATTGATCTAGTTCCAACTACAATGGATGATTTATATTTTAGATGGGAAACACAGACTACTGCTAGAATTGATAATGATACTAGTTTGTTTTTTGTAAAAGTAGATGTTGTACCTTTAAAATCTGTATGGGACAAAAGGATAATGGACAGCATCAACAGCATGTCAGATGCTGTATTAACGTATAAAAATCTGCATCAGATAAAAAATTTACTGAATACGTTTTAAACTGAATCGCCTAAAATAAGATTAGATTCCTGCCCAACACCAATAATACAGGCTATCTCAGGAGTCATCTGTAGTAGTGTCCATGACTTAGTTTTTTCATTAACAAAAAGACCAAATCTTGTATCATCTACTGGATTACGAGCAGTCCAGATAGGTTTCTCGTTGTAATTTTCTGTGAGACTTCTAATTAAAGTTTTAGCATCATCACAGAGCACGGGTTTACGGCTCTCAAATGGCTGGGCGTTTGCTAAAGAGCTAGATAAGCTGAGTAGAAACGCCACTACTACTGAATACTTCATAGTGGCTTCCTTAAAACTATATTTAATAAAAAAGCCCGCCGAAGCGGGCTTTGTAGAGCGTAGTAATTATTAGAATCGATAAATTACATTTGCACCATAAACATTTGATGCGCCTTGATTTGTTTCCAATCTATCTGCGCGAATGTTAAATGTTAGATTTTCTTTTTCTTGACTAATACCAACGCCTAACTGTTTTACTCCATCTGTGTGATATAGTGCAGTAGCATTAAAGATTCCTTTCTTAAGAACTGCTCCTGCTGTGGCCCATCCGTAGTCTTGATTTAAGTTGTTAACTCTATTAGATACAGTTACGCCTGGTAATACATCGATGTTAGCTGTATAACCATTAGCTGATCTTTGTCCGTATGTTGCGCCTATTACAGGACGAATCATTTCATCTGGACCAAAACCAGGACCAACTGCTTTTACACTTACGCTAGTATCTTGCCCTCTAGTCTTGCCTGTGACATTAGGTAAACTGCTATTGAATGCCTGTGTGGCTAATAGTCTACTATCACCCGATGTAACAATGTTTACACTTGGTGTGGCTGAAACATTATAGTCAGTCATGCTATGTTGAATAGTTCCGCTGAGATCAAATCCCTCAACATCTTTCTTGCTCAATGTAGCGCCTAACTGCACAGTTTCTGAACCTACAGAACTTGCATTGCCAGATAAACGTGTATTAATTTTGTTGATGCCTAGACCTAAGTTCATTCCGCCTTCAATGTCTTTAGTGTGTCCTACACCAAACACTGTAGAGTGGCCTCGATACCCGTCTCTGCTATGATCGTAATATTTGTAAGTCAGTGTCTTACCAAACTCTGCGTTTCTGTTGATCATTGCCTGTAATTGACTTACAGTGGCGATTTGATCTGTTCTTAAACCAACTGAAACTGCATAGTTAGCTGAACGACCAATTGTGTCGTTGGTTACTATATCATAATCACCAGTTACAGTTGATGATGATGTTGTAGTACTAGAACTATCTGTGTAACTACTAGTAGGACTAAAATCATTTGAGTTTACAGTAGTTGTAGTTCTATCATAGGTAAATCTTGTAGGAGTTGTAATTGTATACAACTCGTTAGCTGTGATAGTCCCTGATGTAGAAACTGTTAATGTTTTAGCACCCTGAACTGAAGTAGGTGTAGTTCTAGCATTAACTAGACTTGAATTATCAATACCGTTTGAAACCCAAACTGCATCACCTATAGGTGTTGATCCTGTAGCAACATCAGCATGTGTAACATCTAAGTTGTTATAGTATGTTTCAGAAGCTGTGATTGGTGTGCCTGCCGCACTTGTTGTAGAACTATCGCTGTAGGTAGTAACTACTGTAGTTGGTGTTGTTGTTACACGACCAACACTGGTTGTAGTCAACGAGTTATAGTTTCTTGTTAACTTGTTACCAGCAACTAACGAAGTAGAAATTACTACAGCATCTCCATTAGTGTCAGCAAATGTTGGAGTACCGTTAACTGTTGATGTTCCAGTAATTGTTGGTGTTGTACTACCGCCACCAGTTGATGCGGCTGAGGTTGCTGAGCCTACGTCTGTAAGTGTTCCACCACCTGGTACAGAACCAGGAGTACCACCGCCTGCACCGCCTGTTACTGCTGAACTTGCGGCAGCGAACGCACTTGGTCCAAAGATATAAGCATAACTAGCAGTTAGAGTGTCTCCGCTGTTTACCCCAGTCCAAGTAAATGTTAGACCAATAGTGTGATCAGCATTGCAATATAATACACCTGTCCCACAGCTGGCGTCAGCGTTGATGTAACTGGCCGCATCTGTGTCCCATCCATTTATACCTGCTCTTACATTAGATCCTGCAGAATATAAACCTAAAGCATAGCGTGATACAGTGGCTTCAGAGAACGCTACATTGGTTGATGGAATAGCACCATAACCTAATACGTTGTCGGTACTAGAACTATCACCAGCCATACCCTGACTATCTGGATCGATAAATTTAGCAAAATAAACATTACTTGCCGAACCACCAGCAACAATAGTCGAGGTGATATCGATATATGGTTTGCCTACACCTAAAGTGTAAGCGTTAGTCACTGACCAATTTCCCGTACCGTAAAGAGCACTACCAGTCCAAGTCAATGTTGTATTAGTGTTGCTTAGTGTTAAGCCCTGACCAGTGATCTGCTCAGTGCCCATATTATTATTTGTTTTATTGATGCTATCAACTTTAAGTGAGAATCCATCAAAAGGTGCTCCTGGTGTTAGATAGTCAAAACTTGGATTAAATGTGCCTGTACCTGCGGGATCAAATAATAATCCAGGACTAGTAGACCCGCCACTACCTAATGTTCCTGTATTTGTATTAACGCCTGCTTTTACCCAGTCGTTTTGTAATAAACCCATTCCTGAGGTGCCGTCAATACTGGCAGTTTGTGCCATGGCGCCAGAAGATACTAGAGCGGCAACAAAAGCCGCAATGATTGTTTTTTTCATGATTTCGCTCCTGCCCATCGTTTCGCTCCCGGGCTATTGTATTTAAAAACTATTGATTAAAAATTATGCTGTAAGTTAATTTTGTGTGATAGTTACAGTACTGGTAGAGCCCTTATTAACGTTTTGTATAATAGTTTGGCCGTTTTGAATCAATGTATATGTTACGTTTTTGGTAGTATCAAATGTAACAGTGGCATTGTGTGTACCTGCTTTGTATAGTGTAACTTTGGATTGATCGTCATTAAAGTAGTACAAAAGTCCTAAAGACTTATTGGCATTATATCCTGGTAATATAGGATTATCTAATTCATCTCCAAGCAATGCGGCATTTTGTCTATCTAATTCATTAAGCTCATTAAACGCTAGAAGATCTGAATCTAAATCATTTCTATCTAAGGCTGTTTTTTTATCTAATGCGTTCTCATCTAATTTCGTATATTTCAATAGGTCAATGTCTAGTTCATTAAAATCTAATAAACCTTTTTCTTTCTTAACAGTACCTGCATTTTCAGCGTCTGCTACTTCTTTTGGTTTACTAATGATCAGCATATTATTAATATTTGCTTGATCTAGTTTAACTACCACTGGTTCGCTGGGAGGTTGATAGGCACTATTAACTAATGTTGCTTGATACGGAACATCTAGCAATACAACACCAGCAAAGTTGCTAACTTCGATAGCACCTGTAACACAGCCTTTACTATCGCAACTAGGCAGTAACATAACTAGACTACGACCTAATTCATCTACAGTCATTGAGAAGTCTGTACCACGTACAGCAATACTAGCAGTTGGAGTTTTTATCGCTACCTGCTGGGGATTGTTTTTAGCAATCTGCCCACTAGCGTAACGAGCTGTACCCAGCGCCATTTTCATTCCTAGCTTGCCAGCACCCTTTTTCGGATCATAGACGAAATCGTCTATGATTATCTTGCTATGTTCTGTAAGTTTTACTGTGGTTTTGTCCTCGAACGTTAATTCTGCTTTTGCCCTTGCAGTACTAACTGCATCGTTCATTTCAACAGTCGTATTTAGGTTAGCCGAGATTGATTTTTTATCTCGGATAATCTCTGTAGGTCCAGTCTGCTCAGTAACTTTGCCAACAGCGGCAATGCCATTAATCGGACTGAGTAACAATAATGTTGTTGTTAGAACCGTTGCTGGTAATAATCGCATTCTTCGCCGACGCTCCACTCTGTGTCAGTGTCACTGCATTAGCAACACTACTAGTTCCACTACCTGAAACTGTAATATCTCCTGAATGTTGACCCACACCTGATGCTGTATGAGTTACATTATTATAATTTCCGTTGATAGCGATTTTACTTTGTGTTACGCCGCCACTGAGTGTCTGTACGGTATTGTTATTGTTACCAGTAATTTCAGATCTAATAACGCTGGCATTACATGTTGAACTCAATGCTGTGCCGCAACCAATAGTTTGATTGTTATTACTGCCGTCTGCAGAAACAACTACAGTTGATCCTGTCCCATTAGTTTCATTATTGATTATCATACTAATAGTGTTACTAGCACCAATCTGACTGATAGTTACATTATTTAAATCGCCCCTAATCAAAGCTGCATCGTCGTTATTTCCAGTACCCCCGACGTTGCCATTAACTAAATTACCTGCGCCTGTCTGTGTTATAGATACAGAAGAATTATCACCTATCTGTTCCATATATACATCATTGGCGTAGACTCCCGATGTTGCCATTCCAGACAACATTAGAATTGCAAGTATTTTTCTCGACAACTTGCCATGGCCTGTTTTACTTTTGATCATTTTGATCGCTCCTTGGTACATTATTATTATTGTTTTGTACCTTAATAAATTGACTTGGTATCCACCCCTCTACATTTTTAAAACGAACACGAACAAACCAACGTTCTTGTTCGATAACTGTGACCTCGATTCCAGGTTGCAGTTTAGCCAACGGATCGCTGGTCTTAAATTTTTCTCGCCTAATGTTTACATAATCTACTATTGTCCCTTTTAGTTCTGTCTCGGGTCTTGGACCAATTTCTGTTCCGTAATCCCCGGCCTTACTTTCTGCTTTGATCTCTTCATTGCCTTTTCTGTTGCCGGGCTCGTCTTGTGTGGCAGGTACGGGCTCTGCGGCTCCTTGGGGTGTCGGTGAGGTTTGTGATTGAACCAACTCATCTTTCTTCTCCTCTTTTAAAACTGGTGTAGGATCAGCTTTAGGTTTCTTATATCTCCATAGGCCTTTCTTTTCACCTTCAACAATCATATCGTACACAGCCTGTTCAATTGCCACACGAACAGCATAAGTAGTTGGTTCGTTAAGTGCCGCACCGTTTTCCAGCTCGAGAGCTTTTGTGCCAGCGTCAACGAAACGAAGGACACCTACGTTATGTTGTGTGCTGTAGATTGTTTTAGATACAGCATTAGTAATCAATACTTCGCCACTGTTGACACTAACCAGTCGCATAGATATAACAATCTCATCTACTCTATATTGTTGACTTCCGCCAATACCTAAAAATCTCGCTCCGTTACCTCCAGAGCGAATGTTAGAATCATAACCGATAATACCGCCTTCGATCATAACTCCAGCCACTGTCATTGGTTTAAGAGGTCTAGCATCTTTGCCCTCGTAAACTTCACGTTGGTTGCGAATCAGTTGCCTTTCTTTTACAAGATTATCTAAACCAACACGTTCAACTACCTTAAACCAATTCTTTGAGTCTTGAAGTGCTTTGATTAAAAATACTTCAGACCCCTGTGTTACAGCTTTACTGAACACAGCTAATCTATCATTGGGCTTCATTTGCCCAGTTTTGTCCATGAACCCGTAGACCGCTATAGTGATAGGAGGTCCGTCAAGTTCTGGTAATTTATTAAACAGACTTTCTTTTGTGCTTAGGGCTATAGGTTCTTCCCTAGCCATGTCCATATGTATAGAAGCACATCCTGTAAGTGCAGTTGCAATTAATAATGATAATAAAACTTTTTTCATTAGAATGCAAAACTCGCAATCGGTACAACAATTTCAGTTCTACTACCATTTGATTCTATGATAGTTAGGGTAACATCTGTACCTGTTTTTACCCAACTGATATTAGTTCCTTGGAAGTTCATAGTCCCGCTATCACCACCACCTTCGGAAAACATTTGATCCGCTAGTTGTTTAGATAACTGCGCATATATTCTTGCTTCTACGTTAACTAGGAATTTGCTTAGGTTTGTGCTTTTTGCGGCAGCTTCTGCTTTAGCCAAAGCGGCGGCCTCTTCAGCTCGAATTTCTTTCTTTTTGTTTTCTTCCAGCTGATATATTGACAGTACGTGCTGGCTGTAACCGTTGCCTGGTATAAAGGCAGGGCTTTGAAATTGATGTACTAATTCAGCCTTTGCTGTTAAGGATAGGCCTAAGGTGATGCCGATAATTAAAACACACTTTTTCATATTTTCGCTCCCAGGACACGAGTACCTGTTATTAGTATTTACAGGTACCGAAGCGAAAATATTATGTGTATATTTTGATAAATTTAAGTGTTGTAGTTAACTGATACAGGGTTTAGGAAGTATGCAAGTCCACCTAAACTGTTTGTTCTGAACTCGATAGCACCCTTTATCTTAAGTGTACCGTTTGATACTAAATCAGCAAAACTTTCTGGGTTATCTACATAAAAATACGTAAATGCGTCGATGTTTATCATTAACACACCATCATGCCCACTCATTGCCTTATAGTATTCGAAGTTTAATTTAGCTGTGGGCATAGTCAACAGTTCATAATCAATAGAACCATCTTCTTTGATGCTTAATGCAATTTCTTCTTCGTACTTGTTTACCATCTCAGGCTCATTTTTATGGATGGCTCTTAACACCTTCATGATCACTTCTAAGGTCTTTTCTGCACCCATCTTTTTAAAATATGGTTGTAAAACATTTACAGTTTTATCATTAAACTGTGCAATGCCACCATTTTTAACTTCGTTCGAAGGCTTAAAGTTAGCACCTGCATCATTTAAATTTGACACTAGTTCTTTAAGACCTTTCATATGATTAGCGAATCCTGCGCCAGCAGTTCCTTTCATATAAAAGTCGCTAGTACCTTGACTGGCTTTAACTTCTACAGCTGATTTGCCCACTGTAATATCTGTAGTTTCTTTTACAGTATCGATTCCGGCAAATGCCATACCAATTTCACCCTTGCCTACTGCTGCTCCGCCAGGTAGCGTAATTTCCAAAAGAGCTTTAATTATAGGCTCATACGCTGGATTGGATAAAGGTATTTTATTGCTGGCTGTACTACCACCTATCATGGAAGGTGTGTCGATAACTCCCACGGTCAAACATTCATTTAAAAAGTCTGTCATTAAAGTTACATCGATGGTAGATCCTAGATTAGGTATGATAGCTTCGATGGCTCTATAGCTTTCTGTTGCTTTAGATTTGATCTTATTTGCAACGATTTTTTTTGCTAGATCTTTGAATTTTCTTACATGAATTGAATAGTTTAATTCCTTTAGATCTTCATCATTAGTGATTTGACTTAGGTACTGTTCTATTTGTTCTCTATAAGTAGAAGCCTTGACTACCTTTTTTCTTTTTAGTGATTGTGTTCTTTCCTGTAGTTCAGTTTCTTCAGGAGCAGTTCCATCGTCTGTTTCCAAAGGTTCTTCGGCTTCCGGTTCAGCAGTCACAGGCTCTTCTGCTGGAGGTTGATTAGCTATGATAGTAGGTTCGGTGGGTTCAGGCTCCGCACTAATATCCTGTTGATCGCCCACTATTTGTTTTAAACTATTTGCTAGATCAGCTAATTCTTCTGGGCGCATGCCGACATTATCCAAAAGATATAAAATGTCTTCTGCGTTTGTTTCTGGAGCAGATTCTGCTTCTACAGACTCTTTGATAATTTCTAAGATCTTCATAATCAGTATTTATCAAATTTCAGGGAACAGGCAATCCTGGATAAAAACACGCACATCTTCTTCATTTAACCCCAGGCTAGCCATAACCTTAGGGGTATGTGGATTCTGTTTTTGATTTTGTGCGTAATAATTTTGTTCAAAAGTAGCATCTGCTACTTTATGATTAGTTTCGCCCACTGTTTCTAAGTAATGGTTTACTAGTATATTAGCGAGACTGGAAATCTGTGCCAGTTCATCATCATTACTAACATTGCCTGCGGCCACCATGTGTGGGCTGAAAATACGCTGTGCCCACTCAGGTAGATCACGTTTTTTAATCCATTCGTATCTACTGACTTCTTCCCCAAAGTATTCTACCATAGGGTGTGTTTTGTTTACTGTAGGACTGTAATCTATAAAGCAACCTGTGATTTTGTTTTTACCTGCTATTACATCAAAACCAAAAATTGGTGCTGGATTGTGGATGTGCGGAAATACGCAACAATGCATCATCCAAAGTCCTTTAGTTTGTCTAGCATCTACTACGTCTATATGAGCTCTACGATAGTTGTCACTGGTCCAAACTTTGTTGACCCAGCCTGGTTGATTGAACCTGTGCATTCCTGGTTCATTTGTCTCTACGCCTGTACGATTGAATTCTTTTTCTAATAGATTTTGAATATCAATTAGACTGTTCCAAACTTTGCTCATCTTCCATCATATCTTTCATCATATCTATGGCAAAGTCAAATGCCACGTTGGCTTCATCGCCCATACTATCTTTTAGTTTAGCTCTAATTTTGTTTTTAAGTTCGTCTACATTATCAAACTGGTACATAGTACCGCTGCCTGGAACACGTTTGGCGATCATCTGTCCGCCTGCGAGATCTCCCATATGTCTAACATAAAGATGTGCCATCAATCTATCTGGATCATTGGCTAGTTCGTCCTTAATGTATTTCATATACTTAGGTACAGTGGGACAGAGTTTAGGTGCTGTGGGATTTTTCCATAGTTCCTGATAGTCTGCTTGTATTTTTGGAGCACGACGTACTTCCGGAATATCTGCTAGTAAGCCATTAGCTATGGCAAACATTTCTAAAACATTGTACACAGGATGCAAATTGTACAAAAAGGTAGCATACCTTTCTTCAGTAATGCTACCTCCCAAGAGTTCTTTTACAAAGGCCTGTCTTTCTGCGTCCTTATGTTTTTCTGCGGTTAGTTCTCTTAAACTCATTCTTCCTCCAACTTAATCTGCAATGGAAAAGCATTTGCACGAGCAAGTTGAGTAGCTTCAACGGCTTTGATTTCTGCGATCTCAAAAGTATAAACACCAGCAATAGCACTACCTGTTTCATGAATTTGCAAAGTAATTTCTTTTGCTGATTCCATAGAGTGTTTAAAGATCTCGTGCAATATACTTACCACGAAATCCATTGGGGTATGGTCATCATTGAGTAGGATAACTTTCCATTTTTTAGGTTCGTTAATTTTTTGTTTGATCTTTTCATCTAGTTTGATATCGGTATCTACGCTCATCTCATTCTCCATAGATGGGGGAGTTGCCTCCCCCTGTTTATATTACTTAACCTCTAGAACTTCAATCTTGCGTGGAAGCAGTGCTTCTGGCACTTTACGCTCGATCTCGATCATGAGTAAGCCGTTTTTAGTTTCTGCTTTGACAACTTCCATGTGTTCAGCAAGTGTATACCTACGTTCAAAATCACGATAGGCTAAGCCACGATGTAGATATTCAGCACCATCTTCTTGTTGTGTTTTTTGTCCACGAATAATTAGCTGATCCTGATCTATCTCTACAGCGATCTCATCTCTGCTGAATCCGGCCACAGCGATTTCGATAGAATAGGTATGTTCACCTGTTTTAACGATATTGTATGGAGGATAGTTGTTATTGATTTGGTTCGCAAAACGTGTTTCGAAATTATCGAAAATACGGTCGAAACCTACGAGTGCTCTGTTTAGAGCTTGTGTGTCAAAACGAGTTAATGCGTTCATAATTTTCTCCTTTATTAAGCAAGAACGTATTTGGGCATCTGCCCATTTGTAGAACCCTTACGGCGTTCTACAAATATATTTATATTTTAAATTATCTAAATTTTAAAGTCAAGAAAATAGGGCGAAGAATCGCCCCATTTATATCACTTGAGATCGTATGCAAAAATCATGAAACTACGACTATCATAGTAACCTTGAGAAGTGATTCTCGGCATATATTCAAAACTCAAACGAGCTTCGGGACTAACACGCCAGTTTACAGCAGGACCAAAATACAATTCTTTAACGTTTGTATCATAGTCGTGTGTACGGTAATGTGCAGTTCCACCCACCATTAGGTTGTTACTAAACACCTTACCAAGACT
>JACCDW011187777.1_pt1 | contig 12111 bp, 10 predicted proteins | sample 7449781 | NCBI WGS metagenome assembly JACCDW01 (sample SAMN15323449, study PRJNA562643) | freshwater metagenome | isolation source: river surface water | place: USA:Blue River Watershed | collected 2017-08-18
ATATAGAATGCATCTGCTGGAGATGAAGCAGAACCTCTTGCACCTACTTCCCAATCATTCCCATTTGTAATGAATTTTAATGTGCTTCTTGCAGTTGTATTAGTTGATTCAACTGCAAGAATATCATTACTACCAACAATATGTGTTCTATATTGTGGATTTGTGGTCCCTATTCCAAGATTACCAGATGAATTTATATAAAAATCATAATTAGTACGTCCACCAGTAACAACTCCAAATCCTAATCCAGTTTCTGCAGCAATTGTATAATCATATGAAGTTCCTCCAAATATCTTTTTTCTATGTCCAACAAAAATATTTCCAGATGGGGACATCCATTTGAAACTAGCACCAGTACTTCCACCATTTATTGCTAGTGCTTCTGGATCAGCACTATTCTGCAAATCTAAGTAAAGTTGCTCATAAATTCTTCCACCACCAGTTGAATTTATATAAGTGGTGTTTATATCACCCCTAACGTCTAGTTTATAAGTTGGATTTGTGGTTCCTATACCAACCAAACCACTAGAAGTTGTAGTGATAACAGTTCCACCTGTTCCTACATTCAACCTTGTGGTTGTAGTAACACCAGAAACATTTAATTGTTGTGCTGTTAAACTAGTTGCACTCGTAACTCCAAGAGTGCTAATACCAGTTACTGTTAAATCGCTAAAAGTATTTGGAGCATTTGAGATAGCACTTTCAATTGTTGCAGTTGTTACAGCATCAAGTGAAGTGATATTTTGAAGTTGTCTTCCAGAACTAATAACTTGAGTATTGCCGATGCTTACAGAAGTTACTGTTGCAATACCAGCATTAACAATATTTCTACTATCATCAATAATAGTAGAATTAGAAATTCTAATTGCCATCTACCGTCCTCGTTTACACTAGGTAGTTTTTAGTATTTATTACAATAGTCTTTGTTTAAGAACATCAATTTCTTTCTGCTGCTCTTTAATACATTCAATTAAAAGTCCAATCAGACCATTATAATTTACAGTCTTAGTTTCATCACCACTTACAAGATCTGGTAATACTTTCTCAACTTCTTGTGCAATTACACCCATAGATGGACGATTATTTTCTTTCCAATTAAATGAAACTCCATTCAATTGCATTACCTTACTTAAAGGATCTTCAATTGTTTGGACATTAGTTTTGAGTTTGAGATCTGATGTTGAATTATAATCAGTTGAAGTAATAATTCCAGAAACTAATACATCACCAACAACGTGCAATCTTGATGTTGGATTTGTGGTTCCTATGCCAGTATTACCAGAAACATAAGCACCACCATTAACCTGAAGTCTTTGTGCTGTAGTTCCAGTAATATTTGTGGTTCCAATAATTAACTCTCCACTACCTTTTAGGTCTGCAAGTTGTGTGGTTCCTGCATACCAACGATGCTGAAGAGTGCTGATGTTATTTGGAATTGAGTACCATAAAGTGCCATTTCCACCCTCAATACCAAGTGCATAATCAACTGCAGAACCAGCAATAGCTGGATATAAAACTATCTTGGTCCCAACACTTCTTGTTGTAAATGTAGGAGCAGCAACACCATTTATATTAAAATCAATACGATTTCCTGTTGCTCCGTTGAGATATATCTGTCCTCCACCAGTTGTAGTATCACCTGCACCAGTGAGGGTAATTCTTGAAGAAGTTGTGATACCAGAAACATTCAGTTGTCCTAATGTTCCAACAGAAGTGAGTGATGAATTAACAACTCCACTTCCAAGAGTTGTAGAACTTAAAACATTTGTTCCACCAATTTCATAAACTTTACCTGAAGCAAGGTTCCAATCTTCACTTGAAGTAAGTGCTCCTGCAGTATTATTCCAAGTAATTGTTTTTCTAATTCCAGTAGAACCAATACCAATGCCAGCACCATCAAGAAGTGCATTAGTTCCTACTGTTGTTGCAATACCAACATTAAAGTCTGCTAATTCGATAGTGGTAGAATTAATGATAGTCTGAGTACCATCAACATATAAATCACCTTTAATTCTTACAGAACCAGTATTATCTCCAACTGCTGCTGGGTCAATAATGAGTTCTGATGGTCCAGTAATTGTATTAGTTGTAATACCAATAAATCCAGATCCTGTAGAAAATTGTGATGCTGTGACTATTCCAGTAAATAATCCATTACCTATAACATGAAGTCTTTGTATCGGATTTGTGGTTCCTATACCAACAGATCCATTAAAATAACCACCACTATTAACCTGAAGTGCTTGTGATGAAGTTCCTGTTTCTGTTATTATACCAATTAAAAGATTTCTATTATTAGTAATTCTTGCTGCTTCTACAGAATTACTATAAAACTCTATCTGCCCGTCAGCAGAACTATACATTCCAGAATCATTATCACCACTTCCAAAAAATCCATATCCATTATTATTAACACCAAGAGCACCAGGTGCTCCTCCTCTTGCTCTAAAAGAATTAGAAGTAGTAACTCCAGTAATTATTACATCACCAACAACATGTAGTTTTGATGTTGGATTTGTGGTTCCTATGCCGACAGAACCATTAAAATAACCACCACTATTAACCTGGAGTGCTTGTGATGAAGTTCCTGTTGCCGTTGTTGATCCACCAAATAAAACATTTCCGAAACTGTCAATTACTTGCCTAAACTGACTAGCAGCATTATCATAAATGTAGAAAGCATTTGCTGGTGATGAGGCAGAACCTCTTGCACCTACTTCCCAATCATTTCCGTTTGTGATCAATTTTAATGTAGTTCTTACAGTTGAACTAGTCGATTCAAGTGCAAGAATATCATCACTACCAAAAATATGTGTTCTATATTGTGGATTTGTGGTTCCTATTCCTACTCTATTATTAATGTCATCATAATAAAATTGACTAGCACCACCAGTAACTCCACCATTATTATATTGGATTTGTCCATCAGAACCTGCAGGATTTACAATAATTCCTGTAATTAAAGAACCATCACCAGAAAATTTGTTGGCAGTAAGTGTTCCCGTAGTGCTTATACTAACAGCAACAGAACCATTTGCAGCAGTTGCATCATCTTCTCTAAAAATTCTAAAATCATTAGAAGAACCAAAATTATCAATATTCCAACGATAAAAAGATCCTGGTTGCCCTCTAAAAATAAGTCTATTATTTGAACCAGAATCTTGTTGAATTTGTATCTTACCAGAAACTGTTAATTTATCTGTTGGATTTATGGTTCCTATACCAACCAAACCACTAGAAGTTGTAGTAATAACAGTTCCACCTGTTCCTACATTAAGTGTTGATGTTGTAGTGACTCCAGAGACACTTAAAGATGTAATAGAACCTATACCACCTATAACACTTGTAGATACTCCTGCTGTAGTAGCATAAGTTGCAGTAGAAGCATTACCAGAGAAACTTGATGCTGTTATGATTCCAGTAAATAATCCATTTCCTTGGACTGTAAGACTTGATGTTGGATTTGTGGTTCCGATTCCTAATCTACCTTGATTATCTGTAACAACAATTGAAGAACCAGAACCAACTTGAAAAGGTTGAATTGGTGTTGTAGTATTAATTGCAACTCTATTGTTTAATGCATCAACAAATAGAGTTCCGCCATTTACTAATAAATTACTTGCAACAGTAGCAACGCCAGTTACATTTAATTGCTGTGCTGTTAGATTAGTAGTGCTTGTAACTCCTAAAGTGCTGATACCAGTAACATTTAAATCTGTAAAAGTATTTGGCGCATTTGCAATTGCTGATTCAATTGTTGCGGTTGTTATGGCATCAAGAGAATCAATATTTTGAAGTTGTCTTCCAGAACTAATAACTTGTGTAGCACCAACTAAGTATGCATTTGATGTCGTAACACCTACAATTAATGCATCGCCAATAACGTGCAACCTTGATGTTGGTGCCGTGGTCCCTATACCGACCGACGTTATAATACCAACACTGGATATTCCAACCTCTACAAAGGATGCAAATTGTGAAAGTTCTCTATTAAATGCCATTTATAGAAGTCCTCCTATGGTATTTATTCTTACACTGCAATTCCATATCTGACAACTTTTACGGTTGCAGATGTAGCACTAGTCATAGTTACTTGAAGTAATAAAGAACCTTCAGATACTAATGCACTAAAAGAACCAAGATAATCTCCAGTTGCAACAGTTCCATATTCAACAAGACTTGCAGTTGTTCCATCGTGAATTGCCATCAAATCCGTAGATTGATAAGAGATTCCTTGAGTAATTTGAACCTGATATCTTGCTGAGCGAAATACTGATGCTGATATGTTACTAATAGTTGTTGCATTTGTTGTTGAAATATTAGTTACAATCGTATTGACACCAAGAACGCCTTGCAAATCAAAAGTTGAATTTGGATTATTTGTTCCAATTCCAACACTACCATTTAATCTATAAATGTCATTTCCATTTCCAGGTGTCCACTTAGAACCAGAGAATAATCCAGAATCTTGAAATACCGTGATATCTACAGTATCTCCAGTAAAACATGGTGTTACTAAATTTACTGAAGTTCCATTTGTTGCAATATATTCTGATGAAGTGAGTCTTACGCCATTTACATAAACGTCAATAAATCCTGGAGTATAATTAATTGCAAATGAAGATTGGTTTGAAGATGCAGTAAATGCAGTTGTAGTTCTTGTAAATGTACTTCTTTCTATAGATATAGTTGCAATACCAGAATTTACATCTGCAACTATTGAAGAAATCGCAGTCCCAACAAAATTGATAATTGTTGTTCCACTACCTGAGATAATATTTCCACCACTATAAATTCCAATACCAGATGTAAATAGTTTTTGATTTCTATATATTTCTCCTCTAAAATTAATATCTCCACCAACATCAAGAGTATATTGTGGTGTTGTGGAATTAATACCAACTCTAGATGATCCAAGTGTTGTAGTAATAACAGTTCCACCTGTTCCTACGTTAAGTGTTGTTGTAGTAGTAACACCAGAAACATTAAGTTGTGAAACAGATGCAATACCACCTATAACACTTGTAGATACTCCTGCTGTAGTAGCATAAGTTGCTATACCTGCTGTGGTTGCATAAGTAGCACTAGAAGCATTACCATTAATATTGATATCATAAGTTCCACTTAATCTTGCAGAGTTAATAATTCCATTAATAATATTTGAAGCATCTGTCAAATAATATGCCGTTGTGGCAAATGATGCAGTTGATGCTGTTCCTGCTAGATTTGCAGTAATAGTGCCTGCGCTAAAATTTCCAGAAGAATCACGGGCAACAATTTGATTCGCAGTATTATTAGAAGTTGCTGCGACACCAATCGTAAGTGTGGCACCTTCAGTTCCCCCATCTCCACCTGTAATATAATTTCCATTTGAGATTGAAGCAACGTAATTGCCAGAAGTATAAGTTCCAAGCTGAATTGAATCAGGTACAATAGTTGCTGCAAGTGCTACATTTCCAGAACCATCAAAAGATATAGAATTTGCAGTTACGAAGTTTCCAGTAATTGAAAAATTTCTAGGAGTTAAAAGTTTTACCGCAGTTGATGCAATACCAACCAAGTTTGCATTAATAGTTCCTGCGCTAAAGTTTCCAAAAGAATCACGCGCAACAATTGTATTTACGGTATTAGTATCAGTTGCATTTGAAGTAACTGTAAATGTGATAGCACCAGAATTATTATATGTTGCTATCCCAGAAAGACCAGTTCCAGAAGTATTAAGTGTAAGATTATTTGCAAGAGTACCAGTAATAATACCAGAAGCATTAATGTTTCTAACAACTGCTAAATCATTTTCAGTAAATTGAACTGATCCTGCTGCTAATCTAGTTCCTACTGGGAATTGAGTAGATCCAATACCAATTGCATAGTTACTTATCCAAGCATCAGTTCCAAGTCCAGTAAAAGAACCAGACTTGAACCACATAAACTTCTTGTATGTGGCAGGATTAGTTTCTCCAAGACCAACATCATATAAAGAAATTAATGGAGTTCCTTCTGTTGATGCAATTGCAATACCACCATGATTTGCAGTATTATCTGTTGAAATATCATTTCCAAATGCATCAGACCTAAATCCAAGAACAATATCTGGATCATAAATTTTTAGTTCAGTTGCTGCAATAAATGCACTAGTGCCTCCTATTGTAATATTTCCATTTACATTTAAATTACGATCAACTTGTAAATCTCTTGAAACACTTAGATCTTGAGGAACAGTAAACTGTAGTGGAATACTTAATGTAGGAGTTGATCCTTCACCAGTTCCACCAGTAACTGTAATTTGATTTGAAGTTCCGGATATATTCTTTACATAATCTCCAGTAGTATATGTACCAAGACCAATCGAATCTGGAGTAATTGTTGCTGCTAAAGATACATTACTAGTGCCGTCAAATGTTATTACAGAAGCAGTTATAAAATCTCCAATAATTGAAAAATTTCTTGAATTTTGAAGCTTTGTTGCAGATGCTGCAATTCCTGTCAGATTTCCTACAAACCCGCCAATAGATGTGGTGATTCCAGAAATGTATAAATGATTCTCAAATGTTGCGTTATTTGTTCCAGCAAACCCAATAACTTTATAACCTTGGGAATTATTAATCTGACTTGCACCAATTGTACCCTGAAATGCTACATTTCCTGTTCCACTATAAATGTAGATGGAATTAGTTCCATCTGCTGCTTGAATATATCCACTTGAAGGTCTAAAAGAAGATCCAGTTACTATACCAGAAGAATTAATGCTTTGTGCAATTAATCTTGTTACAGTTGTAACTCCAAGAGTACTAATTCCAGAAGAATTGATATTTGTTAAAAAAGCATTTGTTGCAGATAAACTTGTAAAAGTTCCTATACCAGAATTTATCTGTCCACTAAATGTTGTTGCACTAACTATACCAGTAAATAATCCATCCCCAATAACATGTAAAGATGAGGTTGGATTCGTAGTTCCTATACCAGTATTAGTCCTTAAGAGTGCCATCTTACTTCTTCTATAAGGTTATTTATTTCTTAATAGTTAACATTATATCCAGTATAAATTGTCCAACTGGTGCCATTACTATTTCCTTCAAATACATAACTTTGATTTTGCGATAATGTGTAAGTTGCATATTGAGTTGTTGAACTTGCAACCATTCTTACACCATTTATTCTAGAATGATTTCCAACTAACAATTCAAGAACGTTATTTCCACCAGTCAAACTTGGATTAAATAAAGTAATTTCGAGAACAATATTAGGAGAACCAACAGTTCCAGACGTTGCTGCTGTCCCTTCATAACGAATTCTTAGATAATCAGTTCCACTTGTAAATCTTGAAACTCTCTGATAAGAATTATCAGCAGCACCAAACATAAACTTTGGAAGTGTTGGATTAGATGCACTCAATCCGTTAAAATTGCTAGATCCTGCACTAAATGTAAGATAAGTATTGGAACCCATAAAAGTTTGAGTGTATCCTACTCCAGCAATACTAAATGTAAATGGCAAATTAATTGTTAAAAAGTTATCATCTACAGAAGCATTCTGTATTCCAGTCCATCCAGAAGGAGGATAAGTTCCTCCACCAGCACCATAAGTAGGTGCTTTAGTTCCAGAGATAATGCTATAAGAACCAATTGGACCGGGAGGAGTTACGTTACTCACACCAGTTAATTCATCAAAATAACTGTAAACTTTCATATCTTTATTATTCACAATTCTCATAGGAGTATTACTTGCCAATTCAGAAAATGTTCCTTCTTTCATCGTATTAGAATAAAAAACTCCATACTGGTCTACACTTACATTTCTACTTGGTGAAGAAAATTCATCAAATAGATTTGCAAAAAGAACCCCATCAGAACGTAATCTTCCTACTGTATTCATTATACAAATATAAAGTCTAATGAATTTAATGATACATTATGTTGAATCTCAAACCTATTTGCTGCCCCACTTGCTTGAACTCCTATAGTTCCAATGACATCCAGAGTCTCTCTTGGATTTATGGTTCCTATACCAACCAAACCACTAGAAGTTGTAGTAATAACAGTTCCACCTGTTCCTACATTCAATCTTGTGGTTGTAGTAACACCAGAAACACTTAATTGTGTAATAGAACCTATACCACCTATAACATTTGTAGATACTCCTGATAAAGTAGCATAGGTTGCTATACCTGAATTAGCAGCATAAGTAGCAATACCACTAGATGTTGAATAAGTCGCTATTCCTGCAATAGTAGCATAAGTAGCACTTGTAACATTTCCAGAAAAACTTGACGCAGTAACAACACCAGAAACATTAATTTGTTGTGCTGCTAAATTAGTTGTTGTAGTAATTCCAAGAGTTGTGATTCCAGAAACACTTAATTGAGTTACAGATACAATACCACCAATTATTGAAGTAGCAATACCACTAGATGTTGAATAAGTCGCTATTCCTGCAATAGTGGCATAAGTAGCAATACCTGAATTAGTAGCATAAGTGGCACTTGTAGCATTGCCAGAGAAACTTGATGCTGTTATAATTCCAGAAGAATTAATACTTTGTACAGTTAATCTTGTTACAGTTGTAACTCCAAGAGTACTAATTCCAGATACATTTAATTGCTGTGCTGTTAAATTGCTAGCACTAGTGACTCCAAGAGTGCTAACTCCAGTAACTACAAGATTTGTAAAAGTATTTGGTGCATTTGCAATTGCTGATTCAATTGTTGCGGTTGTTACAGCATCAAGTGAAAGGATATTTTGAAGTTGTCTTCCAGAACTAATAACTTGTGTATTGCCAATGTTTAGAGATGCAACAGTTGCAATTCCACTATAATTTAATTGAGATCCTGTAAGAAAATTAATTGTTCCAACACCAGCATTTATCTGCCCACTGAATGTTGTTGCAGTTAAGATACCTGAAAACAATCCATCCCCAAAAATAGATAACTTTGAAGTTGGGTTCTCTGTTCCAACTCCAATATTACCTTCATTATAATAAATTGATCCTCCTGTATTTTCTATCCAAGGGGTAACTAATACAATTGAAGTTGAAACTCCAGTATCCCTTTTAAGATAAATTTTTCCGTCAAAAGTATTAATCGCGGGTTCCCCTAACTGCAAATCTGCTAGTGTCGGTCTCTTTCCGGGAACTGCGGATCTTTTAATCCGAATTGGAGTTGCCATTTATTGCATTTGGTATATACCTAAAATGACAGTATATACTGCCTTCTATCTATTTATTCAAGACACAATATTTCTTCTGGGGCGGTAAGCATATAAGTTTTTGGGAGGTTCTGGTTTGATCCATTCTTCTATTTTATTAAATTTTTCTTCATCATAAAAATATTGCTGCACATACCACAACTTCCAATGTTCGTGCCCCTTTGACTGGTTACAATCATGGCAGCAGCACACTACATTTTTAGTAATATCTTCTCCACCTTTTGATTGTGGAATAATGTGATCGATTGTAAGATTCTCTTCCGATCCACAATAAGCACACTTATTACCCCAACTTTCCTTTATATGTTTTCTCCATAATCGCTTTGCTTCAGAACTTGATGTAGTGTAAAGATTAAAAACGTATTCCTTAGGATTATGGAAGGGGACCATAAGTACCTGCGACTTATGGTTATTTATTTCAAATTGAGTGGAACTCCTTCACCTTCCGGAAGTTTTTCTTTATATGAATTGAGTTGATCAACTTTACCAGCAGGAAGTCCAATCTGTCCTGGCAGTTGCTTATCAGTAGATGAAGTTACATCAATTACCTGATCCATCATAAATCTATGACGACTATAAGATCTATTATGAGAATCAAGTGCTACCATCATAATAGCATCATTTATATCTCCACAGTGTGCGATTACTTTCCCAGTTTTATTTTCTTTTACGATCCAATATTCGTTCATTATGCTCTTGCTTTTTTTCATTATAGGATACTTGTGGTTTTCTGTAAAGATTGGGCCAGGTATCCCTAATAATGTCTGCGAGTTTATATGGAGTTTCTGAACTAATCATTTGAATTATAAAGATTTTCTAACCTCTCTTTAGTTAGGTCAACATATAAAAGTTCATCGCCAACTTCTGGTGCTTCTGGATGTTTGCGTCCTTTTGGTTGTCTCATTTCTTCGTTGATGGATTTGATATTGCCCCACATCAGAGCAAAGGCTCCACCCGCGATGATTGCGAAGAATGTGAAGTATAGGAATGGTAGTAGGGGGCTCATGAATTTATATTAAAGATTAAAAAAGACCCTTTCGGGTCTTATGGTTATTATAGAGCATTTCCGCGAGGGAAAATTTCTGCTGGAAACTGGAAGTTTTGACCTGGTTGGTCCATTTCCGCCATCCACGCTCTCATTCCTTCATTAAGAAGTGCGTTTTTTGTTACGAAGTTTTCCCATTCAGGATCTTCAGCAGCACGGATTTCTTGAGATACAAACTCATAAGAACGAAGATTTAAAGCAAGTCCAATCATACCAATAGACGCCATCCAAAGTCCTGTTACAGGCACAAATAACATTAGAAAATGTAGAAACCTCTTGTTACTAAAAGCAATACCAAAGATTTGAGACCAATATCGATTAGCAGTCACCATAGAATAAGTCTCTTCTTCTTGAGTTGGTTCAAATGCTCTAAAGGTATTTGCTTTATCACCATCCTGATAAAGAGTATTTTCTACAGTAGCACCGTGAATAGCACAAAGTAGAGCACCACCAAGAATACCTGCTACACCCATCATATGAAACGGATTTAGTAGATAGTTATGAAATCCTTGGATAAACAGAAGGAACCTGAAGATAGCAGCAACACCAAATGAAGGTGCAAAGAACCAACTGGATTGACCCAGAGGATACATTAGGAATACGGAAACAAATACAGCAATTGGACCAGAGAATGCAATTGCGTTATAAGGACGGATGCCCACCAGACGAGCAATCTCAAACTGGCGAAGCATGAAACCGATTAGAGCGAAAGCTCCGTGGAGTGCCACAAAAGTCCAGAGTCCCCCAAGTTGGCACCACCTGACGAAATCCCCTTGAGACTCAGGACCCCAAAGTAGAAGAAGAGAATGACCCATAGCGTCTGCTGGGGTTGATACTGCGGATGTTAAAAAATTACAACCTTCAAGGTAAGAAGACGCAATCCCGTGGGTGTACCAGCTTGTAGCAAACGTTGTGCCAGTAAGCCAGCCACCAAGTGCGAGGTATGCTGTTGGAAATAGGAGTAACCCACTCCATCCAATAAAAATAAATCTATCCTTTTTTAACCAATCATCAAGTAAATCAAACCAACCTCTTTGTTGGTTCTGTAATGAAAGTGTAGATGAAACCATCAAACCTCCTTGTTATTTCTCATATTTATGTTAACATATCGTAACAAAGAGGTCAATAGGTGTTAGTGCTTATGTTTTTGAAGATACTTAATATGCTCTTCTAAAAGACTTATATTATCATACACTTGACCTAATACCATATTACATCTTCTACAAAGAAGTTGACGAACTTTTCCAGTTTCGTGGTCGTGGTCTACACAAAGTTTTTTCCATTTACCATCACCTTCTTTTTTACAAATAGCACAAAGACCATTTTGATTATTATACATTTCTTGGTGTTCTTGAAGAGTTATACCATAGTTTCTCTTCAAATCATTATTTCGTGTACGTTCTGGATTTTCTTGGTGTCGTGCTTTTACTCTTGCTTTATCGCATTCTTTACAAGCAGAATGCCTCCTACCAGTTTTTTTATTACGCATATAAAACTCTGTAATCTGCTTCTCAACGCCGCAGGTCATACAGGTTCTATACAGGTCAGAGTACAGTTTAGTCATTTCGTGCTTTCTTTCGTGCCTAATTATTTATAAAAAAAGGACCCTTTTGGGGTCCTTTGATTATACCATATATTTGGTTTTATATCAACCGATTGCGGGAGCAGTAAGAGCAACTGGGGTTGCTTCTGCTGCAGCAAGGTCAAGAGGGAAGTTGTGAGCATTCCTTGTGTTTTATCCTTTGTCGCCAAAGGGAGCGGACTATATCATCACTCATAAGAGTGTCGGACGCTAGTGGCGTATTACGGATGAAGCGTCATCCACCGCCTAGTCTCTGAACCTTCCTTACACGCTTGCAAGGCTTG
>JACCDW011218654.1_pt1 | contig 12110 bp, 9 predicted proteins | sample 7449781 | NCBI WGS metagenome assembly JACCDW01 (sample SAMN15323449, study PRJNA562643) | freshwater metagenome | isolation source: river surface water | place: USA:Blue River Watershed | collected 2017-08-18
AAATTTGATAGTAGTGGCAACATAATATGGCAAAGAAATATCAATTATCCAGGTAATTTTGAAGGACTTTCGGGTGTTAAATTTTATGGCACACATGTATATATTGCCGGCTACCATAGTGCGTCCATACTGTACGGCGGCGAACCAAGCGGATACATTGTTCTAAAATTTGACGGCAATTCTGGCAACTTGATCTGGCAAAGAATTTTTATTGGCAGTAATTTAATTGAAAATTATTACTGGTACTGGGGCGCAAAAATGATTGATGCCAACAGTAGTACTTATATCGTCAATGGATGGACACGCTCTCCAGGGTCAGATGATAATGCATTTTTATTTCAAATGCCAGTGGACGGTTCTGGTATTGGTGTTTATGGCATATTTACATATTCTGAATCAACTGCCATCATTACAAATTCGCCATCTCTTGTAGTTTCTGGTACTTCAGAAGTGGAATCTGTTGGCACTTTAGTATCAAACCCGCAATTTTTTACACTGTCGAATGCTAGCAACACATCTAATTTAACTAAAATTAGTGGAGGTTCAAATACCGTTACACTAGGCAGCAATGGATTGTTATCTCCTGGAAATTATTGTTTGCCACTTTCGGATGGAGTCAGTGGTTCAGTGTTGACCTCTAATGGGGATGGACAAACTTATTTTGATGAGCCAAAAATTTATTTAAATTCTCAAACTAAATCACTGAGAATTAGTTCTATAAATGATCAAATACCAGTCTCTGGTTGTTATAATTTTGCATTAGGATATGAGTCGTTAAAATGTAACACGTTAGGAAATTCCAATATAGCAATAGGTGCTAATACTCTACAAAATAACACTACTGGATTAGAGAATGTTGCAATCGGTCCTTATGCCCTGGCCATGAATACTACTGGTAATTGGTCTATTGCGATTGGAGTATATGCAGCAGAAAATAATCAAGCCAGTCAAAATATTGCAATAGGTGATAGTGCGTTAAGACAAAACACAACTGGAATTGGTCACGTTGCGATAGGATCATTATCGTTAGCATGCAACACTACTGGAACTCTTAATACCGCCATCGGTTCTCTCGCATTGCTATGCAACACTGTTGGCTCATGTAATTTTGGTATGGGAAGTTCAGCACTAAGATGTAACACATCAGGTTGCTCAAATACCGCAATTGGTATAAGTGCATTAGAGAAAAACTGCATAGGGTCATTCAATATTGCTATTGGAAATGCTGCGTTGTATAACAACACAACAGGAGAGTTTAATATAGCGGTGGGCGGACAAGCACTAGAGTCTAATACAATAGGATACAGAAACATAGCAATAGGCAAAAATGCTGCATTTTATAATTCTATAGGTTATGAAAATAATGCAATTGGTTTCAATGCATTAAGTTCGAATACTACTGGCAATAGAAATTTTGCAATAGGATCATTTGCACTTTATGGCATGAATGGAGGCAATGATAACGTTGCAATGGGGATAGGAGCATTGAGAAATACAGGTTCAGGATGTTTTAACGTTGCTATTGGTATACATGCCGGATGTTGCACAACTGGCAGTTGTAACACACATTTGGGCAATATTGCAGGCGCCAGTAATTTATCAGGATGCAATAATATATTTTTGGGGAATGATTCACAAGGACCTACTACAACGTCTTCTAATACAATAACATTAGGTAACAATGCAATAACGTGTGTTCGCTCTCAAGTCACTACTATATCTAGTTTATCCGATTTACGTGATAAAGCCGATATTGTAGATATACCACTTGGACTACAATTCATACTTGATCTACGTCCAGTTAAGTTTACATGGAATACACGTGATGGCAGCAAGTTAGGAGTTGACGATACTGGATTTATTGCCCAAGAAGTCCTGGGTGTAGAAGACAAATATGATGCCAAGAATTACCTAGATATGGTCGGAAGAGAAAACCCAGATAAACTTGAAATCAAGCCAGGAAAACTTATACCTATATTGGTCCGTGCGATACATGAGATGAATGAAAAGATAGAAGCACAAAGTGAAATAATAAAATCTCTACAGGCTAAAATAGTATAAATTACTAATGAACCCATTTCAATCCACCTACGATAATCGTCTACGTGAATGGAAAAATTTACGAATTATTAGTCGTGGGAAATCACTGCCTGATTTATGTGTCGATATAGACAAATGGTGGCAACAGGCACCATTAATAAATCATCACTTACATCCACAGGATACCGAAAATTGGCCTGATCCATGGACTCTGTTGTCCGAAAACATATATTGTACGTTGACACGTGCAGTTGGAATTTGCTATACTCTATTAATGACCGATATCATCGATGTGCAATTAGTTCAAGCAGTTGATCAACATAGTGAAGAACACAATTTAGTAATTGTCGGAGGCGCAAAATATGTGCTTAATTACTATCCACATACAGTACTAAGTACTAATCTCGATCAATTTACGATAACAAAGCAATTGTTTATCGGTCGACTACAACAAAATATATAAAATTATGACCATAAATGTTATTAAACGCTCAGGTGAGCGTGTGCCCCTAGACATCTCTAAAATTCAGCGACAGGTAAAATACGATTGTCACGGTATAGATGGTGTCAGTCCATCTATGATTGAGCTAAAAGCACAAATCCAATTTTACGATGGAATATCTACTTCCACTATCGACCAATTGCTTTTAAACGCCATGGTTGATCTTATTGATGAAACTGAAAATCCAGAAATCAACAACGTAAATTATCAATATGTTGCAGGTAGACAGCGTGTAAGCATGCTTCGTAAAGAGGTATACGGCGAATATACTCCGCCAAAACTATATGATATAGTAGTAAAGAATGTTAAATCGGGTATGTACACCACCGATCTGCTAGAGTGGTATACTAAGGAAGAATGGGAGATCATTGATCTGTTCATCGATCACAGTAAGGACGAAAAATATACTTATGCCGCTATTGCTCAACTATGCGAAAAGTATTTGGTTCAGAATCGTAGCACCGGACAGATATACGAGACTCCACAAGTGCGTTATGCAATTGCAGCAGCTACAGCTTTTCACGCTGAACCAAAAGATAAAAGATTAAAATATGTTAAAGAATATTATGAATGTGCTAGTGAAGGGCATTTCACATTGGCTACACCTGTGTTGGCTGGTCTTGGCACTAATACTCGCCAGTTTAGTAGCTGTGTACTTATTAGTGCAGACGATACTCTTGACAGTATTTTCGCGGCTGGTGAAATGATGGCCAAATATGCCAGCAAGCGTGCTGGCATTGGATTGGAGATTGGGCGAATTAGACCAGTAGGCGCCCCGATTCGTAATGGTGAAATTAAACATACTGGACTCATCCCGTTCTTGAAGAAGTGGTATGGTGATCTACGCAGTTGCTGTGTTACTCCAGAAACGTGGATTGAGGCAATGAATGCCGACGAAAGCATTGTATCTCCTGGGCGAATTCAAATAAAAGACCTAGAAGTTGGGATGAAAATCAAAACTCTAGACGAAAATAGAAACATCGTTTTTAAGACAGTAACTGATAAATGGGATACTGTTGTGCCAGAGCACGACCAGGTAAGAGTTGAATTTGAAAATGCAACTGTCGTTAATTGTTCAATTAATCATCCATTTATGATTTGGGATAATGGACTGAAACAGAAAAAGCCACTTGAACTAAATTCCGATGATCGCGTATTGACAGAAAGGGGTTTTACACGACTCCTATCATGTGATGTGGGTCAAAAAAATTCTATCAACTATATTGATATTACAGTTGAAGACACACATACGTTTTTCGCGGCTAATGATGAGAGAGATCAAATGGTTCTCACTCATAATTCCCAAGGTGGAATCCGTAACGCAAGTTGCACAGTATATCTTCCAGTATGGCACTATCAATTTGAAGACTTCATTGTGCTAAAGAATAATCAAGGCACAGAAGAAACCCGGGTCAGACAATTAGATTATGGTGTCGTCGTCAGTAAGTTGTTCTGGCGACGATATAAGAATGGAGAGAATATTACACTATTTGATCCACATGAAGTGCCAGATTTGTACGAAGCATACTATCGTAATGTAGAACGTTTTGAAGAATTATATGTTAAGTATGAATCAGATTCTACCAAGAAAAAGAAAGTGTTATCCGCTGAAGAGATATTCAAGAATGGCATCCTAAAAGAACGCACAGACACCGGCCGCATCTACATGGTCAATATTGATAATGTTATCAATCAGGGACCATTTAATACTGAAGAAGATCCTATTTACATGAGTAACTTGTGTGCCGAAATTCTTCTTCCAACTAAGCCATTTCAGCGACTAGAGGACGAATCCGGCAGAATTTCTTTGTGTACACTGGGTAGTCAAAATTGGGGAGCATTCCGTAACCCACAAGATATGCGAAAGAGTTGTAGAACTCTGGTTCGTAGTTTAAGTAATCTGCTTTCGTATCAAGACTTTCTGTCGGTGCAAAGTAAGTTAGCTAATCAAGATTTTGAGCCACTTGGAATTGGTATTACCAATCTAGCATACTGGCATGCCAAGCGCGGTCTTAAATATGGCACGCCAGAAGCTCTAGCAGAAGTGAAACGCTGGATGGAGCACCAAGCATATTATCTAACTGAAGCTAGTATTGAACTAGCAGAGGAGCGCGGTGCATGTGGCCGTAGTGAACATACTTGGTATGGTCGTGGCGTATTTCCTTGGGAGCGGCGCGCACAAGGAGTAAATGATTTAACTGACTTCACTCCATCATTAGACTGGGAATCTCTACGCACAAGGATGCTGAAGAGTGGCATTCGGAATGCCGTGTTGATGGCGATTGCACCAGTGGAATCTAGTTCCGTGGTATTGAACAGCACTAATGGTATTGAAATGCCCATGGAACTGGTCAGTGTAAAAGAAAGCAAAGCAGGAAGCTTTGTGCAAGTTGTGCCAGATTACAAGCGCCTAAAGAATCGTTATCAACTAATGTGGGAGCAGACTGATTGTATTGAGTATCTAAAAACAGCAGCAGTATTGGCAGCTTATGTAGATCAGAGTATCAGTGCCAATACTTTTTACAATCCGGCACACTTTGAAGGCGGTAAGATTCCAGCCACGTTGGTAGCAAAGAATTTAATGTTGTATAACTACTGGGGTGGCAAGTCATTGTATTACAGTCTAATCAACAAGGTTGGCGCAAAGGCAGCACTAAAGGAAGAAAATAACGTAATACCGTTTACTCCGCCTATGGATGATTCTTCGGAAGATTGCATGGCATGCAAATTATAGGATAAAAATGTTAGAAACCATATCAGAAATATTTGTTGAAGCGTACAAGCGTAATTGGATTACCGCCAGAGATGGCAATGCAAGCATTCGATGGCACGACAGAGATCACTTTTACGTAACACCGAGTGGAATACGCAAGCAAACCATGCAACCAGAAATGTTTAAAAAAATGTCGCTTGATGGTGCATCTCTGCCGTACACCGATATTAGCCAAAATCTTAAACCAAGCGGTGAATTGCCTCTGCATATGGCACTTCAATCTGTTATTGACACAGAGGTGCGAGTTGTGTTACATTTACATCCAACATACACGGTCGCAGCCATGTATGCTGGTATACAATTACCAGATTTACTAAATGAGTTTCCAGAGTTAAGTAGATATACTAGCGTGGCGCCAAATGTTCCTCTTCTGCCGCCAATAACACAAGAACTAGCTGATTCGTGTATTAAAAATATTGGATTTAATCCAGTAACCGGCAAAGTAAAATATAATATTGTTGGCATGGATAGACACGGCATCGTGGCAGTAGACACTAGTCCATGGAGAGCATTTGAACACGCGGAGAGAATGGAACATATAGCCAAGATCGTATTAGAAAGCGGAAAGTATGAGCAAAAATCAATATAATTTAAGTAAACAAACCAATTACACACAACGAACTATGTTTCTGGATCCAGCTGGTCCAGTTACTGTCCAAAGATTTGAAGAGATCAAGTATCCTAAACTACAAACGTTCGAATCGATGGCCCGAGGATTCTTTTGGGTCCCGGAAGAAATATCACTGACCAAAGACAAAATTGATCATAAGGATTCCAGTGAAGCTATCAAGCATATATTTACATCAAATCTGTTGCGTCAAACAGCACTAGACAGTATTCAGGGTCGCGCACCAGCACAAGTGTTTGGACCAGTAATCAGCATTCCTGAACTAGAGGCGCTGGTCAGTAACTGGAGTTTTTTCGAAACCAACATCCACAGTAAGAGTTATTCGCACATTATACGCAATATCTATGGTGTTCCTAAGGACGTATTCAACACTATTCATGATACCCAAGAGATTGTGGACATGGCTAGTAGTGTTGGCGAGTATTATGACGAACTACACCGGTTAAACTCGTTCAACGAAATCAACCCTTCCACTGTTAATGAGAAAGAGCATGTCCGAGCAATCTGGTTGGCACTACACGCTAGTTATGCACTAGAAGCATTACGCTTCATGGTTAGTTTTGCAACCAGTCTTGCTATGGTGGAGAACAAGATTTATATTGGCAATGGCAATATTATTAGTCTAATTTTGCAGGACGAACTACTACACGCAGAGTGGACAGCCTGGATTATCAATAATGTAGTCAAAGATGATCCACGTTTTGCTGCGGTTGTTGACGAGTGCGCTGCTGAAGTGTATAGCATGTATGAATCAGTTATCGCAGAAGAAAAAGCATGGGCAGACTACCTGTTCAAAAAAGGACCAGTTATTGGCCTTAATTCTGAAATTCTTAAAGATTTTGTAGATTGGACAGCATTCAACCGGCTGAAAGACATAGGCATCAAGTATCAAGCACCGTATCCAAAAAGTACTCCAATACCATGGTTTAATAAACACCTACATATCAATAAGAAACAATCGGCACTTCAAGAAACTGAATCAACTAACTATATTATCGGAGTCATGTCCGATACAGTTGACAAAGTTTTACTACCTGATTTATAATATAAGTACATACACAAGGAGAAAATTACATGCAAGTAATAGTATGGAGTAAAGATAATTGTTCATATTGTGAATCTGCCAAACAATTATTGAAAATGAAGGGCGTTGATTACGAAGAAAGAAACATATCCAGTGGCAAATGGACCAAGGATGATCTATTAGCAGCAGTACCGACCGCTAGATCAGTACCACAGATATTTTTCGGCGATCAATGCATTGGTGGATACAATGAACTTAAGGAAAAAATTGGATGAAAAATATTGAATTAAATGAAGTTTATACTTTGAAAATTACATCGGGTGAAGAGATAATCAGCAAAATAGTTGCGATCACAGATACTACTGTAGAACTTAGAAACCCATTAAGTGTGGCGCCAAATCCACAGGGAATGGGTCTTATGCCAAGTATGTTTACCGCAGACCAAGACAAAAATGTAGTACTAAATACTAGTGCAATTACAATGTGGGCGTTGACTGCCGACCCAGTGCGTATCAAATATATTGAAGCCACTACCGGTTTAACTACCACTAGTAAGAAAATAGTATTGGGGTAATTTATGGGTAAACCACTGAGTCGAGTCGGAGATAAAAATCTTTTTGGAGGCGCAATTATACGCGGCGCCCGCTCAGTGGTATGTAATGGAATTCCAGTGGGATTACATGTTAGTCCCATAACACCGCACCATAAAAAGCATATTTTTTCAGTTACCACTAGTGGTAGTCCTAATGTTATATGCGAAGGTTCACCAGTGCTGCGAGTTGGCAGTGGAAACTCTTGCAAGCATACTATTATCCAGGGTAGTCCTGACGTAGATGTATCATGAGTAGCAGCGGGAAATTAACTAGTCTTGGCATTAATGCTGAAAGTGCGCTTATGTCAAACAGTGGGTTTGTTATTAATCCACTGACTCAAGCACTTCAAGGAACATGGATCGATGGAGTTTATACCCAGGGTAACGTTACTTCTAGTACGGTACTTGAACAGATTACTGCGGCTCTGCCAAATTTTCTAACCAATTGCGTTCCTGCTAAGCTGTCAGTTGCAAATTGGAGAAATCTTCTTACCATAGGCAGTAGCGTTTGTCCTGCACTAGGAAATAGTCGTCCTTCGTCCTTTATTCCTACCTATGCTGGTTATGGAACATGGGAAAATAAAACGGTAGATGCATATGGCAACATAACCGGTGTTGGACCACAATCGTTGACAGCGGATATATATCCACCTAAAAACTACGGTATAGAAAAAACATACAGTTATATCTATCAAGATCACGGTGAATATGCATGGATTACAGGATGGCCAGGACGAAATAGTTGGCAAAAAACCTCTGATGATTTTAGTGCAGCATATCCTCCAACTCCGTCAGATACCGGGTTAATAGATTACGATACATATTTTAGTAACGGATTTATCGCCACCATAGCGCAGCAGGCATACTATGAATTTTGGTATAACTATCAAACCAGACGAAGTAATCAGTATCAAGAGTTTGTTCGAATGGTCCAGCAATGCCATCAATTCAAAGAAACAAATAATTCTGTTATTGCAAGTCTTGCTAATAGTAAAATTTTTCTAAAAGGAACATTTAGCAACATAAACGATATTACTACCAGTGATATAAGTGGAGTAAATTTAGCATTCAAGGAGTTTGGCAACGATCTGATAAATCTCGGCAAAACTCTGGATCTATCACAAATACACGTATTTGGACTACCTAGTAAACTTGTGCTAAATTTGCAAGCAGTTGATGCTCTTACTGCTGCTTTAAAATTTGCACTGTTGTATAGTGAATTATCTACCGCGGAAGTAACTGATATCCTGAACCCTTCTTATATTCCGGATGCAGTTCAAGAAAAGAAAATATATAATGCATTGACATTGATACAAGGACAGGATTTAACAGAGATACAAATCATTGCAAATTGTTCTACTGAAGGCTTAGTATCACTTGCGGATTTAATAAATCCACTAAAGATGTTTCCAAATAGTTACAAGTCATTGACTATACCACAATGGAGCACAGATACTACTAGTTCCAAGATATATAGATTAATCTACGTTGGATCAGATGTTAATCCCGAGATACAAAACTGGGGAGAATATCTGGAAGGAATTTTACCAGATGATTTGGCACTGGCGTGTGGTGCATTCATGATGACCATGAACCAAGTAAAAAACATCAAACAAATGGATTGTGAAAAATTCTCACAAGTAGTAGCAAATCTTGAAGTAACAGGAAAGGACCTTCCGCTAATAAACACCACAACTGGAGTGCCGGTTGATATAACACTGGCAGATCAAAGTCAGAGTCGCACCGCTTTTGGCAGCGGAAATAGTGGAATTTATAGATTCAGTGATTTTCTGGGAGCGATGAGTGGTCAACCATACAAAGACTACTACACTCAAATAGTAACATTGATCAATCAATTGCCAACGACTGACCTCGGCAATGTCTATAAGAAGTTATATCAGAAATCTCTAGGCAACGACTGGGAATTACTGAGCGCTGGTACGACAACGAATGCATATAAGCTATTTGTTGCAACAGCGCCAGCCGCGGTCGGATCAGGTTCTGTTTCTGGCACAGTCGATTTGACACAAGTGCTAGCATCTGGAGACATAATAACATTTTTGCCCACTGACAGCTTAACTATTCCTGTTGCGAATCAATATACGGTCACTGGTGTTACTACAACTACCGTATCCTTTACCCCGACATTAGTGGTAGCAGTATCTTCTGGTGATAGAATATTTAAAACCAATACCAACTATAACACCACTGTTCCTAATTTAACTACGGCAGCAACAAACGCGATTACTTCTATAAATGCAGAATATCCTAATACAGTGGGGTTGATCAACTATTATTGGTCAAGCATGGGAAGACAGCTTGCAATAGAACAACGTGCTATTCCGTTGGCAGTTAAAAAATCAGAAAATGTTTATCAAGATGCAGACACAACGGACATTGATGCTTTCATTCGCGCAATGCAAACTTATGCACTTGAAACAGGATACTGTGAGATATCTCCAATTATAGAAGCAATATCTGATATAACTACCGTCGGTGGACAAAGCTTGATTGCTATGATGCGAGAAACACGTAATGGACAAAGACTAATTAACACTGGAGGTGAATTAGACAATGATATTCCAGATCAGTTGTTGCCGCAGAATGCTAGTGCCGTTCCAATAATTGTTGATGGACGAATTGTAGCAGTTACAGTAACTTCTCCTGGCAGCAACTACACTGAGGGTTCAGAGTGTGAGTGTTGCACCCCTGGTGTAATTGTATATCCACAGGGTGGTGTTTTCGGCGGCAGCGGTTCAGGAGCCGTACTAGAAGCAGTAATGGACCCACTGGGCTCAGTTATAGGAATAACAGTAATTGATCCTGGCAGCGGCTACGATGCCGCTAATCCACCTCCCATTTACATTGATCCTCCGCCTCCACCGCCCAGAATAGGTGAGGCACTGGTTCCAGGCAGTTTTGCAGGTTCTCCATACACCGGACAAAACCCTGTTCCAGATTCACTAGTAACTAATCAATCTGCCAGTTATACTGAGCGAATTGCTTCTCGGATATCCTGGGAAGAAAAGTAATATCAAATTTAATTAGGAGTAACTGATGCTTGAAAAAAGCAGAATATTTTTTTTCTATTCAATTTTAATACTGTTTGTGCTAATGACAGGAGTCCTGGCAAAAATTAATTTTGAATCATACAGAATGGCATTATACGCAGAACAGTCTGCCGCAGAAGTAGTTACTTTAGCAAAGAAAACCATTCGTTCTGTAAACGTCGAACATATCAGATGTCTGGCAACTAACATTTATTGGGAAGCACGTAGTGAGCCCTTTATGGGACAGGTAGCTGTGGCCCGCGTGGTCATGAACAGAATCAAACATGGGTTTGCGTCTAATCCATGTAAGGTTATATATCAGTCCATAACTGTCCAGGACAATGAAGACCCAAATGAAACTAAAAAGATATGCCAATTTAGCTGGGTGTGCGAAGGAAAAACTACTCCTACTAGAAATAGTGCCTACTTGCAGGCAGAAGAAATTGCTCGTAAGGTGTTATCGGAAAATAAATGGCAGGAGGTGCTACCATCAAACGTTTTGTTTTTCCACAATAAAACTGTAAACCCACAGTGGCAATACCATCCAGCTGTAACTATAGGAAATCACGTTTTTTATACCAACGCAAAACAAAAACAGTAAAAAAATGCAATTATATGCTACATTTGTAAGAAAAACATAAATAAATCACAATAGATACTATCATGAATCACCATCATTTCATTATTACAGCAGATAAATCAGAGCAGACCACATGGTCAATGCCCTGCTTTAGCCGTGCCTATAATAATGGTCATAAGAGGGTTCAAGTATAGAACTAAGTAAACTATTACAAATACTTGAACCCTAGGCCTAAAAATCTAGGGTTTTTTTATTTTGTGGGTCCGAGATAGACTAATCATCTATTGTTGAGGACAAAGTGTGAAGTTAGCAGGGAACGCGGTCCTGACAGTGCACTTAAAACATGCTGTAAACGTGGGCGGGTACCCGGATGGGAAGCCCCTGGTGAGAACAGGGGTGGTAAAATGGGCTACATTGTAAAGTGCATCATGTGGTGTATTTTACAATGCACACTATTAAACGTGTGAAAAAGGAGGCAAAATGAAAGACATGGAAGTATTAATAAATGCATGGAATGTATTATCAACTACCTATGGATATTGGTTAAAGTGACACTTTACACAGGGCGTAGAAATTGTTAAGATGCTAGTTAATCAACTAGTAGACGCAAAACGAACAAAACGCCAACTCTAATTAAAACAACAATAAAATCTTATTTGAATAAATACAAGAGGAGGTTATTAACGTGAATGATTATTATGAGATTGGCAAAAATGACAAAGGTAAAAAAATGATATGCATTAAATGCAATCAATGTGAAAAAAAGTTCGAAGTTACAAAACAGACAGCCCATACGGTTAGACTATATTATTGTAAAAACTGTGCTAGAAGCGGAGAAAAAAATGGAATGCACTGCAAAGGGCATTTAATTTCTGGGGATAAAAATGGTAATTCAAAGGGGTTGACCGAAGAGCACAAAAA
>JACCDW011550642.1_pt1 | contig 12106 bp, 6 predicted proteins | sample 7449781 | NCBI WGS metagenome assembly JACCDW01 (sample SAMN15323449, study PRJNA562643) | freshwater metagenome | isolation source: river surface water | place: USA:Blue River Watershed | collected 2017-08-18
GGGAGTTCGGAAAACAGATGAACCTGATTTCCAAAAAAAGCTACGAGCGCGATGTCCGGGCCCACATGGAGTGGATGAAGAATGAAACCGTTTCCTATGCGGGATTCGCCCTGATGTTGGTGGCCTGCGCCTGGCGGTTTTACGACCAGACGATCACTCTGGGGCAAGTCTCCATGTTCATGCTGGCGTTTCAGCAGTTGGCCGGCCCCCTTACGGTGATTTCCCATGCCTATACCTTCTGGGGATCCGCGGAAGCCTCCCTCGAAAGAATTAGCGAGGTCTTCCGCACGTCCTCCAGCACCCCCGATCTTCCGCAGGATCAGAAACCGGTTCCGCTGACCGGGGATCTGGAGATGCGTAAGGTTTATTTCGCTTATGACCAGATTCCGGTTCTTCGGGACGTCTCTTTCCGGATTCCGTGTGGGCAAACGGTGGCCTTGGTGGGGCCTTCCGGGTCCGGCAAGAGTACGATCGCCCAGTTGCTGCTGCGGCTGTACGATCCGGATGCTGGGGAGGTGCTTTTCGGGGGACAAAACTTACGGCAGTGCGCCGGGGCGGAAATTCGCCGGAGATTCGGGGTGGTGCCCCAGGATCCGTTCATTTTCCGGACCACCCTGAGACAGAATCTCCGCGTGGCAGACCCCAACGCGACGGATGAGGATCTGGAGCGGGTCTGCCGTCAGGCCAATGCCTGGGAATTTATCGAAAAGCTTCCCCAGCGTCTTGACACCCCGGTCGGGGAGGGAGGATCCAGCCTGAGCGGGGGGCAAAAACAACGGTTGGCGATCGCCCGGGCCCTGCTGGCTCATCCCTCGGTGTTCCTGCTGGATGAGCCAACCAGCGCTCTCGACACTTTGAGTGAACAGCTGATCCAGGAAACCCTGCAAACCGTTTGTGCGGGCCGTACCACTATCATCATCGCTCACCGTTTGGCCACGGTTCGCCAATGCCAGAGGATTCTGGTCATCCGCGAGGGGGCCATCGCCCAAGATGGTACCTACGAGGAGTTGGTCCAAAGCGCCGGCTTATTTCAGAACCTGGTCCAGGGCCAGCAGTTGCAGGGTTAGAATTTCCTGGAGCCGGATTCCGGCTCGGGGTTCCCTTCGGGCCGGGTCACCCAATATTCCCTGGGTCCACCGGCACGAGCCGGACTCCTTTTTCGGAACGACTCCAAGAAGCGTCCCTCTTGTTGTGCCTCCACCAGATGCAGGGTGGAGCCACCAAAGCCTCCACCACTCAGGCGGGCACCCAGGTGTCCGGGGGATTTCTTCGAGGCCTCACAGAGCTTGTCCAAGGCGGGGATCGAATTTTCGAAATTCACACGGGAACTTTCCTGGGATTCGTCCAGCAGCCTGCCGAATCCAGGCAGGTCATTTTTCTTGAGGTAAGCCACCGCCCGTTCCACCCGGTCGGTCTCCCCGACGACGTGCCGGGCCCGGCGATAGACTAGGGCAGGTAATTCGCTCTTCCTTTTCTCCAACTCGTGAAGACCAATTTCCCGCAGGGAGGAAATCCCGAGAAGGCGGGCTGCCTCCTCGCAGGATTGCCGCCGCTCGTTGTACTCCCCGTCCACGAGGGCGTGTTGTTCGCCACAGGAAGCTACCACGAAGATGGCTTCCTTGGGGAAGGGGATGGTTTGAACCTCCAAGGAGCGAAAATCGAGGAGCACCAGGCGATCCTTCTTGGCGTGGAGGATGGCCATGGGATCGAGCAGGCCGCACTTCACGCCCGCATAGCGGTGCTCCGCCTCTTGGGAAATTTTGGCCATTTCAAGAGTCGGTAAAGTGAATCCCCAAAGATTTTGGAGGCAGCGCTGGATGGCCACGGTCAACGCGGCACTGCTGCTGAGGCCCGATCCTATGGGCAAAGTGGAGGTTATTTCGAGTTCTACCCCGCCGAGTTCGATCCCCCGGGTTTTCAGTCCGTGCAAAACCCCGAGCACATAGTTGACCCAACCGGCCTGGGGTTGCGGAGAAAGATTGCCGAGGGAGCCTGCCCATTGTTGGCTGAGATCCCGGGCGTGGAGGCGGATATCCTCATCGGATCTCCTATTACCATAGACGTTGACTCGAAAACTGACGCCCATGGCGAGAACCAGACCTTGGTTGTAATCGGTATGATTTCCGAGGATTTCCACGCGGCCGCTGGCGGCGCCCTGCTCGGTCTGACTCATTGTAGGATCCTTTGCCGGGCCTCCGGGGACAGGTTGGGATTTTGGAGGATAAAATTCCGTGCGGCGACCTCATCGTAGCGGCGCCATTGTTTGAACACCGCTGTCAGGGTGGCTTCCCGGGGTCCAGGGTGGGAAATGCTGTTGGCCCAAGAGGCGGCCACCGCGGCATCGTAGGCAGAGATGGCGTTGCAGTAGGCGAGCAGCGCCCCGTCCCGAAGGGGACCCGGCTCCAATGTGGAGATCCAATTTCCCGCCTCGGCAGGCTCGATTCGTCCCCAGGTTCCGGCCACCGCCCCGAGGGCTGCGCCGCGGGCCTGCGCATTGGTTAGGCCCATGGCCCAAGCCGCGGCCTCGGCGGGGTCCAACACGGTCCAACGTCCGGCCAAGGGAGCGGCCCGTGTTTCCAAATAAGGCTGGCCGGCCGGACTGGCCAGCCAATCGGCGGCGGCCTCGGGATCGGCACCAATCAGGTTAGCCAAGGCCGCTTCAAAAAATTTCCTCTGCACCGGGCCGGAGGCAAGCTCCGATCCTGTTTCCAGACCGCGGGCATGGCCTTGTCCCCAGGCCAAGGCGGTGGCCGGATCCTTGCGAACCCAATCGGCCGCCAATTTTCCGACCAAGGACCACTGAACATCGCCGGGTTGTTGCACCAGCCAGGCGGCGGCGGCGGCCGGATCCCGTCGGGTCCATTCTCCGAGAATTTCTTCCAAGGTTTTTTGCCGCTTGGGTCCGGGCAGGCTCCGCGCCCAATCCATGGCTGCGGAGAAATTTTTCCGGGCCTGGGGCGGGGCCACCGCCACGGTGGCCACGGTGCGGGCGGAGGCGGAGCGCAATTGGGAGGCTGCCCGGGCCGCTGCAGGGGAGTCTTTGCCTGCCCAAATCCGAAAGGCCAGACGAACCGCCAGATCCCGCAGGGAGGGAGACCCGAGGGAGCCTGCCCAAGCAGCGGCGGAGGCGGGAGAAATTTCCGCCCAGATCCGGAGAGCTTCCTCAAGGAGCGAGGTTTCCGCCCCTTGAAGCACCGCGGCATAGGCGAACTGGCAGGCCTCGCGCGGCTCGAGGGTAGCCCAGCGTATGACCAGCCATTTTTCGATCCGGTCCGCTTCTGGGCCGGGGGGCCAGCTGGCCAGTTGGTTCAGGCGTTTTTTGATTTCTACCAGTCCGATTGAGCGAATGGAATTTTCATCCCATCCAAATGAATTTCCCGAGGCTGTCGGCCGGAAGATTTGGGTTTCTTTTTTTTGGACTGGGGAAGGGACCAGCGGTGCATCCTCTTCGGCTACATCCGCAACGGGCGGAAATTGCGATTGAGGCCGGGAAACCGGCCCGCGCAGAAAAAGGGCCATGACAAAGCCTCCCAGGAGGCTCAGGGTAAAACCAAGTTGAGGCCAATTCTTTCTTTTCTTCATGCCATTAAAGCAGCGCTTGGTAACAGTATTTGCACTTTTGGATTGGATGCCGTCAGCGCAGGTGAAAAAGAGAGCAGCCGTGGGAAGGAATCTCTATGTCGATTCCCTGGCCGGCAGGCTTAAGGTCTGATCGATTCCACAAATCGCGCACCCTCCGGGGTGGGGGCAGGCCTAGGAGTTGCCAGCTTATCTCGAACCTTCGTGCCTTAGGCCCGAGGTTGAAGAGTCCCAAGAACCAGCCGCCTTGTCCCGCCGGGCGCAGCACAATTTCTAGGGGGGGCTTTCCTGCGCCGGCGCGGGATTCGGCCGGGCACGCAGCGGGATCCTGGTTCACGGCGAGAACTTCCTCGTTGGTCAAAAGATTCAAGGTGAAGGCGTCTAGGTTTTCCGTGTCGCAGCTGAGGAGGAGAGGGGATTGGAAGAGGCACCACCAAGTGAAATGGGAGTGCTGTTCGTCGGCCGAAAGGCCCGTGGGCTTGAATCGGGTGTTCATCTGGTTAGGTACGCCGAGGTTGCCGATTTGCAGCATGTCGGCGTCCGGCCAGTGGCCGGGACTTTTCCAGGGCTGCCAGGCAAACTGTTTTCCGGCGACGTCCAAAATGCTTGCCCAGTTGTCTTGAATATCCTGGGTGGTTCTCCACGTTTCGGCCAACTGGGACAACTCAGCGGCAAACTCCAGGGGGGAGTTGTTGGAAAGACTCATGACCAAGTCGCGTGATTGGTGTTGCAGATCCACAAGCATCCGTCGGGTGGTGGAAGGATCCGTGGGGAGCCAGTCTACCTTCACAAAATCGAAGCCCCACTCCGCCCATTGGCGGGCATCCCGGTCAAAAAGCCAACAATCCCCGGTCCGATGCCAGCCGGCTTCTTGGGCGGAGGGGTGGCGGCCAAAAAACTGGGTTTCCTGAAAGCGCGAGGCAGGGGGCAGGGCTACCTCTTCCACCTTCCAAGTTTCGCTGGGCTGGGATCCGCCGATAAACCCGGCGTAGGTGGCAATCCAGGGAGTTGAATAGATGCCGGCTTTTAGTCCCAAAGAGTGGAGGCGATCACAGAACTCGCGAAGGTCGGAAAATCTTGCGTTCGGCTGGATAGCACGGAGCGGTCCTCCCCGCGTCCCCTGCCAGCAGTCGTCCATATTGACATAGGTCCAGCCGTAGTCGGCCAAGCCACTGGAGACGAGGGCGCGTGCGGTCCGATCCATGGACTCTTCGCTGACGGACTCACTCAGGCAATACCAGCTGTTCCATCCCATAGGGGGAGTCGCGCATATGTTTTTTCCCGCCAAAAGATGCACCACCTGCTGGCACTGACCTCGGGCATTTTTCACCGTGATCCGGGTGGATCCGAATGGGATTTCCGGCGAAGTCAACCGGCCAGTGATGAATCCGGTGTCCGGATCCAGAAGAAGCCCTGCCGGCAGATTTTCAGCCGAAAATTTCAAGGGCCTTTCCCCGCGGACTCCAAGTCGTACCAGCACAGGACTGGTGGGACGGAACCCAAAATTGGACGGGCCAGTCCAGCGGGGGGCACCGGATTTCACGGAGCGGGGGAGGGGGAGGCGAGGACTGGCGGAATCACGACACTCCGGCCGGCTTGGCCGTCAGCCAATTTTTCTAAAATCCGAAGGCCATCGCGCAGGGAAACGGTGATTTGGCGGCCGTCCGCAAAGTGCAGGACCGGCTCCGATCCTCCCGTCACCCGCGCTACCGGGTTGGTTTGGCCCGTCTTAAGCGGCAGGAGCAGGGTAAGGAACTGCTGGGGGCCGGTGCCCTGGCGCAAATGCTGGATCGTGGTGGCAGGAACCAGGGGCGGGATCCGGTCTTTCCGGGTATTCCAGCCGAGGATTTCCGGATCTTCCCGGGCAGAGGCCACCTCCACCTTCAGTCCGTCGGAAAGCAGCGGCAAAACCATCAAGTTGGGAGCATTCGGGTCCGTGGTCACCACCCCGCCGTTTTCCTTGCGAAGAGTCTGGGTGGTGAGGAGATGCCAGCGTGCATCATACGAGTGCTCTTTCTGATCAACCGGAAGAAGATGATCCGCCACCAGAAACAGGTCCGGTTTCAGGAAAAGCACCTGACGTTGGTGGGTACAAATCTTTTCCCGGTGCGGTCCCCAACCAGCCTCATACCGGCCCCAGGCGTAATCAAATTCCGGGCTGCTGAGCCAGCCGGCCTCGATGGGTTTTTGCGAGACGCAATTTGGATCGGTGTAGCGGGAGGACATGTTCCCCGGATAGGCGGCATTCTGGCCCAAGCCGTCCACCAACACACAATTGTGGGAGGCCGTGGCGAGAGACCAGTCCCGCCACTTGCTTCTCTCATAACTTGCTCCACCGCTGTCCAGGAGGATCTCCCGACCATAGGCCCACAACACCACGTTCAATTTGTCCTGGTGAACATGGGCAAAACCCAGAGGTCCCACATCAAAAACGAGATAGTTGGAAACCGGACTCCAGCCCGATCGCATCACCACGTAGCCCGACCAGTTTAGAAAACACGAAATCACCTTAGGCGGGGGTTCCTGACCCCCGGGGTTCAGAGCCCACGCAAAATCCTTCCGTTCCGGAAAGAATCTGACGGCCTTACGAAAAATGATGTCGGCGGAGACCGGCCACGAATCGTTGAAACGTGGCAGATTCCGGTCAGGAGTCATCAGCGAGAGGTTGAAGTCAAAGGCCCTTTCCAAGGCGGGACGGTAGGTGGCCGGCAGTTCCGACTCCCGGCCGGTGATCCGGGCGGCTTCCAGAATCACGAGGACGCTGTCCATGGTGGCGTTGTGATATCCGGGGGTGAGCTCAATCTGACCGCCGTCCGGAAGAAATTGGCGTTGGACCTCCGTCCCCAACGTGGAGGAGCCGAAGTTCCTCCAATCGCCGGATTCGGAAAATTCGGGAAAGAGGGCGCCCACCGTGTAGAGACCGGCCATTTCAATGGCAAGCCAGTTGCCCGTGGTGGGGTTGGCGCGCAGATACCGGGCGTGATCAAGAAAGGATCCGAGCATGGCCACCAGGGTTTCGTCATCAAAGGACGGCGCATGGCGAAAGGAATAAAAAGCGTCGGGCCAGGAGTTGGCCATGCGAATTCCGGCCTCGATGGTCCGCCAAGTGGAAGGAGCATGGTTTTTGACCTGGGCCGGGACCGGGCAGTCGTGGACCCAGTCCCGCAACTGGGAGGCGAAAGCCCGGGCATATTTTTCATCCCCCGTGTCGAGATATGCCTTGCGCAGATCCGTCCAAAAATGCATCCGGTTCAACTGGAGTTGCCACTCCTGGTTGTAAGCCATGTCTGACCGGTTTTCCGTGGCATTGAACATCCAATCGATATCACCCCCCGGAAAGGAGTGTTCCACGGCGACTAGTCCTCCGACCACGCGCCCCTCGGTTGCCCCCTCCGCAACTTGGAGGTTCTGGGGGGAGGCTTTTTCCTTTTTGCCGTCTGTCCGCCAAAGAGGGGATGGGCGCCCGCGGAAATAGGCCCCCAGTTCCTGCATGGCCCGGGACGAGTCACGTTGGGCGGACGCTTCCTTGACTTTTTCCAGGCCGGGAAAATCCAAGTTCAGGGCCTGGAGCAGACGTTCCAAGCTGGTGGTGGTTGGCTCAGTCTTGGGATTCATCTGATCTTTCGTTTCCTGGGGAGGGTTTTCGGAAGCGTAAAGCCCATTCCCTCTCTCCGGCCATCCGCATCCGGCGAACAGGAGCAGAGCCGAAATGACCGTTTTCATGCGGGGAGGGGAATTTTGGATCGGCGGACCTGGTTTGGCGGTCCCTCGGCGGGCATCGCGCAGAAGTTTATTTGTCAAACGCCGGGGTCAAAGGCGTGGAGGCTGGAACCAGTTCGAAAGCCACATCATCCCAATAAATAGTACCGGATACCCCATGAACCATGAGGTTGATCCCCACGAGTTCCGCTCCAGGGGGAATTTCCATGACCCCTTCCATCTTTTTCCAACTGGTTGGCAGACTGGATACATTGAGCATGGCCAAGGCGGTGGACCAGGCCATATCCCCGGATAATCCCATGTGGAGATGCAACCTCCGGTCGGAAATATCCTTTTGGCCGGCGTCTGTGAAAACCATCCGGACATAGGCTGCGGGGGAAGTTCCGTCCAATTTGGCATCCTTGCCGAAGCGGATCCAGGCGGTGATCCGGTATTTCTCACCGGGCTTAACCGGAAATCGTCCGGCGGGATTGAGCGACCAGCGGGCGGCCTGGGGATTGGTCATCACTGCGGCCACCGTTCCGCCGTGGGGATCAGTTTCCGAAATGTCCCAACTGACGGCCACGGCCTTACTCTCCCCTGGAACAAAATGTCCCCAACCGGATTTACCGGCCTCAAAGCCCCCGTTCACAACGAGATTTTCGGCGAGGGCACTTTCCATGGCCAGAAAACCCGCCAACCCGACGACGCTGAGAAGATTTTTAACCATAAACCCTTTTAAACCCTCCGGAACCCTTCGTCCAACCTCCGATGACTTTCTTATTTAACTATGCCCGCGAAGGCGGATCGGTGGGGATTTTGGAAGATTCCTGGTGGTGTGCCCCTCCCGCCAAACTCCTTCGATGAGGATATGCATGGGCACTCTGGGGATACCAATTTCCTGGCGTTCGACCAAGGAGGTGAGGACATCGATGGCCGCCCGGCCGGCGGCCCGCTCATTTTGGTGGATGCCGGAAAGATTTTCATTTCTTTCCCCCAGGGTCAGCGAAACTAAACCAATCTCCTCCGGTACGCGGAACCCCCAATGGATCAGGTGGGGAAGGATATCCCAAGCCGCCATGATGATCGCATCGGGTTTTTCCTTGGCGATCCACGTGCGAGCCTGTTCCCAGGCCAGCGTATCCCGGTTGGTTCCGATCACCGGCAAGGAAAGAATCAAGCCGGCGTCCAGGCTGTAATGAGCGCAAGCACTGAGGTAGCCTCCGAGAAAGTGACCGCTGGTGCGGATGTTAAATTCCCTCTCGTGGATGTAGGCGATTCTACGGTAGCCCAGCCGAACCAGCTGTTCCGTGGCCATGTAGGCACCTCGATATTGGGAGGTCACCACTGTGTGCAGAAGCGTGTCTTTCATGCTGTAGCCCAGCCGGACGGCAGAGTATCGGTCCCAATCCAAGTCCACGCGATCCATGGAGGCATGGAGCGGGGCCACCAAGAGTCCGCGGATTCCGTGGGTATCGAGCACGCGATGGGCGGTTTCTTTTTCAAAACGAAACTCCGACAGATTAATGGCCTCAAGTCCGTAGCCCAGCTCCGCGGCCCTTTGCTGGGCGCCTTCGAAGGTGAGGCGAAACCCTTCAGAGCGATATAGCATGTCCGGTTGCGGGTGGTTGTTGATCCAGCCCAGTGTGCTCTGGTAGGCGATAGGCTTTTTGGTCTGGCGGTAGGCAGAGAGCGCTTTCAACATTGGGTCGGGGGTGTACCCGAGGCGCTTGGCGATAGACTCGATCCGCTTCCGGGTGGCCGGCGGAATCCCCCGGCGGCCACGTAAAGCTAAGGAGACGGTGACGTGGGAAACGCCAGCTTCCCGAGCCACATCTTTCTGCGTAACCCGGCTTTTGGTGAATTGCCTCATTGGTTAAATGAGAAACTAGGGGGCGGCTTGAGACAATGCTAATGTCAGGAGAGAATTCATCTTCGTGTGATCTTATCACCTGGTATTTTTACTTTCTTTCTTTCTACAGATGGGGTTGGCCATGGGCTCCGCACCGAACCTTCGAGGAAGGTTTCCATGGGCGGTCGCCAGCTTTAGGATCCACAGACCGGTCTTTTTTGGAATTCCCCCCACCCCTATGCCTACCCCTGTCACCGTTCGGCATGAATCTGTGCGTCTGCCGTCCTATCTTCCTCTTGCACCGGACAAAAATCCGATGTTTTTGGAAAAAAGAGTCTACCAAGGTTCCAGCGGGAAAGTATATCCGCTGCCTTTTACGGACCGGATTGCGGAAGAGCCTGTTTTCAGGGATTGGCAGGGAATCTGGATAGAAAACGATTATCTTCGCGCTTTAATATTGCCCGAAATCGGAGGACGGATCCATGCCCTCCAGGATAAGACCAACGGCTATGAATTAATCTATCGCCAAGAGGTGATCAAACCGGCCTTGGTGGGGCTCGCCGGCCCCTGGATCAGCGGCGGAATCGAATTCAACTGGCCCCAGCACCACCGTCCAGCCACCTTCCTTCCCGTCGAAACCCATATCGAGGAGGGGCAGGACGGGTCGAAGACTGTCTGGTGCGGCGACCATGATCCCATGCAGCGGATGAAGGCGATGCACGGAGTTTGCCTGCGCCCAGGACAGGCCCGCCTCGAACTTCGCGTGCGGGTGCATAACCGCACCAATTTGCCTCAAACCTTTCTTTGGTGGGCCAATGTGGCCACGCGGGTCCATGAATCCTACCAGAGTTTTTTTCCGGGGGATGTCCGTTATGTGGCGGATCACGCCAAGCGGGCAATGAGCCGGTTTCCTTTATGTGACGGTCATTATTACGGGGTAAATTACGGTAGTCGGTCCCGAAAAGGCGTTCCGATGGAGGAGATGCCGACCAGATATCCGCCCTTGGCCTCCGGCGGTTACTCTTCCCCGGCATATGCTCCGAATGATCTTTCCTTTTATGCCAATATCCCCGTTCCCACTTCCTATATGGCGATGGGGAGCCAGGAGGATTTTTTCGGGGGATACGATCATCGGGAGCAGGCGGGGATCCTCCATCTCGCCAACCACCATATTTCTCCGGGTAAGAAGCAGTGGACATGGGGTAACCATTCTTTCGGATACGCATGGGACCGAAACCTGACCGATCCCGATCGGCAGGGCGAAGTCGCACCCTACATCGAACTGATGGCGGGGGTATACACGGACAACCAACCGGATTTTAGTTTTCTCCAACCCGGGGAAACCAAGTCCTGGGTCCAAAGCTGGGCGCCCATCACAAAAATCGGCCCCCCCGTGCATGCCAACCAACAGGCTGCCGTCTCGATTGTTCCCGCTAACCGCGGAGCCCGGGTGGGAGTTGCGGTGTTTGCAGTCCAGTCCGGAGTCCGGTTGGTGGTGAGGGCGGGTCAGCGGATTTTGGCTGATGTGACACGCGATCTAGCTCCCGGCATTCCCTTGTTGAAGGAGTTCCCCCTGCCATCGGGGGTTTCCATTGGGGATTTGCAGGCGCGGGTGCAGACAAAGGAGGGAAAGGAGTTGATCGCCTACGAAAAAAAACCCGAAGGTTCCGCCGCGGTTCCTCCTCCCGCGACCGAGCCCCTCCCACCGGAGGCGGTTGCCTCCAACGACGAACTCTTTATCACCGGGCTCCACCTTGCCCAGTACCGGCATGCCACTCGCTCGCCTGAACCCTACTGGCGAGAGGCAGTGCGCCGCGATCCCGGTGATTCGCGCAGTCAAACTGCCCTCGGAAGTTGGCACCTTCGGCGGGGGGAGTTTATCGAGGCGGAAAGCCATCTGCGGCAGGCCATTGGCCGCCTTACCCTCCGCAACCCGAATCCCGCCGAAGGGGAGCCCTTTTATATTTTGGGTGTGACACTCGGGCATCAGGGTCGGGGCAACGAGGCTTATGGGAATTTTTACAAGGCCGCCTGGAACCAGGCTTGGGCCGGAGCTGCTTACCTGTCGCTCGCTGAGTTGGATTGCGCGGAACGGGCATGGGAGAACGCTTTGGACCACTTGGACCGCGCCCTCCGTTTGGATACGGACAATCTGCGGGCACGTGGTTTGCGGGGGCTTGTTCTCCGACGTTTGGGAAAGGAAAAGGAGTCCGAGGATTATTTTTCCGCCTCTCTTCGACTGGATCCACTCGATGTCTGGTCCCGATATTTCCTGAAAGGGGAGGTTGGGGGAGATGCGCAAACCTGCCTTGATCTTGCCCATGATCTTGCCCGGGCAGGTTTTCTTCACGAGGCGATCCATGTTCTGCAGGCCGCGCCGGAAGTCGGCGGCGATCTGCCCACGCAGACATGGGGAACTGCGCCGATGGTGGCCTACACCCTAGGTTGGTTGATGGAGAAACTTGGACAAAGCGGGGAGGCTCGCTTATTTCGCAAGCGAGCCGCGGAGCTCTCTCCAGACTATTGCTTCCCATCCAGGCTTGAGGAAATCGCGGTGCTGGAATCCGCTTTGGTGGCCCATCCCGGGGATGCCCGCGCCCATTACTATTTGGGCAACCTGCTCTACGACCGGCGCCGCCACCGGGAAGGGTTGCGCCATTGGAGAATCTCCGCCCGTCTCGATCCATCGTTGGCGGTGGTGTGGCGGAACCTGGGGATCGCTCACTTTAACGTGGAGAAAAATAATTCCCGGGCCCGATCCGCCTACGACCGCGCCTGCCAAGCCTCCCCCGGGGATGCCCGCCTTATTTTCGAGCGTGACCAGCTTTGGAAAAAAATCGGAATCCCCCCTTTGCGCCGTCTGCGGGTCTTAGAAAAAAAACCGGAATCCGTCCGGCAGCGAGATGATCTGAGCGTGGAACTGTGCGCCCTCTACAACCAGACGGGCCAACCGCAGAAGGCCCTGCCCATTCTGCA
>JACCDW010302890.1_pt1 | contig 12105 bp, 10 predicted proteins | sample 7449781 | NCBI WGS metagenome assembly JACCDW01 (sample SAMN15323449, study PRJNA562643) | freshwater metagenome | isolation source: river surface water | place: USA:Blue River Watershed | collected 2017-08-18
CTACCGGTGTTAACGCCTAATTTCTCACGAACCTTTGCTTCAATTTCTTTTGCAATTTCAGGATTTTCTTTTAAGAACTCGCGAGCATTGTCCTTACCTTGTCCTACACGCTCACCGTTATAGCTGTACCAAGCACCTGATTTTTCAACGATGTCACACTCAACGCCCAAGTCAATCACTTCACCCTGTCTTGAGATACCCTCGCCGTACATGATGTCAAAGATAGCCTCCCTAAACGGAGGTGAAACTTTATTTTTTACCACTTTGACTCGAGTTTCATTTCCGACAATTTCATCGCCCTTTTTAATGCTGCCAATCCGGCGAATATCTAAGCGCATCGATGCATAAAATTTCAGAGCGTTACCACCCGTGGTTGTCTCTGGAGAGCCAAACATCACACCAATCTTCATACGAATTTGGTTAATGAAAATCACCATTGAATTCGTGCGCTTGATGGTGCCTGTTAATTTACGCAAGGCTTGGCTCATTAATCGTGCTTGTAAACCTGGCAATGAATCACCCATATCACCTTCGATTTCAGCACGAGGAACCAATGCAGCCACTGAGTCAATCACAATCAAATCAATTGATCCGGAGCGCACCAAAGCATCCGCGATTTCTAGAGCTTGTTCACCGGTATCTGGTTGAGAAATGAGTAAATTATTGACATCCACACCTAATTTCGCGGCATATTGCACATCCAGAGCGTGTTCAGCATCAATAAATGCACAGGTACCACCCAGTTTTTGCATTTCTGCAACGGCGTGCAAGGTCAATGTTGTTTTACCGGATGACTCTGGTCCATAAATCTCAATCACACGACCACGAGCCAAGCCGCCCACCCCTAGGGCAATATCAAGACCCAAAGAGCCCGTTGATACCACTTGGATATCTTGGCCAATATCACTGTCTCCAAGACGCATGATGGAGCCCTTACCAAACTGCTTTTCAATCTGTGCCAAGGCTGCATTCAGAGCTTTTTGCTTATCTGAGCTCATTCCATCAATGTCCGCAGGGCCAGATCCAGATTTCTTTTTATGGTCTTCCATAGTCGTCCTTATTTAAAATTAGGTGTATTTTTGTCATATTCTTTGTTTTACAGTAATTACTGTATATAAAAACAGTACTCTGTGCAAGCCATTTTTTTATTAATGGCTAGAATATGCATTAGAAACCAAATTTTTGCTGCTTAAACTCAGCAATTGCTTATAAAAACGTAAGAATTTTGCTGATAGGGTTGTATGAGAATACTGATTGCTGAAGATGACAGTGTTTTGGCTGATGGATTAACTAGATCCCTCAGGCAGTCTGGCTATGCAGTGGACCATGTCAAAGATGGTCAATCTGCTGATTTGGCCCTTTCTGCCCAAGCATTTGACTTGTTAATTTTGGACCTAGGTTTGCCAAAAATGACAGGGCTTGAAGTTCTAAAACGCTTGCGAGCCAGAAATTCCATGTTACCTGTGCTGATTTTGACTGCTGCAGACTCGACCGAAGAAAGAGTCAAGGGCTTAGATCACGGTGCTGACGATTACATGGCAAAACCCTTTGCCCTCTCTGAATTAGAAGCCCGCGTGAGAGCCTTGACAAGGCGTGGCACAGGCGGTGGGCCCACTGTAGTGAAGCATGGTCCTTTGCAGTTTGATCAAGTCGGTCGCGTGGCTTACATTGATGAAAAAATGCTTGAGCTATCTGCTCGTGAATTGGGCTTATTAGAAGTGTTACTCAAACGAGTGGGACGGTTGGTTTCAAAAGATCAGTTGGTAGATCATTTGTGTGAATGGGGCGAAGAAGTGAGCAACAACGCGATTGAAGTGTATGTCCATCGTCTTCGTAAAAAAATAGAGGTTGGCGGCATACGCATTGCCACCATCAGAGGCTTGGGTTACTGCTTAGAAAAGTTTCAAGCCCCCAGCAATCCTGCCCCCGCATCTGAAGTCTAATTTTTCAAATGGCTGATGTTCGTCCTGCACTAGATGCCGAACTTCAACAGCTTCTGCCACCAGAGTCTTATGACTTAAGACCCACTAGCAAAGGTCCAAGATCACTGTTTGGTGAAATTCTGGACTGGATGCTGGCCCCCTTGCTACTTTTGTGGCCCATGAGTATTGCGGTGACTTATCTGGTTGCTCAATCTATTGCCAATGCCCCCTTTGATCGCAGTCTTGAAAATAGTGTGCAAGCCATTGCGCAACAAATTAAAACAGTGGATGGCGCAATTTCTTTAACGCTTCCGATGTCTGCCAGACAAATTCTGCGAGCGGATGAGAACGACACCATTTATTTTCAGGTGGTGGGCCAACGCGGCGAGCTAATTGCTGGAGATAAAGACTTACCGCTTCCAATTGATGGTGACCCATTACACGCAGGGGTTGTGACCTATCGAGATAGCCGAATTGCTGGTAATGAAGTGCGCATTGCCGCAACGTTAATCATGCACACCAGTACCAATGGGTCACATCCGATTTTGGTTCAGGTGGCAGAGACGTTGGAAAAAAGATCACAACTAGCTAATGAAATTATCAAAGGCGTGATATTGCCTCAATTTATTATTTTGCCAATTGTGGTGGTGTTGGTTTGGTTTGGTCTGAGTCGTGGCTTAGCCCCTTTAAATGCACTACAAAACCGTATCAGAAATCGAAAGAGCGATGACATCAGCCCCATTGAAGAACGCGCAGCCCCTCAAGAAATCATGCCATTGATTTCAAGCTTTAATGATGTGCTGTATCAATTGGAAGATTCGGTGCAATCTCAAAAACGTTTTATTGCTGATGCAGCCCATCAACTTAAAACCCCGTTGGCAGGTTTGCGCATGCAAGCTGAATTAGCGCAACGTGAAAGCAGTCCCGAGGAATTACAGCGATCCTTAGAACAAATTGCTGATAGTTCTACACGTGCCACACGTTTGGTGCAGCAGCTTCTATCACTGGCCAGGATGGAAAACACCAACAAACTCAGTGAAAAGATTTTGATTGATTTATCCCAAGCCGCTGTTGATGCAACTAAGAATTGGCTACCAGCCGCATGGGAAAAAAACATCGACTTGGGTTGCCAGACGCATGATCGCTCAAACAAAATTTATGGCAACCCTGTCATGCTCAAAGAGCTGTTTCATAATTTATTAGATAACGCAATTAAATATACGCCCCCCAATGGCGTTGTGACAGTAGACGTGAGACATGCCAATCAGCCAGGCCTCATGATCATTGAAGTCAAAGACACAGGACCTGGCATACCCCCTGAGGAAAGACAGCGAGTTTTAGAACGTTTTTATCGAGTACTTGGTAGTGACGTTGAGGGTTCCGGTCTTGGTTTAGCCATTGTGAAAGAGATTGCTACTCAGCATGGTGGCAAATTGGAAATTCTTGAAAATGTGTATCAAGAAAACCCTCTTAAATACGGCACCTGCATGAGAATTTATCTCCCCACAGGTACACCATGAAAACTTGGCAAAAAAATAAGCGTCTCATTCTGATTCTTTTGAGTATTTGGTTTTTGACGACCCTAATTGTTGGCTTGGCTCCTGAATTTTTAAGGTTCAGTTTCTTTGGCTGGAACTTTACTTACTGGTGGGGGGCGCAAGGCGCAGTCCTGATTTACCTCGGTCTAACTTGGTATTACGCCTACAAAATGCACCAATACGATAAGAAGAAAAAATTAGATCAATAAAATTCATTAACCCTAAAAATCAAACGGTCTATCAATCGTTCAGTTTTTTCGTTGCACAATTGAAAAAACTCTGGAACATCCTATGCAAAATTACTGGTTAAAAAGCAACTACCAAAAGTTGTCAATCAATACTGACAATCAACTCATCATTACCGATGACTTTCTTAGGTCCTATTTGAATAGACCTGAACTCGCTTTAATTCCAGAATCATGTGAACAAGAAAAAAAGATTCATCAAAATCTAATCAACAACCCGCGTGCCCACATTGAAGAGTCTGCAATCAAACAGATGCAAGATGCTGACATTCAGATCAATTATCAAATTTGGTTGAGGTTTCGGGACAAATTGCTTGAGTCCAAATCAATTGAGAGTTTTTATCTAAGCTTATTTCAAGGTGACGGAGTTGATGTTCCTCCTTTATTTGTTGACCAATTAACCCAAATTCTTTGTCGACACCTTTTAGGCGATCACCCAAATGTTTTTGATACTCGAAGTGCAGAATTATTTTTTAGAGCTCAAAAAATCACAATTAGTGAAGAAGGTCATATCATGGCTGCCGACCAAGAAACGGTTGACAAATATGCCCAGACCGGGGGCTTTGGTAGCATTGGTGAATTGCTTAAACAAAATGCTGCACCTTTAAGAACCATCGACTTAGACGTTTTAACTGAAGAAAATGCCAGTGAGTATTGGGATAGAAACGAACTTTTTGATTTTGTTCTTCAACTTAATTTTGATCAAGAAGGTGCAAAGGCAATCGCTCGTTTAATTGAAAAGTGGATTTTTCATTTTCATGGCATCAAGATCAAGGTAACCCCACAAGGACAAATCACTGATTCAAGGTGGTCCTGGCATATTGGTCTTGATGCAACCGCATCCGAAATCTTAAATGCCTTATATCGTGGTGAGATAGTTGATAACAGTAAATTGGCCCAAGTTTTATGTTTATTCAAATTAGAGTTCATTGATAAGGGAAGAATGCGCCCGGAAATTGCCGGCAAACCTATTTACTTAGCCATGGCTCACGATTCTGATAAATGCTTGAAATTCAAACCACAAAATTTGCTAGTTAACCTACCATTGGCTGAAACCTCTTAAACCAAGATTCATGAAATCATTGGCTTTTATCAAAAAAGGCTCAAAATAAGCTATACTCACGGTCTTTGGCGAATTAGCTCAGCCGGTTAGAGCGACGGAATCATAATCCGCAGGTCCGGGGTTCGAATCCCTGATTCGCCACCAAATTTCCCCTTTCGCAGCAGATGGTCACTGAATGCGAAACACTCCAAAATCATCTAAATGCAGTTTTCAATCTAAGGGATACACCCTAGATTGATATGGTTTTAGTTCATATTGAGCACAGTTCAGTGTCTTACAATGTGGCTAATGCTTCTAATGACTTAAAAGGTTTTTATGAACCCCACCACTTTACAAATTATCGCCACGACTTTATTTGCAATTGCGGTATTGCACACCTTTTCTTCATCTTTCTTTGAACATTTGGCTCATAAACAACCCAATCATTCTGGTTTATGGCATTTGCTTGGCGAGGTAGAAACTGTTTTTGGTTTTTGGGCGATGGTGTTGGTTGTTTTCATGGCTTTTGCATCTGGCGGATACAAACCATCTGTGGAATACCTTGAGAGTAGAAACTACACCGAACCATTATTTGTTTTCGCCATCATGGTAGTTGCTGCCAGCCGTCCTGTACTATTTTTTGCTTCTGAGTTGGTGCGCCTAATCTCAGGCTTATTGTCTAAGATATTTAGAATCAATCACATCACGACGAATTATTTTGTGACCTTGAGCTTAGTTCCATTGTTAGGGTCTTTCATCACTGAGCCTGCAGCCATGACTTTGGCAGCGCTACTTCTAAAGAAAAAAGTTTTTAGCCAAACCTCCAATGCCAAATTGATGTACTTAACAATTGGCGTTCTATTCGTCAATATTTCGATTGGCGGTGCTTTAACAAGCTTTGCAGCCCCTCCAATTTTGATGGTTGCCAGCGCCTGGGGCTGGGACACAGCCTACGTCTTCCAAACTTTTGGCATCAAAGCTGGTTTGGCTGTTGTCGTGAATGCAACACTCGTGACCTTACTAGTAAGAACTGACTTACCTAAAGTGAACGCCAATGACCACAAAGATGAAATCCCCTTATTTGTGGTGGCCGTTCATTTGCTGTTCTTAGCTGGCATTGTGATTTTTGCTCACCACCCGGTTGTATTCATGGGCTTGTTGTTATTCTTCATGGGTTACACACATGCTTACGCTAAGTTTCAAAATCCCCTGTTGTTAAAAGAGGCCTTATTAGTTGCTTTCTTCTTGGCAGGTTTGGTCGTGCTTGGCGGTATGCAGCAATGGTGGTTGCAACCTATTTTAGAAAACATGAGCAGTACTTTGGTTTATTACGGCGCCACTGCTTTGACAGCAATCACAGATAATGCTGCTCTTACCTATTTGGGATCTTTAGTTGAAGGTACCAGTGATCAGTTTAAATATGCTTTAGTGGCGGGCGCCATCACTGGTGGTGGCTTGACGGTGATTGCCAATGCTCCTAATCCGGCTGGCATGTCTATTTTGCGCGAACATTTTCCTGACGGTAGCGTTTCAGCCTTATGGCTTTTCCTAGCCGCTTTACCACCGACGATTGTTGCCATCATTGCATTCCAATTCATTTAATTGCGCAATCAAAAAATGAAAAAAGTTTTCGTCAAAACCTTCGGATGTCAGATGAATGAATATGATTCTGACAAGATGGTAGACGTGCTTCATCATCACGATGGTATGGTGAAAACAGATACCCCAGAAGATGCTGATGTCATCCTCCTGAACACTTGTTCAATTAGGGAAAAGGCTCAAGAAAAAGTTTTTTCTGATTTAGGCCGTTTAAGAGAACTCAAACTCAAACGACCAGAAATATTGATTGGTGTTGGTGGTTGCGTGGCCAGCCAAGAAGGTAAGCACATTGTGAATCGGGCCCCTTATGTCGATATTGTGTTTGGCCCACAAACACTGCACCGCTTACCTGATTTGATTCAGGCACGTCAAACCAGCGGTCTGCCACAAGTTGATATCAGCTTCCCAGAAATTGAAAAGTTTGATCACCTACCGCCAGCAAAGGTAGAAGGTGGGGCTGCCTATGTTTCGATCATGGAAGGTTGCTCAAAGTACTGTAGCTATTGCGTAGTTCCCTATACACGAGGTGAGGAAGTTTCAAGGCCATTTGAAGATGTACTCACTGAAGTTGCTAGCCTGGCACAACAAGGGGTTCAAGAGATTCATCTATTAGGTCAAAACGTGAACGCTTACCGAGGCACTATGGCTGACTCTGAAGAGATTGCAGACTTTGCCATGTTGCTTGAATATGTTTCAGATATTCCAGGAGTAGAACGCATTCGTTTTACAACTAGCCACCCCAAGGAATTTACTCAGCGATTAATTGACGCCTACGCCAAGCTACCTAAATTGGTCAATCATTTACATTTACCTATTCAGCATGGCTCAGACAGGGTTTTGGCCAATATGAAGCGTGGCTACACCGTCCTTGAGTACAAGAGTGTGATTAAAAAAATTAAAGCCATTCGGCCCAACATTTCTATTTCAAGTGACTTCATCGTAGGCTTTCCAGGTGAAACTGAGGAAGACTTTGAACAATTAATGAAATTAGTCAAAGAACTCAAATTTGACAATAGCTTTTGCTTTACCTATAGCGAACGCCCGGGCACACCAGCAGCAAATCTAAAAGATGATCTACCCTTATCCGTCAAAAATGAGCGCTTAAAAAAATTGGTCGCATTGATTGATGAACATGTTTTTGAAATCAATCAAAGCATGGTTGGTAAAACTGAGCGTGTCATGATGGAAAGCATGGCTCGCGATGAAATTCACTTACAAGGCCGAACCGAAAATGGTCGCGTGGTTCTGATTGATGTAGGAACAGAGCAAGCTAAGCGACTCATTGGCCAATTAATGCCTGTTCAACTGACTGAAGCCATGCCTCATTCTCTGCGTGGGAAATTAGTACTTCAAGAATGACTCAAACACGCCGTTTAAATCTTGAAATCCAATTCGCCACACAATCATTGGCGGACAAATGGTCTGAATTAATCCCCAAAAGGAAAGTGGCTCACTGGATTAGGCAAGCGCTCCAAAAAGATGCAAGTATCACTGTGAGATTCGTTGGAAATGCCGAAGGAAAGAGGCTAAATGCCACTTATCGCGGCAAAGATTACGCCACCAATATTTTGACTTTTCCTTACGACATTGATTCAAAAGATTTGTCATTAATGGCTGATTTGGTGATTTGTTTGCCTGTTTTAAAAAAAGAAGCTCTTGCCCAAAAAAAATCTATTGAGCAACATTTGATTCACCTGATCGTGCACGGAACCCTGCATGCTCAGGGCTTTGATCACGAAGATGAAGTTGAGGCTGAGGCCATGGAATCTTTAGAGATTTCTATTTTGAAAAAATTAAAGCAACCAAATCCTTACTGCTGAATTCACATAAATCAGTTATCCTTAACCATTATGACTACAGAACCCGAGTCGAAAAGCCTCTTAGAACGCATCAGTGCATTACTGACGCCCACCCCATCCTCTGCCTCTGAACAAAGAAAAGAACTTCTTGAGACGCTTAAAGAAGCTCAAGCAGATGGCCTAATTGATGCTGATGCTCTATCAATGATTGAGGGGGTTTTTCAGGTCAGCGAACTTTCTGCTAGAGATATTCTGATTCCAAGAGCTCAAATTGATTGGATTGATATCAATGAATCTGTTCAAGATACCATTGCAGAAGTGATTCGCGCTGCCCACTCACGTTTCCCAGTCTATGAGAACAATCGAGACAATGTGATTGGTATTTTGCTCGCTAAGGATTTATTACGGCACTCTCAAGAAGAAGATTTTCAGATCAGAGATTGGCTAAGACCCGCTGTTTTCATACCAGAATCAAAGCGCTTAAGCGTTCTTTTAAGAGACTTCAGAGAGCATCGCAATCACATTGCCATAGTTGTTGATGAATATGGTGGCGTTGCAGGATTAGTCACGATTGAAGACGTCCTAGAGCAGATTGTGGGTGATATTGAGGATGAGCACGACACGGATGATATTGAAGACAACATCATCACCGTGAGTGAATCAAAGTTCAGAATTCGTGGAATCACAGAACTAGAACAAGTGAATGAAGCACTGCAAACTACTTTTGAGGATGAAGACAACGACACCTTAGCAGGCTTTATCCTTAAAAAATTAGGTCGCGTTCCCCATAAAGGCGAAACCATCAAAATTGATAACATTTTGTTTGAAGTTCAAAGAGCCGATGCTCGACAAGTTCATGTGTTGCTAGCCACCCGTTCAACCATTGATTAAAGCCTTTCTTTTTTTCTTGCTGGGAGGTATTTGCTCCTGGTTAATTGAGCTGCCCTATGGTGGCTGGTTTTTGATTGCTGGACTCACTGTTTTTATTCATTTTATTTTTAAAGAAAAAAACTGTTTCAGATATTCATGGTTATTTGGCCTGGGTTACTTTTGCAATGCTCTGTGGTGGATTTTTATCAGCCTGCATGATGTTGGAAAGATTGCAACGCCGATTTCAGCATTAGCAGTTATCGCACTCTCTGCTTATTTGGCTTTATTTCCAGCTAGTGCTTTTAAATTAGCTCATTCATTTCATTCATCCGCTGCAAAAGTTTTAGGATTGGCCAGCGCCTGGGTTGTTTTTGAGTGGTTACGTGGTCAATTATTTACAGGCTTCCCATGGGCTGGGATAGCAGAATCTCAAGTTGAAGGTCCCTTTTTTGGCTGGGGCGGTATATTAGGTGGGCTGGGTTGCGCATGGTTTTGCTTGGGCTTGGCTGCTTACTTAAGCGAATCAAAACACAGTCTGTTTACCAAGTTTGTGGCATCTCTTACGATTATTTCGGGTAGCCATGCAGTTGGCTTAATTTCTTTTACCGAACCCATTGGTCGGCCTATTAGCGTGACCCTCATACAAGGCAATTTTCCACAAGCACTGAAGTTTGATCCTGAATATGTTCTCTCGCAAGTTAGCTTTTATCAAAACACCATTAAAAATAGCTCAAGCCAACTTGTGATTGCTCCTGAAACAGCCTTACCCGTTGAAATTAAAACCCTGAATCCTGAATTGGTTGAAAGTTTCAGACCCACCTCCCCGAATCAATCTGTGATTTTAGGTGCCGTTAGCCGCAACTCAAGCGGCCTTCCCACCAATTCTGCTATTGGACTTAATCAAAGCAAATTGATTTATCAATACGATAAAAGTCACTTGGTTCCTTTTGGCGAATTCATTCCTTGGGGCTTTCAGTGGTTTATTGATTTATTCAAAGTTCCTTTGGGTAATTTTGGCCGAGGGTCAAACCAACAATTACCATTTATTCATGAGCAGCCAACTGGGCAAGTTGCAGTTGGTTTGATGATTTGCTATGAAGATGTGTTTGGAGATGAATTGGCTAAACGCCAAAAAACATCTTTAGTCCCTCATCATCTTTGGGTTAATTTAACTAATTTGGCCTGGTTTGGTGAAAGCAATGCCCCTGATCAACAACTACGGCTGGCTCGCCTCCGCTCAATTGAAACAGGCATCCCAACACTGAGGGCCACCAATACGGGTGTCACTGCCGCCATTGATCATCAAGGTCAAATCATCCATGAATTGCAAAAATTTGAGCAAGGCGTTCTGAAAACTGAGATTCAGGGCTATCAAGGCAAAACTCCCTACGTTTGGTTTGGAGATTTACCGATACTGATCATCAGTGGTCTACTTCTACTTTGGGCTTGGCGCCAAAACAAAAAATAGGCCATACCCTGCCAAGAAAGGTAAAATCTGAAGGTTCAGGAAACCTATCATATGCTTACCTTTCAGCAAGTTATTCTTACTCTACAAAATTACTGGGACCAACAAGGTTGCGCCCTCCTTCAACCCGTTGACCTCGAAGTGGGGGCTGGCACATCGCATACAGCGACTTTTTTAAGGGCCATTGGTCCAGAACCATGGAAGGCTGCTTACGTCCAACCATCACGTCGCCCTAAAGATGGGCGTTATGGTGAAAATCCTAATCGATTACAACACTACTACCAATACCAGGTTGTCCTAAAGCCAGCGCCTGAAAATATTTTGGATCTCTACCTGGGTAGCCTTGAGGCACTCGGCTTGGATCTCAAACAAAATGACATTCGCTTTGTTGAGGATGATTGGGAAAATCCGACTTTGGGTGCTTGGGGTTTAGGTTGGGAGGTGTGGCTTAACGGTATGGAAGTGACTCAATTCACCTACTTCCAGCAAGTCGGTGGTATTGATTGCAAGCCCATTTTGGGAGAAATCACTTATGGCCTAGAACGCTTGGCCATGTACCTTCAAAAAGTTGAGAATGTTTACGACCTTGTTTGGACAGATGGGGTGAGCTACGGTGATGTTTACCATCAGAATGAGGTTGAGCAATCGACTTATAACTTTGAATACTCCAATGCTGATTTGTTATTTCAGCAATTTGGCAATTACGAAAATGAAGCCAAACGCCTAATGGAAATACCATTGGCTTTACCTGCTTATGAAATGGTTCTAAAAGCAGCCCACACATTTAATTTGCTAGACGCTCGAGGCGCGATTTCCGTGACTGAACGTGCTGCTTACATTGGACGCATTCGCAATTTATCTCGCAGCGTTGCTCAAGCTTATTACGAATCAAGAGAAAAACTAGGTTTTCCTATGTGCGCAAATTTGAGAGGTGCCCAATGACGCAAGCACCACTAATTGTTGAATTATTCACAGAAGAATTACCCCCCAAAGCTTTAAAAAAGCTAGGTCTTAGTTTTTCTGAAACCATTGAGCAATCTCTTAAGAGTCAAGGGCTACTTCTTGACTCTAGTATCACTAACTCTTTTGCTACACCACGTCGTTTGGCAGTTCATTTTTCAGCCGTTTTAGAAAAAGCAGCCAATCGTCAAGTTAAAGAAAAGTTATTACCCGTTTCAATTGCATTAGATAGCGATGGCAAAGCAACTGCACCATTGTTAAAAAAGTTAGCTGCTCTTGGTCACCCTAACATCTCTATTGACCAGTTAGAACGCCAAGGTACAGAGAAATCTGAAACGTTTTATTTGAATGTTGAAGTCTCTGGTAGCACCCTAAGTGAAGGTTTGCAGTTGGCTTTAGAGCAGGCCATTGCAAAGTTACCGATTCCCAAGGTCATGCGCTATCAAATAGCCCCCGGAACAGCGCAGGTACAGGATGTTGAATTTGTTCGCCCTGCTCATAGCTTACTTGCACTTCATGGAGCCACAGTGGTTCCAATTGAAGTATTAGGGCTCAAAGCCCAAAACACGACTGTGGGTCATCGCTTCCTCTCAAGTGGCCATCTTGTGATTGACCATGCAGATTGTTACTCAACAGTACTCGAGGACAGCGGCAAGGTCATTGCA
>JACCDW010676969.1_pt1 | contig 12105 bp, 7 predicted proteins | sample 7449781 | NCBI WGS metagenome assembly JACCDW01 (sample SAMN15323449, study PRJNA562643) | freshwater metagenome | isolation source: river surface water | place: USA:Blue River Watershed | collected 2017-08-18
GCCTATTTCCTCCTCGTGACCAACCGCCTCAGCAAGACGACCGGACAGGTCATCACCGTCGACGGCGGCCTCCACGAGGCCTTCCTCCGCTAACCCTGTGCGCATCTCCCTCTTCGTCCCTTGCTTCGTCGACCAGCTGACCCCCCAGGTCGGCCTGGCGACGGCCAAGGTGCTGAAGCGCCTCGGCCATGAGGTGGAATTCCGCGCCGCGCAGACCTGCTGCGGCCAGCCTTCGTTCAACTCGGGCCAATGGGATGTCGCCCGCGAAGGCGCCATCCGCGCGCTCGGCGTCTTCCGCGGCGCCGAAGCCGTCGTCGGACCCTCGGGCTCCTGCGTCGCGATGATGCGCAATTTCTATCCGGAGCTCCTGAAGGGCACGCCGCACGCCGCCGAAGCCGCCGACCTGGCGGCCCGGACGTTCGAGTTCGCCGAATTCCTGGTGAAGAAGCTGGGCGTCACCGACGTCGGCGCGAAGTTCGCCAAGAAGGTCACCTACCACGACGGTTGCCACGCCCTGCGTGAGCTTCGTCTCAAGGAGGAACCCCGCCAGCTGCTCCGGGCGGTCAAGGGACTGGAACTCATCGAATCCGAAGAAGGCGAGACCTGCTGCGGTTTCGGCGGCCTCTTCTCGGCCAAATTTCCGATGATCTCCACCGCGATGGTCCAGGTCAAAGGTGGCGCGCTGGCCCGTACCGGCGCCGACTTCGTCGTCTCTTCCGACCCCTCCTGCCTCCTGCAGATCGGCGGCTGGCTCTCCCGCGAGGGCAAGCCGATCCTTCCGCTGCACATCGCCGAAGTCCTGGCCAACGACGCCTGAACATGTCCGACTCCAAAGCCATCTTCCTCAAGGACGCCACGGTCAACGCCGCGGACGGGGACCAGCGCGCCTTCATCCGCAAGGCGCTCGGCGGCTATTACACCAACCGCGACCTCCAGAAGGCCCGCTACCGGGACTGGGAACGGGCCCGCGACGCCGCTTCCATGGCCAAGTGGTCCGCGGTCAACGACCTCGCCAATGTCCTCGAGAAGTTCACGGCCAACTTCGAACGCAACGGCGGAGTGGTCCACTGGGCCCGCGACGCCGAGGAGGCCCGCGCCATCATCCTGAAGATCGCCAAAGACGCCGACGCCAAGGCCATCGTGAAGTCGAAGTGCATGACTTCCGAGGAGATCCACCTGAACGACGCCCTCGAGAAGGCCGGTTACGGCGTGGTCGAGAGCGACCTCGGCGAGTTCATCCAGCAGCTCCGCGGCGAAGCCCCCTACCACTTCGTCTTCCCGTGCATGCACGTGAAGCGCGAGGCCATCAGCGAGCTCTTCACCCAGCACCTCGGCACGGCGCCGACCGACAGCCCCGAAGAGCTGACGATGATCGCCCGTCGTCACCTGCGCCAGCTCTACGTCGACGCCGACATCGGCATCACCGGCGCGAACTTCCTCGTCGCCGAGACCGGGCAGATCTCGATCACCGAGAACGAAGGCAACGCGCGCCTGACCGCCGCCCTCCCCCGGATCCATATCGCGCTTTCAGGCATCGAGAAGGTGGTCAATCACCTCGACGACCTGTCCGTGCTGCTCCCGATGCTGGCGACCGCCGGCGCCGGTCAGCCGATGACCTGCTATAATACGCTCTATTCCGGCCCCCGGAAGAAAGGCGAGTGCGACGGTCCCGAGGAGTTCCATCTCGTGCTCATGGACAACGCCCGCACCCGCATCCTGGCCGACCCCGAACAACGTGACGCCTTGCACTGCATCCGTTGCGGCGCCTGCCTCAACGTCTGCCCGATCTTCAAGAACATCGGCGGGCTCGCCTACGGCACGACCTATCAGGGGCCGATCGGCTCGGTCATCACCCCTCACCTCCGCGGCCTCAAGCAATGGAACCACCTCTCCGGGGCGTCCTCGCTCTGCGGCGCCTGCACCGACGCCTGCCCCGTCCGCATCGACCTGCATCATCACCTGCTGCATAACCGCCGCAACGCGACCAAGGAGTCGCCGACGCTGTTCGACCAGGTCTTCCATAACGGGTTCAACTTCGTGATCAGCCGCCCGTGGCTCTTCGCCCTCGGGGGAAGGATCTTCCGCGCCACCCTGCCGCTGCTGCAGAAACTGCCGCTGCCTTACATGGGCGCCTGGATGAAGACCCGCGACCTGCCGAAAGCACCCGCCCAATCCTTCCGCGACCAGTGGAAGAACGACCATGTCTGACGCCCGCTCCGAAATCTTCGCCCGCATCCGCGAGGCGCTCAAGGTCAAGGCCCCCAAGCCTCACCTGAAGGGAGAACCTGCTCCGGGCAAGACTTCCGCCGTCGCCAAACCTTGGCTGCCCGAAGGCGGAGAGACCGCCGAGGACAGCCTGGCCATCCTCGCCGAGCAGCTCGCCAAGTTGAAGGCGGTCCTCATCCGCGTACCCGATCACGCCTCGGCCGCCAAGGCGGTCGCCGACCTGTCCGCCACGAAGGGATGGAAGAAGGTCGCCTATCATGGCCACCCGCTCACGCGCCCGATCGCGGCCGCGCTCGCCTGCGAGACCTGGGAAGCCGATGCCAGCTTCGAGAAGCAGCAACTCGAAGGGTGCGACGCCGGCCTGACCACCTGTGAGGCGATCGTCGCCCAGCTCGGAGCGATCCTCGTCTCCAGCGCCAGCTCCGGCGGCCGCGCCCTATCCATCCTCCCTCATGTCCACGTCGTGATCGCCGAAGCCTCGCAGGTCGTCCCGGACCTCGGTTCCTCCCTCGCGCTCGTGCAGGCCCGGCACGGCAAGGACATGCCCAGCATGCTGTCTTACATCACCGGGCCGAGCCGGACCGGCGACATCGAGCGCATCCTCGTCCTCGGCGCCCATGGCCCGAAGGAACTTTATCTCATCTTGGTGGGTTAGGCCATGCGCGCGAGCCTGCCAGTCCTTGCGCTGTTGGGCGGCTCCGCTGTCTTCGCCGAAGTAAAACCGGTCCGTTGGTCCGGGGAGCTCAACATCCCCGACCCGACGGCGTGCTCGGTCGACGAAGCCGGCAACGTGTACGTCGCTTCGACGACCCGGCGGAAAGCCGCCGACCTCGACATCCGCGAGCACATGGTCTGGGTCGCGGACGACGTCGGCCTCACCTCCCCGGCGGACAAGCTGACTTTCTATCAGCGCGAACTCGCGCCGGGGAGACTGAAAAGCGCGCGCGGCGGACTGAAGGACCACAATCAGGACGGCAGCGTCGACTGGAAGGACCTCACCCACTTCAAGGAACGCATCTACAGGCTCACGGACACCGACGGCGACGGCGTGGCCGACAAACTGACCGTCTTCGCCGAGGGCTTCAATTCGCCCGTCTCCGGCATCGCGGCGGGAGTCCTTTATTTCGACGGCTGGGTCTACGTCACGGCCATACCCGACGTGTGGCGGCTGAAGGACACGGACGGCGACGGCGTCGCCGACGTGAGGGAAGTCATAGCCACCGGCTTCGGCGGTCATATCGCCTACGCCGGCCACGACATGCACGGCCTGCGGCTCGGGCCGGATGGTCGCATCTATTGGACGGTCGGCGACAAGGGCGCCAACGTGGTCAGCAAGGAAGGACGCCGTTTCGCCTATCCGCATGAAGGCTGCGTGCTGCGGTGCGAACCCGACGGCACGCGCTTCGAGGTCTTCGCCCGCGGCATCCGCAACACCCAGGAGATCGCCTTCGACGATTTCGGCGACATCATCGGCGTAGACAACGACGGCGACCAGCCCAAGGAACGCGAACGCCTGATGTATCTCCTGGAAGGTTCGGACTCCGGCTGGCGCAACCAGCACCAGTATCAGAAGACCGAGAGCCGCTGGGTGAAGGAAAACATGTGGCTGCCGCATGGCGCCGCCGACCAGCCCCTGAACATCACGCCGCCGATCGCCAATTACTCCGACGGACCGGCCGGCTTCCTCCGCGAACCCGGCCATGCGCTGGACGGCGAGCTACGCGGCCATTATCTCCTGAACCAGTTCCCCAAGGGCAAGATGGACGCCTTCACGCTTGCGCCGCACGAGGATGGCTTCAAGCAGACGGGCCTGCGCACGCTCACCTCCGGGGTCATGGGCATCGGCATGGCCTGGGGCGTCGACGGACGCGCTTATTACGCCGATTGGATCGGCGGATACCCGCTCGATGGCAAGGGCGCGGTGTGGCGGCTGGACGTCGCCGCCGCCGTCGACCCGTCGTCGTCGGAGATCCTTTCCAAGCCTTTCTCGGTCGCCATCCCCAAGGAAGAACTTCTCGGCCTGCTCGGTCATCGCGACCAACGCGTGCGCGTGAACGCCTCGCTCCGCCTCGACCGGCTCGGCGCCTGGCAGGAGATGCTCGCACTCGCCCTGAAGCCCGCTTCACCCCGCTTCGCCCGCATCCATGCGATCTGGGGTTACGGCATGGGCGTACGCCTCGGTAAGATCGCCGACGTGACGCCCGCCCTGGCCCTGCTTGACGATGACGACAGCGAGATCCGCGTGCAGGCGCTGAAGATCCTAGGCGAAGCTCCGGCGAGCGAGGCGACCGCCCGCAAAGTCTCGGCGCAGCTCAGCCACGCCGACCTGCGCGTACGTACCCAAGCCGGCATCACGCTCGGCAAGAAGTCCTACCATGCGACCTTTGCTCAGATCGTGCGCGACGCCGAAGCCGACCTCCGGCGGCCTTGGCTGCGCCACGGGCTCGTGAGCGGGCTCGCGGGGAGTCATTCGGCCGACGAACTGCTCACGCTGGCCAGGGCCAGGCAGGGCGCCGACGCGGTCTTCGCGACGCTGGCGCTGGCGCGGCAGAAGGCGCCGCAGCTGGCCGGACTCCTGTCCCACGCCAACCCTGAGGTCGTGACCGAAGCCGCCCGCGCCATCCATGACGACGAAGGCGTCCCTTCGGCCTTCGCCAGCCTGGCCGAGTCCTTCGGCCGCCCGGAGCTTCCCTATCATGCCGCCCGCCGCGCGCTGAACATGAACCTGCGGACCGGACGCAAGGAGGACTTCCGCCGCGTCCTCGACTGGGCCCTTGGCCAGCCCGCCGGCACCAGGCTCCGCGCGGATGCCTGGAAGACCCTCCTGCGCTTCGACCAGCCGCCTCGCCTCGACTTGGTCGACGGCTTCGCCCGCCGCTTCGAAGCGCGCGACCGCGGGCAGCTCGCCGAGGTCCTGCGCGCCCGACAGGCGGAACTCTTGGACGTGACCGACGCCGCGGACCGACCCCTCGTGCTGGAAATCCTCGTCCGCTTCGAACTGCAGGTCCCCGGCCCGGTCCTGCTGGCCTTGGCCGGCGACCTCAAGGCCTCCCCTTCGGTGCGCCTGCAGACGCTCCGCCTGCTGGGCAAGCAGGACGTCGAGCGGGCGGGCATGATCGAGGTCCTCCGGCAATCGGCCGGCGAGGGCAATCCTTCCGAAGTCAGGATCGAAGCGTTGCGTCAGCTGTTCCTCGCCGACGGCGAAACGGCGCTGCGGGTGGCCCGCGAGATCATCGCCTCGAAATCGGCCAAGGTCGCCGAGAAGCAGGCCGTCGTCGGCGCCTTGCGCGGACGCGACGACGCTGCTTCGGTGAGGATGCTGCTGGAGCTCACCACGAGACTCGTGGACCGTAAGCTGGACAACGGCCTCAAGCTCGACGTCTTCACCTTGGCCAAGGAGTCGCCCGCCGCGCCGGTCGCCGCCTTGCTGCGACGATACCTGGAAGCCGCCGCCAAGCCGGCCGGCGCCCTGGCCGGTCCGGAACTGCCTTATGAACTCCTCGTCGACGGCGGGGACCCCGCCGCCGGCAAGGCGATCGTCAATGGCCATCTGGCCGCCAACTGCGTCGCCTGCCATCGGATCGACTCCGACGAAGGCAGCGAAGTGGGCCCGAGCCTGAGGCAGGTCGGGGCGCTGCGCACCAGAACCGAAATCGCCCAGTCCCTCATCGAGCCTTCAGCCAAGGTCGTCCTCGGCTACGGCGTCGAGACCGTCCGTCTGAAATCCGGTGAAACCATCGCCGGAGGGGTGATCAAGGAGAATGCTAAGACCATCGACCTCATGCTGGCCGACGGTAAGATCCGTCGACTTGCCGCGGCAGAAGTCGTCCAGCGGACCCCGCCGGTCTCCGTCATGCCCCCGATGCTCGGCATCCTCTCCCCGGCCGAAATCCGCGACGTCGTCGCCTATCTGAGCGGACTGCGCTCCAAGGCCGCGAAAACGAAGGCCAAGAAATAACCAATGCGGGGTTGAGTCCGGGGAGGCCTCTCAGCCATCCTCTGCTCATGCTGCTGAGACTCCTCCTGCTGCTGTCCCCGCTGGTGACGTTCGCCCAAGGCGACCTCATCGCCGAGTGGCAGAAGCAATACGATGCGTGGCATGGGCGCTCGCCGCGGACCAAGGTGGACGCCCCTCAATGGTCTCCTGACGGCAAGACCTTGGCTTACGCCTGGACGGATCCCGCCGGCGTCTCGTGGAGGCTCGTCGACTGCGCCACGGGGAAGATGCGCCCCGCTTTTGATCCGGACAAACTGGGCGCCGCGTTCGCTTCGCTCGACGGTCGCAAGCTCGCCGCCAAGAAGTGGCCTTTCACGCGCGTCATTCCGATGGACGATGGCCGCCTGCGGCTCGAAAGCGACAAGGAGAGCTGGTTCCTCGGCACGGACGGCAAGCTCGTGATCGCCGCCGGACCGTCTGCAGCCCGACCCGCCGGAGGACTCAACGCAGGCAGCCGAACCATGAACGCCGGCAAGGAAGGCCCGGTCTCTCCGGACGGTCGCGTCCGGGTCGAACTACGCGATGGCGGGGTCTTCCTCGCCTCTGACGGGGGCGCGCCACGCCAGCTTTTCCATCGCAACCCGGAACCGCGCGGAACTTTCGTCGGCCCGGTCAGCTGGTCTCCGGATGGCCGTCACTTCGCGGTCTGGAGGGAGATCATGGAAACCACCCGACTCTATAAGGTCGTCGATTCGCTCAAAGGTACGAGCCGTGAAATTCCTTATGACAAGCCTGGCGACCCGCGGACGACTCGTATCCCATGGATCTTTCAGGCTGATGGCAAAGGCGCCAGCGGCTGTCCGCTGAACGTCCTCCCCCAGGCTTATGCGACGGACCGCCTGGATTGGTCCGCTGACTCCAAGGTGCTGCGAACCGAGTTCATCCGGCGAGGTTTCACCGGACACGGCATCGTCGCCTACGACGTCGAAAAAGGCGCCTGGCGTAAACTCCTCGCCGAGGAAGACCCCAAGTTCGTCTACACTTTCAACGCGCGCTACCGGCATGATGTCGCCGAAGACCTGACCCTCTGGGCTTCGGAGCGCTCCGGGTGGAATCATCTGTATGCCGTCCACCTTCGCACGGGAGAGACGCTCCGGGCGCTCACCTCCGGCCAGTGGGTCGTGAAACAGGTCACGCACCTCGACGCCCCGGCCAAGGAAATCTACTTCCAAGCCCTCGGCCGGGTCACCGGCGAGAACCCTTACCACCAGCATCTCTGCAAGGTGGGTCTCGACGGCAAAGGGTTCGTCGACCTGACGCCTGAAGACGCCTATCACGAGGTCAGTTTCTCGCCGGACCGCCGGACGTTCATCGACACCGCTTCTCGGGTCGACGTCCCTCACGCCTTCTTCCTGCGCAGCGCCGACGACGGCAAGATCCTGGCGACCCTCGGAGCGAACGACGCCGCCGACCTCCGCCAGGCCGGCTGGCAGCCTGCCCGCCCCTTCGTCGCCAAGGACCGCGAGGGTAAGTTCGACATCTGGGGCGTGGTCACGCGGCCTCACCCCTTCGACCCCAAGAAGAAGTATCCCGTCATCGAGAACATCTACGCCGGACCCCAAGGATCCTTCGCTCCCCGCACCTTCAACTGGTGGCACCGCAACCATCGCGAGCTGTCGATGCTCGGTTTCTATGTCGTCCAGATGGACGGACGAGGCACGAACCATCGCGGCAAGGAGTTCCACCAGCAGAGCTGGCGCAACCTCAAGGACGGCGGCTTCCCCGACCGCATCGCGTGGATGCAGGCCTTGGCCAGGACCGAGCCGAACATGGACCTGTCGCGCGTGGGCATCTTCGGCGGCTCGGCCGGCGGACAGAACACCGCCCACGCCCTGCTGCTGCATGGCGGCTTCTACAAGGCCGGCGCGGCGGACTGCGGCTGCTACGATAACCGGGTCGACAAGCTCTGGTGGAACGAGCAATGGCTCGGCTATCCGGTCGGACCCTGGTATGAGGAGAATTCCTGCGCCCGATACGCCGCGAACCTCCGGGGCCGCCTGTTCCTGTCGGTCGGCGAATCCGACACGAACGTCGACGTCAAGTGCAGCTACGATTTCCGCGACGCCCTGCTCGCCGCCGGCAAGAAGGACCAGTTCGAGTTCCATGTCGTGCCCGGCGCCAACCACGGGGCCGGCGAGTCCGCCGACATGCGCGTCAAACGCGCCCGCTTCTTCCAGTCCGCCCTCGGAAAACCCCTGCCTCTATGACGACCGCCCCGCGGAACACCGGCCTGATCGAGCTTCGGCTCAGCAACGTCAGCCAGCTCTTCAACACCATGGATCCGTCGCCCTTCCACGAGCGCGACCTGGACCACGACGCCGAGGAGTTCATCCTGAGCTGGGCGCGCGAACACGAGAAGGATTCCGACCTCCGGATCAGGGTCGTGCTCCGGCAGCCGGAAGACGCGGGAGCCGCCCGGCTGGTCCGCGAATCCATCCAGCACTATTTCGGATACCGCGCGCGCATCGCCCGGAGCGACCTCGTCGAACTGTTCCGCGAGGGCCGGACCTCGCTGCTGATCGGACTGCTGTTCCTGGGCACGACCTTGGTCTTGCGCGACCTGATCGCCCCCGGTCCGCGGCTGCCGGATTTCGTCCGCGAGGGCCTGACCATCTGCGGCTGGGTCGGCCTCTGGAAGCCCATCGACATCCATCTGTACCGCTGGTGGCCCCTGCAAGCCCACGGTCGGCTCCTGAAGCGGTTGTCCGCCTGCCCGGTCGAAGTCGTCTTCGAGGCCTGAATTCAAGGCCTTCCCCCTGCTTATGGGGTGGTTAAGAACGGCCTTAATAACGAATTTTTTACGATGAGGCATTGACGGGGGGGGTGGCCTGCCCCAATGCCAACCTTCCGCATGCAGAATTTCGCGAGCCAGTGCCTGGACCAGACCAAGGCCCTCCTCAAACTCAACTTCAACTCCCTCGCTCCTGACGGCACGGTCGTGCCCGTCGATGGCGAGGTCTCCCGCGCCGATGAGCCGGGTCACGCCGCCCTGGCCTTCGGGGAATACTTCCGGGCCACCGGCGAGCTCTTGATGGACCGGCACAACATCGCCGAGATCGTCGCCCGCACGATCACCGCCCAGGTCCGCATCAGCCATGGCTCCGACAACGGCATGGCCTTCGCCTGCCTCGGCCTCCTCGCCTTCGGTCCCACCCGCGAACGCAACCCGGTCTGGGAACTCCTCGACGAGCCGACGCGCGCCCTCATCGACGAACGCCTGGCCGTCGAACACGACCACCACGACCACGTGCAGGCCTTCGACATCGCCAAGGCGGTCTGCCGTTTCTCCTTCGGCCTGACCAAGAAGGACGAGACCGGCGCGCTCGTCGACCGCTTCATGGACCGCATCGCCGCGGCCTCCACCGGCGGCTTCCACGACGAAGCCTCCAAGTCGGCCAACGCCGAGAACTTCGGCGGCGCCTTCGACCTCTACGGCGTCGTGTCCCTGATCTTCATCCGGCAGTCGCTGCAGCTCCACGCCAACATCCAGGTCCGCGACGCCAAGCTGCCCAAGCTCCGCGGCCTCGCCGAGAAGTATCTCCGCGTGATCATGGACACCGTGCGCGAAGACGGCCTCGGCTGGAGCTATGGGCGCGGCATCGGCGCCTACGGACAGATGCATTGCATCACGCTCCTCCTCCAGGCCCTGCGCGACCGCTGGGTACCCGTCGACAAGGAACCCCTCGCCCGCGACCTCGTCCGCCGTCTTTACGCCCATTTCTTCACGACGTTCTTCGACGCCGAGCACGGCGTCATCGTGATCCGCGACGCCGAACGGGACACCATCCCGGGGCACACCACCCGCATGGCGAACTTCGACGCGGCCCGCTACCTCTCGCAATGGTCGCGCCTGGCCAAGACCATCGGGGGCGCGATGGAGGTCGTCAAGCCGACCAGCCGACTCCCGGTCTGCCGTTTCTTCTCCTTCGACAAGTCTCCGCGCAAGGAACAAGGCCTGCTTTCCTACCAGGACCCGGCCTCCGGCCTGCACGTCATCCTCCCGCTGGTCTCCGCGGGTTCCCATCGCTTCTCCGATTCGCTGGCCTTCCCGCACATGCCGGGCGTCTTTGACTGGCCTTCGAATCTGGCGACGACGCCGTTCATCCCTGAGTTCACCATCGGCGGCAAGGTCTACACGCCCTCTTTCTACGGGAAGAACGCCCAGGTCGCCATGGGCACCAAGGCCGGCACCTATCATTTCCGCTACGATCAACCCGACCTCATCGACCGCGACGAGAAGCTCTCCGCCAACGTGGCCTCCCTCAAGGTCGACTGGGAGTTCAACGGCGGACGGATCGTCGGCCGCTTCAGCCTCACCGCCAAGGCCGCCGTCATGCTCGAGGAGTTCCGTCTGGTCCTCCCGATCGCCGCGACGCATTCCCGGATGACCCCGGGCAACGCCCTGGTCCTCGGCGCCGAGTCCCATCGCTGCGAAGTCCTCAAGGACGACTTCCACGCCACCTGGGCGGAGACCAAGGTCGTCAGCGACAACCCGAAGCACCGCTCCTGCTGGGGCAAGGTCCATTTCTATCAGACGTTGCAGCGAGACAAGTCCATGCCATTGCGCGCGGGCATGACCTACGGCTTCGAGATCGCCTACCAGCCGCACGTCGTGCGGGCCGGCGACGCGGTCTGAGGCCGGTTTCCCGCTCCAGTCCGCCTTCGGGGTTGTCCTCACCCCTCCCCCTGCCCTAACTCCTGAGGGTAACATTTCATGCCACGTCCGTTCTACATCACCACGGCCATCGACTACGCCAACGGCTCGCCGCACCTCGGCCATGCCTACGAAAAAGTCCTCTCCGACGTGATCTCCCGGCACATGCGCATGAGCGGGCGCCAGGTGCACTTCCTCACCGGACTCGACGAACACGGCCAGAAGGTCCAGCAGACCGCGCTCAAGCGCGGCGTCGAACCCCAGGTCCTCGTCGATGAGATCGCCGCGGTCTTCAAGGGCATGCTGGGCGACCTGGACATCTCCCACGACGACTACATCCGCACGACCGAGCCTCGCCATAAGAAGGTCGTGCAACGGTTCCTGCAGCAGCTCTTCGACCAGGGCCTGATCTACAAAGGCCAGAAGACCGACTGGTATTCGACCCGTCAGGAACAGTTCCTCACGGACAAGGACCGCGCGCCGGACGGCTCCTGGCCGGAGATCTACGGCGAGGTCACGCAGACCACCGAAGAGAACTATTACTTCAAGCTCTCGCAGTTCCAGCCCTGGCTGGTCGAACACCTCAAGGCGCATCCGGACTTCATCACCCCCCGCTTCCGCCAGAACCAAGTCCTCGAGTTCCTGAAGGAGCCGATGAACGACCTCTGCATCTCGCGTCCGAAGAGCCGCCTCACCTGGGGCATCGAACTGCCGTTCGACACGTCTTTCGTGACGTATGTCTGGTTCGACGCGCTGACCAACTACTACTCCGCCGTCGCCGACAAGGGCCTCTGGCCGGCCGACGTCCATGTCATCGGCAAGGACATCCTCTCCCCTCCGCACGCGGTCTACTGGCCCTGCATGCTCAAGGCGCTCGGCATCGAGCCTCCGCGTCAGCTGCTCGTCCACGGCTGGTGGACCGTCAACAACCAGAAGGCCTCCAAGTCCGCCGGCAACGCCGCCGATACCCTCGGCTTCGTCGCTTCCCACGGTCCCGACGCCTTCCGCTTCTACCTCTGCCGCGAGATGGTCGTCGGCCAGGACGCTGATTTCTCGACGATCACCTTCGAGAACCGCTACAAGGCCGACCTCGGCAACAATCTCGGCAACCTGGTCAACCGCCTGCTCAACATGGTCGGCCGCAACTACGCCGGCGCCATCCCCGCCGCGGCCGCCGACGAAGAGCTCGAGCAGAACCTGCGTCGCCTCTGGGACGACAGCGTGAAGA